>Ga0228607_1000216_pt1 | contig 11292 bp, 8 predicted proteins | sample 8DmetaG_FD_186032 | JGI IMG/M metagenome (GOLD analysis project Ga0228607, IMG submission 186032) | Seawater microbial communities from Monterey Bay, California, United States - 8D | ecosystem: Environmental > Aquatic > Marine > Coastal | place: USA: California | collected 2016-11-05 | reverse complement strand
CCCATGCTAATATTTTACAGAAAAAAGTCGAGTATTATAAAACTATTTGCAGGTCGCAAATAAACTAGTTCTAATATTATTTTTATGACAATAAATAATTATGAATAATAGTTCTTCCCCTTTAAGTACCCTTGGTATCTTATGTGCATTAGCTGCATCTTTTGCATTCACACTGAATGATGTTGGTATAAAGTTTTTGAGTGGGGATTATCCATTACACCAAATTGTCCTAGTCCGCGCTTTTGTAGCAATATTTATTACCTTGATGATTATTATTCCATTTGAGGGTGGATATCATTTACTTCGTACCAAACAACTTAAATTACACTTATTAAGGGGTGCATTTGTTGTCAGTGCAAATATACTTTTTTTTCTTGGTCTTGCAGAAATTCCATTATCTGAAGCTACAGCAATTTTTTTCGTATCTCCGTTGATAATTACATTATTCTCTGTAATTTTTCTTTCAGAAAAAGTTGGGCCTTGGCGTTGGTTTGCAGTAATTATGGGTCTTGTTGGTGCAGTGGTTATGTTGCGTCCAACTCTTAATAGTTTCCAATTAGCTGGCTTATTTCCGGTAGGAGCAGCTTTTTGTTATGCTAGTTTACATATATTGACTCGTAAAATGGGTAGAGCTGAAAAGGCTTCAACTATGTCATTTTACTTACAATTTACCTTTATTATTGTTTCCATCACTATGGGGCTTGCCTTTGGTGATGGAAAATATGCAGATCAAGACAGTTCGGCGCTTGAATTCTTATTGCGACCTTGGGTTTGGCCTAACCAATTTGATTTAATAATAATGGCATGTATCGGTGTTGCGAGTGCGGTAGGCGGTTATACAATTAGTCAGGCATACCGATTAAGTGAAGCAGCTATAATTGCACCAATTGAATATGTAGCTCTCATTTTAGCAGTTTTCTGGGGAGTTTCTATTTTCAACGAGTGGCCAGATGGAATTGCATGGACAGGAATAGCTTTAATTTTATGTAGTGGCATATTGATGTTGTGGAGAGAGTCAATTGCCAAAAAAGTTACTAAAAAGAGTGGGCCATTACGAGTACACAGATAAAAAAAGGCAGCTATAAAAATAGCCGCCTTTTTAATTAATGATTTAGGTAAAAGTTACGCTTTCCACCAACGCTCAGCAAATTTACCGCCATCAGATGACCAGTTACCTGCAACATTATCACCATGTGCAATTGATTTGCTAACTGCGTGAATGTGGTTTGCAAACATTGGCACAATAGCGCCACCGTCATCAGCGATAAGTCGTTGTGTTTCTTCATACATTGATCGACGTTTATCAACATCCAACTCAGCACGTGCCTCTTTAACAATGCTGTTGAATTTAACAGCATCTGGTGTTGTGCGCCAGTCGGTATCGTTCCATTCTGTATCATCCACATATGCTGATGAATACATCCAGTCTTCTGTTGGACGTCCACCCCAGTAGCATGTGCACCAGCCTTTTTTGTTCCAAACATTTGACCAATAACCATCTGATGGTTCACGTACAACTTCGATATCAATTCCGACTTCTTTTGCTGATGCTGCAACTAATTGTGCTGCATCTACTGCACCTGCGAATGCTGCGTCGGAAGCTGAAAGTTGAATTGTACCACTATGTCCAGAAGCTTTATAGTGCTTCATAGCTAACTCTGGGTTGAATTCACGTTGAGGTAAATTAGAGGCATGGAATGGGTTTGCAGTAGAGATCGGATGATCATTCCCAAGTGATCCATGTCCAAGTAAAATCTTATCAACCAACTCTTGGCGCTTGATTGAGTGTTTTAGAGCTAGGCGTAGATCACGATTATCAAATGGTTCTGAAGTGACACGCATTGGCATTGTATAATGTAATGTGCCAGCTATTTCTAGAATCTCCAATGTTGGTACGCGTGCTAGTAATGCAACAGTTTTAGGGTCAACACGGTCGATTGCATCAACATCACCATTCATCACAGCACTTTGACGAGCAGCAGTGTCAAGAAGTGAAATCATTTCAACTTCATCAAAATGTGCGGCACCTTCTTTCCAGTAGTTTGCATTTCTTTTGAATGTAGCACGAACTCCTGGCTCAAAGTCTTGTAAAACATACCCACCAGTACCTATGCCAGATTGTGGATCAATTTTGCCATCTACAGATGGTTTGATTAACAAATGATAATCACTGACAATATAAGGGAAACCTGCGTTTGGTGCATTTAATTCCATTATTACGCGGTTTGGACCATCAGCTTTGATGGAAGTAACTGCAGTTAAAAGTCCTCGTGCAGCTGATTTACTATCTTCGTTTCGGTGATAATCAAATGTGGCAACAACATCTTCTGATGTTAAGGTTTTACCATTATGGAATTCAACACCTTGGCGGAGATTGAATATCCAAGTTTTTGCGTCTGATGACTCGTAGCTTTCAGCTAATTCAGGGCGTAACTGGCCATCACTACCAATTTCCATTAAGTGGTTGCCAAATGTCATACCAGTATTGGTCATCATTGAATTTTCAAATGTGCCTGAATCCAGTGAGTCTGTTGTGGAGCCATGTCCTACACCATAGCGCATCATGCCACCTTTTTTAGGGGCTGCCGCCATAGCTTTGTCAGCCATTGATAGAGCTGATGGTAAGACAACACCTGCAGCTAATGCTGACATTACAAATTGGCGACGATCAATTTGACCGGTCGTTAGTTTAAATTTTTGTAATGATATAAATTGTTTCTTCATATTTTTTCCTCCTTATTTTTAGCACCCAATTCTTTCTTATAATTGTTTATTTAGAATCGTTACTTGAATTACTGTTGCATAGTTATTGTTGATTTACAAAGTTAACATTTTTCATGTTACTCAATTTTTTGATGAAGTTGCGTTGTAATTCCAATTATGAAAATTTATCTTTACAAGATGCAAGTCACTAGCTTTAATCGTATAAATGATGCGAATAATCTTCGCGTTTAAGGGAGGATATACTTTTGCATCCAATTTTGGGTACCATTATTCAACGCCTATTATTAGGAATTGTTACTCTATTTTTTGTATCACTTATAATTTTTAGCTCTGTTGAATTTTTACCAGGTGATTTCACACAAGCAATTCTTGGTCAAGCCGCAACAGAAGATACAGTAGCTGCCTTTAGAGCAGAACTCGGCTTGGATAAGCCTGCATATATACGCTATTTTGACTGGATTGGTGCGGTGGCTCAAGGTGATCTTGGTTATTCATTTTCTGGTAGAAGTGCATCTGGGATCGACCGATCAAGAGCAGTTGTAGATTTGGTTGCACCTCGTTTGGGTAATACACTGTTCCTTGCTGGAATGGCTGCTATAGTTTCTGTGCCTTTAGCTTTAGTTCTTGGAATTACAGCGGCTCTTTACAGAAACTCATTTTATGACCGCTCGGTAAATGCGGTAACATTGACAACAATTTCGTTCCCAGAGTTTTTTCTAGCATATTTATTAATATTGTTTTTAGCATCGCTTTGGCCAGTATTTCCCTCATTGGCAAACGTAAATGCTGAGACTGAATTAATAGACCGAATATATAAATGTGTATTACCAGCGTTAACCTTAACACTTGTAATTGTTGCGCATATGATGCGAATGACGCGAGCAGCAATTATCAACTTATTAGCCAGTCCATATATTGAAATGTCACAATTAAAAGGATTGTCAAAAGCAAAGGTCATTATGCGTCATGCACTTCCTAATGCTTGGGCACCTATTGCGACCGTTATTGCATTTAACCTCGCATACTTAGTTGTTGGAGTTGTTGTTGTCGAAGTTGTTTTTGTTTACCCAGGTATAGGCCAATTAATGGTGGACGCAGTTACAACTCGTGACATACCAGTTGTTCAAGCCTGTGCTTTAATTTTTGCAACAACTTATATTCTACTTAATTTGACTGCTGATATCATCGGTATTGTCACTAATCCAAGATTGTTGCACCCAAGATGACAGATAAGCCACAAGCTTACTCTGCTGCAGCAGAAGTAGGTCAAATTCGAGAACGCCGTACATGGGTGCAAATCGCCAAAATTGAACTTAAGAAGGCGCCTTATTCAGCTTGGTTTGGGTTAATTGTAATTGCAATATACTTATTTGTAGCAATTTTTGCACCGCTGCTTGCTCCACATGGTGAAGCTGAAATATTCCCAGCCTCATTTGCACCTTGGGGTGGCGATTTTGTATTTGGAACTGATCAAATTGGGAGAGATATATTTTCTCGTTTAATTTATGGGGCTCGTAATACAATTGGAATAGCCCTTGCAACAACATTACTCTCATTTGCAATTGGTGGATCACTTGGGTTGATCGCAGCTATTTCTGGTGGTTGGTTAGATCAGCTTTTAAGTAGCTTTGTTGATGTTTTGATGGCTATCCCGGGCTTAATTTTTGCACTTATGCTTCTAACTATTTTTGGGTCAAGTATATTATCCTTAATTATGATTATTGCAGTTTTAGATAGTACACGTGTGTTTAGGCTTACACGCTCAGTTTCAGTGAGTGTGGTTGTGATGGACTACGTTGAGGCGGCAAAGCTTCGTGGTGAGAAATTAGGATGGATAATGAGGCGAGAAATATTACCAAATATCATGCCTCCATTGATTGCTGAATTTGGACTGCGCTTTAGCTTTGTTTTTCTAACAATTGCTGCTTTGAGTTTTCTGGGGCTTGGTATTCAGCCACCAACTGCAGATTGGGGCTCGATGGTTCGTGATAACGCATCCATGATACAATTTGCCAAATATGACCTTACAGCTGCGTTAACGCCAATGATACCTGCAGGAGCAATTGCACTTTTAACAGTTGCGGTGAATTTTGTTGTTGATTGGTTTTTGCATATAACAAGTGGTTTAAATGATGAGCACTAAACGTGGTAAAAAAGGTGACATCCTACTTGAAATGAAAGACATCAGAATTGATGGTTTTTCTGATGAGCGGTGGCACAAAATCATTAAAGGTATTGATCTCACTTTACATCGCGGTGAAGTTATGGGTTTGATTGGTGAGTCTGGTGCGGGTAAATCTACATTAGGATTAGCTAGCATGGGTTTTACAAAGCCTGGATGTAAAATTACATCTGGTTCTGTAATCTTTGATGGGCAAGAATTAGTAACAGCGAGTGAAGATGAAAAAAGAGCTCTTTGGGGTACTCGAATTGCATATGTTGCACAATCAGCAGCTGCTTCATTTAACCCTGCACACCGATTATTAAATCAAACAGTTGAAGCAAGTCTTAATCAGAATTTACAGCCGCGTGATTTAGCCGAAGCAGATGCCCGAGACTTATATAAGCAATTACAATTGCCTGATCCTGAAAATATTGGAAATCGATATCCCCACCAAGTTTCTGGAGGGCAATTACAACGCATGATGACTGCTATGGCGATGTCACCACGCCCTGATTTAATTATCTTTGATGAACCGACAACAGCTCTTGATGTTACAACTCAAGTAGAAGTGTTGGTTGCTATGCGATCTATAGTGGAAAAGTTTAACACTGCAGCACTATACATCACTCATGATTTAGCTGTTGTAGCTCAAATGGCTGACGTAATTAAAGTATTGCGTTATGGTAAAGAGGTGGAAGAGGCTGATACCCGAAAGATGCTTAAATCTCCAAAGGAAGAATATACTAAGTCACTTTGGTCAGTTCGTGCTCTAGAAAAAGCTGAAGCACCAAGTGAAGATATTGTATTATCCATTAACAATGTGGACGCTGCTTATAATGGATCATTGAAGGTATTACATGATGTGAATATTAAAATTCCTCGTGGTCGTACTGTTGCTGTTGTTGGGGAGAGTGGTTCGGGAAAATCGACGACTGCCAGAGTAATCACAGGATTGTTGCCACCTATGACTGGTTCTGTCCAATTTAATGGAGAAGCTCTTCCAACAGAACTTAAAGATCGAAGCAAAGATCAGCTGCAACGTATCCAAATGATATACCAAAGTGCAGATACAGCAATGAATCCAAGGCAAACAATTGCTGAAATTATTGGAAGACCTCTAGAGTTTTATCATGACCTTACTGGATTGCAAAAGCAGGAAAGAATCCTTGAGTTGTTAAAAATGATAGAACTTGATGAAAGCTTTTATGATCGTTTGCCAAGTGAATTATCTGGAGGTCAAAAACAGCGAGTTTGTATTGCACGCGCTCTAGCGGCTGATCCTGAAATTATCATATGTGATGAAGTTACCTCTGCTCTGGATCAAATTGTTCAAGAAGGAATTTTAAAACTTCTTTTGAATTTACAAAAAGATTACAACATAACATATCTTTTCATAACGCATGATATTGCTGTTGTTAATGCGATTTCAGACGAAATAGTTGTGATGTATCAAGGTGCTGTAATTGAACAGGGTATGAAGAGTGAAATCATGTCGCCACCACATCCAGAATATACTCAACTTTTGCTTAATTCTGTCCCTGAAATGGATCCTGATTGGTTAACCAAATTAGTCAAATCTAGATGAGTTTTGAATTTATTAGCTAATTGTAAATAACACAAAAAACATCCTATCAATTATGTTTAATTAGATACTTTTTTATGGCTATCATAACTAGAACCAAGTTCATTACGTAAAAAATTACCAAAATGTAATGGCTCAAAGTTTGGATCACCCGTTCCCCTTAAAGGTTTAATAATTGTATTAACATGTGGATCAAAAAAGAATGGAATTGAATATCTTTCTTTTCCTGATCGGTTTATGACTCTGTGCGGTGTAGACTTTAGAAAGCCATTCGATAAACGATTGAGCATATCACCAATATTAACAACAAATGTACCCTCAATTTTGGGGACGTCGATCCAATTCCCAAGAGGTGTTTGAACTTGTAGGCCGCCAATTCCGTCTTGTGCAAGAAGTGTAAGCGCCCCAAAATCCGTGTGTGGGGCAGAACCATACAGATCATTTGGGCTTAATACCGGGCTTGGTGGATAATGTAGTAATCTAAGCCATATAGTTGGCAATTTAAAAGCTGGTAAGAGTTCATCTGGGCTGGCACTACAAGCTTGTGCCGCAATGCTTATAAGGCTTTGCCCTAAAGCACTCATTTGTTCCGTGTATGTATTTAGTGTTTCACGAAAACCTAAAATTTTTGGCCATTGATTAGGGCCTGAAAGATATTCATCAGATTTATTTTCGCTTTCACGCATCATCATAAAGCTGCTTGATTGATTTGGTTTTTTGACTTCTGCAAGCTTTGAATTAACGTCAGTTGATGTGTTAATAGGGATGTATCCACGATGGTTTTTATCAAGTGATATAGTTTGTTTTTCGGCTTCATTTAGTTTGTGAAAATTTATTGATGCTTCAAATGTTGCATCAATAAGTGTTTGGGGTATTCCATGGTTCTTTATATATGCAAAACCAGCGGTGGAATAAGCATTCGCAAATTTTCTGACAATATTATCATGGGGTTCTGAAAGGTCTATTATTGTAATTTTAGTGAAATCAGACATTTTAGATACATTAAATGGCTTAAAAACCTTTAATCCTTAAATTTTTTATTAAAAGCTAATTTAGGAATTTTTTAAAATCAATAGATCTATGCAGATGAACTATTCGAATTATCCCTAAGTTTTTTGAATTGTAAGAATAGAATTGGAAGCATGAGCACAATACCCATAGCCATCGTTACTAAACCTGGTGCAATAAAAAAGAATGAGACAATTGCCACCCACCAACGTTCCCAATTTTTTAGTGAAGTAACAAAGTACCCAGAGAATGCAACTCCAAGAGATGCTATTCCTAACATGGCTCCAACGAGTGTTACTGTGAATAGCCACCAAGTGAAACCATCTGCAACAAGTAACAGTGCTGGTGAATAAACAAAAACAAAAGGTACAAGTGCTTTAGCAATTCCAAGTCTAAAAGCGGTGTTGCCTGTTTTAAATGGATTTGAGCCAGCAATTCCTGCTGCAGCATATGCTGCCAGAGCCACAGGGGGTGTTATATCTGCTAAAACACCATAATAAAAAACAAAGAAATGAGCCACAATTGGTTCTACATTTAGAACCGCTAATGCTGGCGCAGCAACTGCAACTAAAATTATATATGTTGCCGTTGTAGGAATTCCGGCACCCATAATAATACAAGAAATTGCTATTAATATTAAAGATGTAAACAACGCCCATTGGGCCACAGTAAAATAACCTAATAATGGAAGGGAGCTAAAAAATGTACCAATATCTGTTGCTGTTTGAACAACGACATAGCCCAATCTAAAGCCTACGCCAGTCAAGGTTACTACACCTACGACTATTCCTACTGTTGCTGCAGCTGCACCAACTGCTAATGTATTTTTTGCACCAACTGCCAGACTCTCCCATAGGTCCTTCAGAGAAAGCCTGTGATTGGGATTAAGGAATCCGACTACAACACATGCGATGATGCCATAAACTGCTGCAAAATCAGGCGTTTTTCCTGATAGGATCATGTAAATTAAGATGAGCAGAGGAATAAGACTAAGCCAATGATCTTTTAAGACTATTCCAAGCTTTGGTAATTCTTCGGATCGCAGACCACGTAGCCCTAATTTTTTGGCTTCTAAATGTACCATAATAAAGATACCAAAATAGTGTAATAAAGCAGGAAAAAGTGCTGCAGCAAGTACGTCACGCAAGGGGATCTCTAAATATTCAACCATTATAAAAGCTGCAGCACCCAAAATTGGAGGTGTAATCTGACCTCCAGTGGAAGATGTCGCTTCAACAGCACCTGAAAAATGTGCAGGGTAACCCACACGTTTCATAGCAGGTATAGTAAGTGCGCCTGTGGTAACAGTATTTGCAATTGAGGAGCCTGAAATTGTTCCCATGAAAGCACTTGAAAAAATTGCAACTTTAGCTGGCCCACCAGAATAACGACCAGCAATAACCATCGCCATATCGATAAATAGTTGGCCTAGGCCAATCCGAGTAGCTAAAACACCAAATAAAATGAAAAGAAAAACATATTGAGCCATTACTCCGATGGCAATTCCATAAATGCCTTGGTTCGTCATGTATAAATGATTAACAATACCTAGCCAGGACGATCCACCATGCTTCAATGCACCAGGCATTAATGGCCCAAAATATGCAAATCCAATAAAAATTAAACCAATGATTGGAAGTGTTGGACCAACACTGCGTCTTGCTGCTTCGAGTGTCAAAATGAGTAAAGCTGATCCCATGAAAACATCAAACTGCGATGGGTTTCCAACACGTTGAGCCAAGGCTGAAGCGGGTAATAGTGGTAAGTACATCGCAGCTGTAATAGCTAAAAAAGAAAAAATAATATCAATTAAAGGAACTCCATCAAATCGATACCAAGCTTTGGTATATAATTTATTATTAGTTCTGCGTGCTCCAAATAATAAGAATACTAACCCTAGTACGAATGATAAATGGATACCTCGATGTACTAATTCGCGAACTAAGCCAAAGCCTGATGCATAAAAGTGATAAACAGACATTAAAACCAATATCAAACTGATTAAAAATCCGAGAGTTTTTCCAGTTTGACGAAATGCTGTTTCTGGATCGAATTTACGTTCAATTTCAATGAGCTGTTCTGGTGTAAGCTCAGGGGTTTTGTCTGTGGGCATAATTTATTCCATTAAAGAAAAATATGGCCTCAGGCGCTAATGCGCCTAAGGCCTAATTAATTTTTTATTATTTATTTGATTAACCCAACTTCACGGTAAAAGCGTTCTGCGCCAGCGTGTAAAGGAACTCCTACACCAGCTAAAGCTGTATCTGGAGTAATAGTTTTGCCTTTGGCGTGGCCCACATCTAATAGTTTACGTGACTCTTTGTTCCATAATGCTTTTGTAATATTGTAGATTAACTCTTCATCTTCTGATGCTGAAGTAAACCATTGAGCGCCAACTGACACTGTCATAGTTGCTGCTACGCCTTCATATGTTCCAGCTGGAATATCAGAAGAAGCAAAGAAGCCATACTTGTCAGTCAAGGCACTTGCGCCCGCACCATCGATAGGTACAAGTTTAATGTCAGCTGCAGACGCTAATTCAACTAGAGAACCAGTTGGGTATCCGGCAACTACAAAAAATGCATCAATTTTACCATTGCGCAATGCTTCAGCTGCTGCACCACCTTTAAGAGCTTCTGCTGTGACGTCATCTGAAGACAAGCCATTTGCTTCGAGAATTAAATTAGCATCAACATATGTACCAGAACCTGGCTCATCTAATGAAACCCGCTTACCAGCTAGGTCTGCAACAGAATTTATGCCACTATCTGCTAAAGCAACGAGGTGGATATGTTCTTCAAATAGTGCTGCAATTGTTCTTAGATCGGTAGCAGGTTTGCTTCCTTCCATTGTACCTGTTCCTGTGTAAGCCCAATAAGCAACGTCAGATTGTGCAAAGCCAGAATTCCGTAAGCCTGAAATTATTGCGTTAACGTTATCTACAGAACCACGAGAAGAAACAGCAGAAGCTATTAATCCATCAACACCGCAAGATCCACCTTTACCACACTCTCGTGAGCCTGGTGGTTTAGAAATTGCATTTGCGATCACACCACCAACAGGGTAATAGGTATAGGCAGTCCCGCCAGTTCCTATTGTAAAGAAGTTTATATCTTGGGCAGATGCATTACCTGCAAGACCAAGTGCCATTACAGCACTCATGGCAGCTGTTTTAAAAAATTTAATCATTTTTTTCCCTTTTTGTTTTGTGTTCTTTAAAAATATAGATGTTTTAGGCCATAGAATTTTAATAAATAATCTAACCCAATCTATATTATAGAAAGATCATGGAATACTAATTCAAATCAAATATCAATAAGGAATGTTCGTTTTTTTTCGCTTAAGATGAATAAATATGCTGCAATAAATTCCTTAAACTATGTTGTTTAGCTTAAAGCCATAGGATAAATTTATATAAAAAAATTTAAGTCTAACTTATATTAAACTTATTAAAATTGAGAGAATGATGACTGAAAATAAACGCATTTTAATCTACGGTGACTCCAATAGTTGGGGGTATTTGGATGATGGAAATGGTGAACGGTTTCAATATCGCTGGCCAATTGAAATGGCAAATTACTTATCTAACATATTTTCTGTTGATTTAATTGAAGAGTGTCTTCCAGCGCGAACAACAAATCTTTCTGACCCAGTATTAGGATCTTCATTTAATGGTGAGTTAACACTTGAAGCAATTTTATTATCACACCAACCAATAGATCATGTCTTGATCATGCTCGGAACAAATGACCTAAAAGCACAGTTTGATAGAAACATTAATGATATAGTGAATGCCATTATTGGCCTTGCAAAA
>Ga0228607_1000215_pt1 | contig 11310 bp, 10 predicted proteins | sample 8DmetaG_FD_186032 | JGI IMG/M metagenome (GOLD analysis project Ga0228607, IMG submission 186032) | Seawater microbial communities from Monterey Bay, California, United States - 8D | ecosystem: Environmental > Aquatic > Marine > Coastal | place: USA: California | collected 2016-11-05 | reverse complement strand
AAGTAAGCAAACTGCAGTGCATAATCTGGAATACGGCGTGGCATACCGGCTAATCCCACAAAATGCATTGGGAAAAACAGCACATTTACACTTACCAAGGACAACCAAAAATGCCATTTTGCTAAGGTAATATTGAACATATTTCCGGTCCATTTTGGCAGCCAATAATAAGCCCCCGCCATAATAGAAAACACCGCGCCCGTTACGAGTACATAATGAAAGTGTGCAACCACAAAGTAAGTATCGTGGTATTGAAAATCAGCAGGCGTAATAGCCAGCATCAATCCCGAAAAACCACCTAAAGTAAACAGCACAATAAATGCGATACTAAACAGCATAGGCACTTCAAAGCTAATAGAGCCACGCCACATAGTTGCTACCCAGTTAAAGACTTTTACGCCGGTAGGTACCGATATCAACATAGTCGCGTACATAAAAAACAACTCTCCCGCCACGGGCATACCAGTGGTAAACATATGATGCGCCCACACAATAAAGCTCAACAAGGCAATCGAGGAAGTGGCGTACACCATAGAGGCGTAACCAAATAGTTTTTTACGTGAAAAAGTAGGCACAATCGTAGAGATAATGCCAAAGGCAGGCAAAATCATAATATAAACTTCAGGATGACCAAAAAACCAAAATATATGCTGGAACATTACCGGATCGCCACCACCAGCTGCGTCAAAGAAGCTGGTCGCGAAGTATTTATCGGTGAGTACCATAGTAACTGCACCAGCAAGTACCGGCATTACTGCAATAAGTAAAAAAGCCGTGATCAGCCATGTCCACACAAATAACGGTAGCTTCATCCACGTCATTCCAGGGGCGCGCATATTCACTATGGTTACCACCACATTAATGGCTCCCATAATCGAACTAATACCCATAATATGCACCGCAAACACAAACATTGCTGTGTTGTCGTTACTATAAGTGGTGGAAAGCGGAGCGTAGAAGGTCCAACCAAATGCAGGGCCGCCACCAGGCATAAACAGTGACGCTAGCAGGATTAAGAACGCAAACGGTAAAATCCAAAAACTCCAGTTGTTCATTCTCGGTAATGCCATATCTGGCGCACCAATCATTAGCGGGATCATCCAGTTTGCCAATCCAGTAAATGCAGGCATTACGGCACCAAATACCATGATCAGTCCATGCACTGTGGTCATTTGGTTAAAAAAGTGAGGATCGACCAACTGTAAACCCGGCTGAAATAGCTCTGCACGGATCACCATGGCCATTGCTCCACCAATTAAAAACATGGTGAGTGAAAAAATTAAATATAAGCTGCCTATGTCTTTATGGTTGGTTGTAAATAACCAGCGTTTAAAGCCAGTAGCGGGTTGATGGGCATGATGAGCCTCATTGGTATTAGGTTGTTCTGCAATGCTACTCATTATTTAGCCTCCCCACCAGCATCCAGTGCCGCTTGTATTTCGCTTGGTTGAATTACCTCTCCGGTGTCATTACCCCATGCGTTGCGTTTATAAGTAATAACGGCTGCTATCTGCTTAATAGATAATTGCTTGGCAAAAGACTGCATCGCTGTACCAGGCTTACCATAAAGTAAAATATCGATGTGACCTTTAATATCACCTACCACTATTGGACTGCCTTTAAGTGCAGGAAAAACCCCTGGCAGGCCTAAACCTGTAGGCTGGTGACACGCAGCACAGCTCGCCATATAAACTTGCTCACCCAGTGCCATTAACTCTTCTTTTGGTACTACTTGGTCAAGTAGCGCCGCACTTTCGGCGGCCGCTTTTTGTTTAGCTTGTTTAGCTTCTGCCAACCACGATTTGAAGTCTTCTTCTGTTTTTGCTTCTACCACAACAGGCATAAAGACATGATCTTTACCACACAGCTCTGCACACTGCCCGCGGTAAGTACCTACTTCATTAATATTGGTCCATGTTTCATTGATAAACCCAGGATTTGCATCTTTTTTAACAGCAAAATCAGGTACCCACCATGAGTGAATCACATCATCTGAGGTCATTAAAAAACGTACTTTTTGATTAATCGGTAGCACCAGCGGCTTATCTACTTCAAGTAAATAGTTCGGGTTTTTATCGGCAAGATTAGTTATTTCATTTTGAGGAGTCGCTAACATTGAATAAAACTCAACATCCTCCCCCATATATTCGTAATGCCATTTCCATTGTGAGCCAGTAATTTTTATGGTGATATCAGCTTTGCTGGCATCCTCCATGGCAATTAGGGTTTTAGTCGCAGGAATGGCCATAACAATTAAGATGACAAAAGGAATGGCAGTCCAGAGTATTTCTACTTTGGTGCTTTCATGAAACTGGGCAGGGACAGCCCCTTTAGATTTGCGATGATGAATGAGTGCCCAAAACATAATGGCAAACACGATCACCCCAATCACACAACATATTAAAAATATAGTCATGTGTAGTTGGTATACATTATTACTTATATCAGTTACGCCTTTACGCATATTATATTGGCTATTAGCAAGCACATTTTGCGAAAAAACTAACAATATAAGCCACAAGGAAGAACTCAGCTTACCCATGTGACGGCTCCTTTGATGCTATTGCTGACGCAAAGCGAAGGGACATACTACTTAAACGCCCATTCGTTATTTTTATTTTTTATAAGGGTGCTGGAGTTATTAAATGTGTGTGCTCAAAACGACTACGCTGTGAGTTATTTTTATTCCAGCTCTTTAATAACTAGTTAAAAAATAAACAATAAGCAAGGTGAGTATGAAAAATAAACAAGGGGTTACTTAAAAAAGTGCAGCAAAAAAGTAGTCACTAATGAGTTAGTTAACCTAAGAGTCAGGGGTGGTAAGGGGTAGCTTGAATAACAGCGGAAAAAATATAAAATTTTATGATTTAAAAATAATTAGGATAAATTTATTTATATATAAGTATTTAGCGATGTTATTTACAATAACAAAAGCGATTAACAAGCAGCACCATAAAAAATAATACAAGTAAAATCAGCGCCTAATTAATATTAAGCGCTAAGTTATGCTTAACTATCACATCCAATCAGCGTTACGAATAACACCTACCGCTAAGCCTTCAATATTGAAAGATTCATTTTCCAAGTCGACTTCAATGGCCGAAAACTCGTCATTTTCAGCATGCAGTAATACTTTTCTGCCGGCTTTTTCTAGGCGTTTAACCGTAACATCATCATCCACTCGAGCAACAATAACCTGACCATTTTCAGCCACTTGAGTTTTATGTACAGCGAGTAAGTCGCCATCCATAATACCAATATCTTTCATACTCATGCCGTTAACACGCAGTAAAAAATCGGCCGCAGGTTTAAACATTAAAGGGTCAATTTTACAGTGGCTTTCAACATGCTGTTGCGCCAATATTGGCTCACCCGCAGCAACCCGACCAATTAAAGGCAAGCCTAATTGCTCTGGCTCTTCTTCTTCAACAAGCTGAATGCCGCGACTCGCACCCGGCTTCATTTTAATTACACCTTTTTTAGCCAGTGCTTTTAAGTGTTCTTCTGCAGCATTTGCACTTTTAAAACCCAGTGTTTGTGCAATTTCGGCACGTGTAGGAGGCATACCAGTGTCTTTAATAAACACTTTGATAAGTTCGAGTATTTGCGCTTGGCGTTTTGTTAATGGTCGCATACAACTGGTTTTCCATACAGTACAATTAACTGTGAGTATATACAGTTATTTAAAAATCGCAAATATAAATTAATACCTTATAAGTCATGATGGCTAAACAATAAGATGCTTTAAAACCGCAATAATAAATGTAATTATTAGCAGCGCATTATCATATTAATTCTCAATTACTTATCCAAGGAGCTAGCATGAGTATTTGGCACCAACCAATTACATTAGAGTTTTGTAAGCAATTAGATCAAGGGATCACTGGCCAAGGCACGCTCATGAAGACCATGGGAATTGAAATCAGTGAAATTGGTGATGACTACTTAGTCGCCACTATGCCAGCCATACCTGAGCACCATAATCCAATGGGTATAGTGCATGGTGGTGCCAATGTCGTGCTTGCTGAAACAGTAGCAAGTTATGCCGCTAACTTTGTGGTTGATTTCAGTCGATTTTATTGTGTTGGGCAAGAGATCAGCGCAAGCCACTTAAAAGCGTCACGCAACGGCACATTAACCGCTACCGCAAGGGCTTATCATATAGGTAAACGCAGCTCGGTTTGGGATATTAAAATAACCAATAGCCGCAATGAGCTTTGCTGCGTATCAAGAATGACCGCAGCCGTAGTCGAGCGAAAAGGTTAAATTACTTTTCCAGAGGGTAAATAGTAACTTCTATGCCTGCGCCAATTGCAGATATGCGTAACAAGGTATCTGCATGCAAGGCCTGATTGAAACATTTTGGCGACGTACCCGACTCAAACCCCATATCAAACGTTCTGCGAGAACAGCTTAACCATTGCTTTAATGCATTGCGTGAACACGACTCGATTAACTCACACAAATGATTAATTGCTTTATCGGGTGTGGTTATTTCACCAGCTACTTCGATGCGTGCCAGTTGGCGGTATTCGTCTTTATCATAATGTAAAATGGTTGCGACCTTTTTTAAATCAGCAACTAATACGCTAATATCTTGCTTTGACTCAAGCTCTAGATCTACATTTAAAAATTGAATTTCCGACATACAGTTGTGTTACCCCACTTAAATTTCACCGCAAACTTTAACCTAATTTTGCATTTATACCAAATCAACAGCTTATAATTTATTTAATTCCTTTATTAAGCTGCAAGTATTAAAGTAACGGTTAATACAGCTATTAACCTAATGGCAGCTAGCTCCATTAGGTGCCTTGCACAAAAAATAATAATAATGAGTAAGCGAATGAACAAACGCATTTTTAAAACAGCCCGTAAGCTGCATAAATGGCTAGGCTACTTTTTAGTAATACAAATTTTTGCATGGCTGCTTGGCGGTTTATTTATGAGCGCCATGCCACTTGAAAAAGTACACGGTAAACACCTTGCAAACCGCCAACTAGAAAACCCTTTCAGCCAAGCCGATTACACAGCCTCACTTGATAAAATTATTGCAAATACACCACAACCCCAACAAATTAATTATAGTCACTTTTTAAATACCCCAGTAATTACGGTAACTACAGCAAGTAAAATCTATAGTTTTAATGGTGTAACCGGCAACCCACTCCCACCACCAAGCAAGGCACAAATCATCGCTAATGCCCAGGCTCACCTTTTAATTAAAGCAAACGTTATAAGCACAAAAAAGCTGGCAACCAGTTTTAGAGAAGCCGGGTTTAAAGAAAATATTTGGCAGGTTAATTTTAACGATATGCTTAGCACCAGCTTATATTTTAATGCTGATAACGGCGAGTTCATTACAGTTCGCAGTAATATTTGGCGAGTGTTTGACTTCTTTTGGATGCTACATATTATGGATTACGATGAGCGCGAGGATTTTAACAACCCGTTACTTATTAGTTTTGCTGCCAGCAGTGTGTTTTTTAGCTTTACTGGTTTTATTTTATTACTGCAAAACATCCGATTCAGAACAAGAAAACGTCAGCTATCCTGAGTTTTTAAGTGGATTCGGTTTAAAACTGATTTACCATTTAGGTTATTCACTCTAAAATCGCGGCTCCTGTAGTTCACTAAAGTGATAGGATATGCCGCATTTTATTTTTGCGTTATTGCTTTGCGTTGTCAGCTTTAATCTAAATGCTGAGCAATTTACTCGTTTTTCCAGTGCTAAAAAACACTTAATTAAAACCTTACCAACGGATGCAAAAAGTATCTATTGTGGTTGCGACATAAAACGTAAAGGCAAAAAGTTAGTACCCGATGCAACCCATTGTGGTTATGTGCCACGCAACACATTTACCCGCTCAGGTAACGTGAATCAACGCGCTCTACGAATAGAATGGGAACATATTGTACCCGCTTGGGAGTTTGGTCATCAGTTACAATGCTGGCAAAATGGTGGACGCAAAAATTGCCGTAAAGTAAGTGCAAAGTTTCGCATGATGGAAGCTGATATTAACAATTTAGCTCCCGCAATCGGTGAAATTAACGCTGATCGTTCAAACTATCGCTTTGGCATGTTAGCCCAAAATACTAATCAATATGGTCGCTGTGAGGTTAAGGTTAATTTTAAACAACGCGTTATTGAACCGCCGGTTTATGCACGTAAACGTATTGCCGATGCATACGCTTACATGCAAAAAACTTATGGTTTAAAAATATCAAATAAACAACAAAAGCTGTTTAATGCGTGGCAACAACAAGCTTATGCCGCAAACACCGACAGTAAAAAGCTGTAAACTTATGTTTATAATGCTTGGTGTGGTCCAAATATTTCGTAATGAATATTCGAGCTCTGTACACCTAAGTCAAGTAGTTGGCCTTTTACATAAGCCATGAACGAAGCTGGTCCACACAAATAAAATACACCCTCACTAATAGGCAGTGATGCCTCAAGCACAGATAAATCCATAAGCCCTGTGTAATCACATCCCCCACCACCTTGATTAAACCAGGTTAAGGTTTTTAGTTGTGGATACATAGCCGTTTGCTGAGCTAGGTAGTCTTTAAATGAATACTCAAGGCTATTTTCACACGCGTGTAAGTAACTAATCGCTTGATTAGTATTGTCGCTCAATAGCGTTTGCAGCATAGCCATCATTGGGGTTTGGCCAACACCTGCAGAAATAAGCACAACGGGGCTTGTTGCATCTTTCAAAAAGAAATCACCTGCTGGTGGGTATAGCTCTACTCGTGCGCCCTGCTCTAGTGAGTGTAAATAGTTAGACACCACGCCAGGCTGTGGTTGGCACTCTTTTTTAACGCTAATACGATAGTTTTTAGCATTGCTCTTTTGCGAAATAGAATACTGGCGGATCTCTTCATATTCTGCCCCCTCAGGCTTAACTTTAATGCCAAGATATTGTCCTGGCTTGTGGGAAATAACAGCTTTACCGTCTACAGGTGTGAGGATAAAGCTGGTTACAAATTCAGACTCAACATGTTTATGAGTAATTTCAAACTTCCGTGTACCTACCCAGCCACCCTGATTATTTTTACTGTGTGCATACAACGCTGCTTCTTCGGTAATACAAATATCAGCCAATAGGTTATAAGCTTCTCGCCATGCGTATTCAACATCAGCTGTAAACTGATCAGGAATAAGCTCTTTAAGTGTGCCGATCAAATGCGCCCCTACAATAGGGTAATGCTCGGGTAAAATATTCAAGCTGGTATGCTTATGGTTAATTCTTGCTAATGCCTCTTTTAACACGGCTAAATTATCAATATTTTGCGCATATGCAGCCAAGGCATTAAATAATGCAAATTGCTGACGACCCGTTTCTTGATTAGTCATATTAAAAATATGTTTAAGTTCCGGGTTATGGCTAAACATGCGCTTATAAAAATGATCGGTGACGACTGTGCCCGCTTCTGCAAGCAATGGAACTGTACTTTTTACAATCTTAATAGTTTTTTCAGATAACATTTTGGTTTCCTATGGGTGAACTAACCACGACGCCCATCAACACGACGCCGCGTTAATATAGGTGTGCAGTGAATTAAAAATAATAAAAAAGCCAGTAACCAAAGCACAGCGCTAAGCTGCCAAGCTAGGTGTGGCCCAATAAAAGGCGGGAGAAAAGCACGAATAATTGCAGCACTAAACACCAATGCAAACGCAAGGTTCATAAAACGCGGAATAGTAAGTGAGCGACCGGTATGTCCTAGTGATACCCGTGTCATCATGGCTAAAATCATCATGCCGATACCACCAATAGTGATAAAATGCAGAGCGTCTTTAAACAGTATTGCACTGCTATAAAAACTGATTGCCACTAACATTAAACCTATACCTAAGGCTAAATACGCAAAGTGTAACGACCATAATAATGGGACTTTTAGGACTTGCTTGTTCCACCAGCAAACACCGCGAACTAAATGCAAAAACGCTGCACTCATCACAGCTAGTGCCGGGTTAATTACAGTAAAAAATAATTTGCTAATAAAAAATAATGCTATCGCCAATACCGATAAGTATAAAATAGCTTTATCTATGTTTGGTGTGCGTACCTGCTTAGATAAGCCCAGCCCTTTGGCAGTAAAAAAGGGTAATACACGCCCAGCTACAACCCCCACCAACAAGCTTATAACCAGTACTGCGGTATCAACCATTGCAAGCGCTAGCTGCGTTTGATTTTTTAGCACTAGTATTAAATACAACATATTGAGCGTACATAAAAATGAAAGAATAAATAAAAACAAGTAATTGCGTTTACTGCTCGCTTTTATCAACATGCTGGCTAACACTATGATTACCGAGAGCCACCAAACAACTTGTAAAATCAGTACCGCATAAACATTAAACTGAGCAATGCTAGGCACAACTACAAAAAAACTAAGCCGTGCACTAAGCCATACTAGGCTAAGCCACATCAATGGTTTACCGTTAATACTTGCAACACCGGTCCATGTTTGTGCTGCAGTAAGTAAAAAGCCAGCCACAACCACGCCCGCAAAACCAAATAACATTTCATGTGCATGCCACAAATTAGCAGGCATAACTAAATACCACTGTGCATCGCCACTTAAAATAAGTAACCAATAACCCACAGACAAACACGCTAGTGATCCACCAGCTAAAAAAAAGGGTCTAAATGCCAACATCCATAATGACCATTGTGATACCTGATGAAATGCGACCTGCGCTGGCATAGGTTCGGCTAAGTTTATGGGCTTCATTAGCGCACCTCCTGCCCCAGCCCATGCTGCGCCACACAGCGCAGTACGTAACTCACTTTGACAATAGCCGCGAGGACAATCGTGCTAATGTGTGCAAAAATTTGTACCGGTATCGAAAAATAGCCTGCATAGGGATAACTTATTAACAGCGTAATCAACACCCCAAATACGCTAATACATAGCACCTTATTTGCATGAGATAGCAAACGGTAATACAGAGAATTAGACTCCACTGAATAATTAACCTGCTCTAAGAAAGTACTGCCCATAACAACCCCAATAACTGCTTTCGTTATTTTGTCATTACACAGACCATACCAATTAATTAAACACTTTAAATTCAATGCATTATTTAATTTCACTTTACAAAAAGAGTCTTTATGACCTACTATAAAGGCCAACAAAATACACTAATAGGTCATTTTGACATGAACCAACAACTCAACCTGACTCAAGTTGCCTTGGAGCTTGCACAAAGCACCTTACATGCGCACAGTTTCGAGCAACTTTTAGCCACGGTTGAACGTGTTATTCCAAGTGATGCTAGCGCCTTGTTAATTCGCCAAGGCGAGCAATTAAAGCCTTTAGCGATTAAAGGTTTAATGCCTGATAGCTTAGGCAGGCGTTTTAATATTGCAGAGCATCCTCGTCTTGATGCTATTTGTAATCACCGCTTGGCACTGCAATTTGCACATGACTGCCCGCTTCCAGACCCATATGACGGCTTACTACTAGCTAAAACCGGTGATATTCCAGTGCATGCCTGCTTAGGTTTACCGCTTTACGATAAAGATTCGCTGCTTGGTATTCTGACCTTTGATAGCCTAAACGCTGATGCGTTTGACGGCATTACCGCTGATACACTCAACACCTTACAAACCTTGTGCAGTGCGCACTTTAAAACCGCCCTAGAGCTTGCCCATTACAAACAACATGCGCAGCACTCAAGTGAATTAGTACAAGCGTTAAACCGTGAGGCACTTAAACGTGATGGTGGTGAAATTATTGGCCAAAGCCCAGTAATACAAACGCTTAAAAATGAGATAAAACTAGTTGCGGCATCAAACTTTAGTGTCCTTATTTTAGGTGATACTGGGGTTGGCAAAGAATTGGTGGCGCGTAATATTCACTTGCATTCAGCACGTAAAGCTCAGCCATTAATTCATTTAAACTGTGCGTCTCTGCCTGAAAACCTCGCCGAAAGTGAATTTTTTGGCCATGCAAAAGGCGCCTTTACGGGTGCGCAAAATGCTCGCCAAGGTAAGTTTCAATTAGCCGATGGCGGTACCTTATTTTTGGATGAAATAGGCGAGCTACCACTGGCAATGCAAAGTAAATTACTACGGGTACTGCAAAGTGGCGAAGTACAAACCGTTGGTGAAGATGAACTTAAATATGTTGATGTTCGAGTGATTGCAGCCACTAACCGTGACTTAAAACACGAAGTTGAACAGGGACGATTTCGCGCCGACTTATACCACCGCCTAAGTGTGTACCCGCTGAGTGTGGCGCCGTTAAAAGCCCGTGATGAAGATGTTATTTTATTAGCCGGTTATTTTTTGGAAAAAACAGCTCGAAAGCTTGCCATTAAACAGTTAAAACTCAGCATTGAAACGCAATTACTGCTTAAAAAATATTACTGGCCTGGCAATGTAAGAGAGCTGGAACATGTTATTAATCGCGCCGCATTAAAAGCTAAACAGTATCAATGGCAACAACCAATTATTACTATTGAGCCAGAGCATTGTGAGCTAAATTTAAGCGCTATTAATACTTTTGCACTTGAACACTCAAACCAGCTTGCAACCACACCTTTGGCAAACAACATTTCGTTAAAGCAAGCCACCGATACTTACACTCAGCAACTTATTATACAGCAACTTCAACAGCATAATTATAACTGGGCAAGCACAGCCCGTAGTTTGCAGGTCGACCGCGCTAACTTAACGCGGCTAGCCAAGCGCTTAGGTATTTCAGTTAAAAAATCAATCTAATACTTAACTTAATTTACGCTGCTTAAAATAAGTTTTTAATAACTGACTAAACGCTTGCACTTTCGCAGTACGATGCACTAAATGATGCGTCACTAACCATAAGTCAGTAGGCCAACTTAGTTCGTTAGGTAATACAGGGACTAAATCAGGGTATTGCGCTGCGACATCATGTTGTAATCCGCCAATCCCTAGCCCCTTAACGATGGCGCGAGTAGCCTCTGAGGTTTCTGATACTCTAAGTTTAACTTGCGACGAGGGAATATTTTCATCAACCCACGAAAAATAAGGCACCTTGCCATTATACCCAGCCACACCCGATACAAAATTATGCACCGAGAGTTGTGCTAACGTTTGTGGCAAGCCATAACGACTAATGTAATGTTTTGAGGCATAAAATCCTGACGAGAGTGCCGCCAAGTGCTGCGCAATATAATCACCTTCATCCGGTCTAGGGCCTGCTCTTACAGCGATATGTGCTTGGCCATGGTCTAAGCGCAAACGCTTTTGATCCATAATCACTTGTAATTGCACTTGCGGATGCAAGGTTTGAAACTGCTCGCATACCTCACTT
>Ga0228607_1000149_pt1 | contig 13253 bp, 18 predicted proteins | sample 8DmetaG_FD_186032 | JGI IMG/M metagenome (GOLD analysis project Ga0228607, IMG submission 186032) | Seawater microbial communities from Monterey Bay, California, United States - 8D | ecosystem: Environmental > Aquatic > Marine > Coastal | place: USA: California | collected 2016-11-05 | reverse complement strand
CATTACGAAATCGTATTCATGGTTCACCCTGATCAGAGTGAGCAAGTATCTGGTATGATCGAACGTTATACTGGTTCTATCACTGAAGCAGGTGGTACTATCCACCGTCTTGAAGACTGGGGCCGTAGTCAACTGGCTTACCCAATCAACAAGCTTCATAAAGCTCATTATGTTCTTATGAACGTTGAAGCACCAACTGAAGTAATCAGCGAGCTAGAAACTACTTTCCGCTACAACGATGCAGTGCTTCGTAACTTAGTTATGCGTACTAAAAACGCTGTAACTGAAGCGTCTCCTCTTGTAAGAGAAGAGAAGAAAGAAGCACCAGCTGCTTAATTGTTTTGAGTCCTAGCATGGCACGTAGTCAGCAGTTACTATAATGGTTAGCCCATATACGAATCAGCTGGTTATATCGGGGGTAGTTTGTAAAACACCCAAGTTTAGCCAAAGCCCCGCGGGCATACCGCATTGTATTTTTGTTGTAGAACATAAATCAATGCAAGTTGAAGCAGATCTTAACCGTAATAGTTATGTTAGGCTTCAGGTGGTTGCCAGTGGTAAGCAAATGCAACAACAGACTCAACATTTGCACGTTGGGCAGGCATTGCAAGTGAGTGGTTTTTTAAATCGCCACGAAGGTCGTAACGGCCTTAGCCAATTGGTTTTGCATGCTCAGCATATAGAAAGAATTATTTGAGGAATTAATCTCATGGCACGTTATTTCAGACGTCGTAAGTTCTGCCGCTTTAAAGCGGAAGGCGTACAACAAATCGATTACAAAGATCTAGCTACTCTTAGAAACTATGTTACAGAAAGTGGCAAAATCGTACCTAGCCGTATCACAGGTACTAGCGCTAAATACCAGCGCCAGCTAGCAACTGCTATTAAGCGTGCTCGCTACTTAGCCCTTCTTCCATACACTGACTTACATAAGTAAGCAGCGGATTAACACGTTTTTAAAAGGTGTAGAAACATGCAAGTTATTCTACTAGATAAGATCGCTAACCTAGGTGGCCTAGGTGACCAGGTTGTAGTTAAATCTGGCTTCGCACGTAACTTCCTTTTCCCACAAGGTAAGGCAGTTCCTGCAACTAAAGCAAACATTGAAACGTTTGACGCACGTCGCGCAGAACTAGAAGCAAAAATCGCTGAACAGTTAACTGCAGCACAAGCACGCGCTGACAAACTTGAAGCATTAGCAGAAGTTACATTAGTATCTAAAGCTGGTGACGAAGGTAAATTATTCGGTTCAATCGGTACTCGTGACATCGCTGACGCTATCTCAGCTGTTGGTGTTGAAGTTGCTAAATCAGAAGTTCGTTTACCTCTAGGTACTATCCGTGAGACTGGCGAATTTGACGTTGCAATCGCAGTACACTCAGACGTAACAGCTACTATTAAAGTAATCGTTATTGCTGAAGCTTAATTTTTTTAAAATTAAGTTAAAAAAACCGTGCTTAGGCACGGTTTTTTTTGATCAAAATTAAAGGCACTTTCCCTAATAGCTTTGAGCTTGCTAAAAGCAGCTTGGTTACACCAATCCGCAATAATACTTAATCATTTTGAGGGGCTAAATCAGATGCTAGCTGCATTAAAAAGGTCTCATTTAGAACAACTAAATAACGAAATTTTTGCCTTGTTATCGACACTATTTTCCTTCCTTAAAATAGCTCACTTCATCAAGCGAATTGATACTAATTAATTTACTATTCAGAACTCAGGTTTTTATTACTCTCTTATATATACAAACAACCTACCCCATTTAAAAGTTCTTAAAAAAGTTAAACCGCTTTAACTTTAATAAATTCAGTATATTAATTCATTCTGTTCCTTTTTTGCAATATTGACAAAACTATGGTATGAGCTATATTAGTGCTTTATGGTTATAAAAGTTTGATCAATGTTAATAAATTACAACAAAAGAATTATTTGTGCTGGGTTTACTTTAGTCGAGCTTTTAATTGTAGTGGCGATTATAGGTATTCTTTACAGCGTTGCGTTGCCTTCGTATCAAAGTTACTTAGAGCGAAGTCGGCGTGCAGATGTGCAGCAGCAAATATTACAATACAGTGCCACGCTAGAACGAGTTTACTCTCGTAATGGTGGGTACCCTAATGCGTTTGATGCAGCTGCTAACACAGAATATTATACGTTTAATTATACACCCACGAATAAAGTAACAGGCGCTACGGCTGATTTTAAAAACAGAGGTTACTCGTTGAAGGCAACACCTAAAACAGGATCTGCTCAAGCTGCGGACAGATGTGGGGCATTAATAATTAAGCATGATGGCAGTGTTGAGGCACAAGGCACTGACTGTTGGGAGTAAATAAAATGCAAAAGTCGCGAGGGTTTACACTCATAGAGCTAAGTGTCGTGCTGAGTATCATTGGTATTTTAGCGACAGTGGCTGTGCCTAGCTTTATAAAGCAGATTCAACAAGACCGAATAGTAACAACGGCTAACCAATTAATTAGCGTATATAAATATGCGCGAAGCGAAGCGGCCAAGCGAGAAGTTAATCTTAAACTAGTTACTGCAGGTACAAAGTGGCAGGTAGTTAGTTCTGAAAGTGGCTCTGATGAAGTGTTGCGTGAGTTTGTTTCTAACTACTCTAATATAGAAATTAACCTACAAGATCGTGAAGTAAAAGCAACAGGTGAAGTATCTGCTGCTGCTACTATATTGGTTAAAGATGGCATTAGCGATACAAAAGATTATTATCTGTGCATTTTAAAAAGTGGGCAGAGTTGGTTAGCTGATGTGTCTTTAAATGGGTGCGCATGATGAAGTTACAAAAAGGCTTTACGTTACTTGAAGTGATGATAGCTGTTGTTGTAGCAGGAATTGCATTGTTGGGATTAGCGGCAGCTCAGCTGAAGTCATTGCAGTATACTACTAATAGTTTTAACTATACGGTATCGTTAATTCAGGCTCAAAATACCATAGAGCAAATATGGCCTTATTTATGTACCCTGCAAAAAGATAACCCCGACTTTTTTAATGATGTTGCTTTTAAAGCGTCATTAGCTCCACAAATTGCCGATTATAGTTTGTCATTACCGGCTAGTTACGCTAATGAAATGCAAGTCAGTATTTCATGGCAGGATGAGCGCCTAACCGATAATGTAATTAATCAAATTACTTTAAATGCAACTTATCCTGACATTAGTGGAGAATGCCCATGAAAAACTGGCGAGTTGCAAAAGGGTTTACCCTTGTTGAGTTAATGGTTGCAATGGCTGCAGGGGCTTTTTTGCTAGCAGGTGTTAGCTTGTCGTACTCGGCAATAAAAAGCGGTATTCAAGTAAGCAAAGAGCTTGAAAATGCACAAGAGGTATTGCGTTACAGTAATACGGTTTTGACAAGAAGTACTAAGCAATCATTTGATTTGCCTGTGGTATCGGCTGACGGAATGACTATTACCTATACCATGCCAGCTGGAGTGATTACGTGCAATGGTGATGTGTCTAGTGTTGCTGTTGTTGAACGTTACTACTTACAGAACAATAACTTAATGTGTGCGAAAGATGCAGACACTCCCGAAAGGTTGTTAACGGGCGTAGAGACATTAAGTTTTAGTATTAATAATAATGTGGTTACAGTAAATATTAAGCCGGAGGGATTACCTAGGCAGTTTAATAATGCAGTGGAGATGAATATAGCTGTATCTAGCGTTATTTTATCAGGAGTATTCGGCTCATGAAACGTATTAGTGATAAAGGTTTTACGCTGGTTATAGTCCTTATTTTACTTGGTATTTCAAGTGTTGTTGTGCTGAGTTCATTAAGAGAAAACGTGGTTCAAGAACGATTAAGTGGTAATTTTCAAAAGAAAATTAATAGTCGCTTGTTGGCTGAAAAAGGTGTTTTTGAACAAGCCCAAGCTATGCAGCAAAAGCTTAACGATGACAGCAGCTTAGATATGATTCAGATGGTTGCTGATTCAGGGGTTATAACAGGTACTGGTGAGGTAAGTGATTCAAAGTTTAGCTCATCGGTTGCGATTAATGCCGCGGGTGAAATAGAAATCACCAGCCAAGGTAGCCGCTATGACGACGACGCGCAAAGTAATTTAGTTGCACGCTATGGGTTTGTGCCGGCATCACCAGGCTCACTATTTACTAATGCATTGGTGGGGTGTGTTGGCTTAAATTTACGTGGTAGTGGTGTTATAGACAGCTATGATTCTGATTTGGGTACTTATGATGAAACAAACACCAGTGAAGGGGATGTTGCCACTATTGATGAAGACGCCGATGTAAGTGTGGGTGGTGATTCTATCCGAGGTGATATTAAAGCCACCGGGATAGTTTATTTACAAAGCGACGGTATTATTTTAGGTGATATACACTCAAATGGTGGGGTAGAAATTTCTGGCGGCAGAGATACTAGTACTTTGCGCGTTGAAGGGAATGTTCGAACTCAAGGCGATTTTTCTTACCAACGTGGTGGTGGGCATATTACAGGGTATGTTCGTGTAAACGGCGACGTAAGTATGGCGCAAGGTACTTTTATAGATAACATAAATGCAGAAGGGCTGGATATATTATATGGCGGTTCAGGAAGTTTTGGCGACAGTGCCCATGCTCAAGGCGGAAGTGCTTACACTGCAGTGCAATTTAATGTAAACCCCGAAGTTGAGGCTGTCTCTACCTCTGATCCTACTCTTCCTGGGTATGATCCTACTAACCCAGACACTAGCTGTGACCCAATTAATATTCCAGCACGGGTTATTAATTTAATTGATGATACTACCAGTTATACCAACTTTGCTTTAGGTGGCGGAGCAGTTTATGCGTTTGAACCTAAGCAAGGTCAATCAATTAGTGGCAGCTTTAGTGATTTAACCGCAACAACAGATGAAGTATTCATTTTTAGTGGTTTACCACAAATACCAGCAGATGCGGCACCGAGCGAGTATATTTTTGGTTTTACAGGAGTAAAGCTCTCTAGTAATGCTGCCGTGACTATTGATGGTGGCGATGTTATTTGGGTTGTTGATGGTCAGTTTGATATGCAAAACAACTCTAAACTAACAGTTAAAGCGGGTAGTAGCTTAACAATTATTACTACTGGTAAATTTAACATTGGGGCATCTGCAAAAGTGATTGTTGAAGATCAGGGGTTAGCGCCAAGTGGGCATCCCGCTTTTCAGGTGTTTTCTTCTTTTGTTGGTAACGATGGCATATTAATTCAGAGCGACTCACAATTATATGCCGCTATTTATGCACCTCTTACATCAGTTAAATTAACTGGCTCGGGTGCCTTGTTTGGTACGGTGCGCGGAGCGTCAGTAAATGCAAATGGGGGGAGTGGTATTCACTTTGATTCGGCGTTATTAAATGCCAATAATAGCCCCGGTGGTAATTTGAAACCTAAAATCGTGTTTTTAGGCTGGTATTATAAAGTACCAGAGGATGAGCCGATTATTTAAAACTCATTTTTTTTATCATTAAACTTAATAATATAAAGGGGCTCAGGTCCCTTTATTTTTTATTTATTTAAACCTTTCTATTCTTCTGCGCGTCTAATAAGTTAAATTGCAATTACATAATTATAAATAGGAAAAATTTGCGATGTTAATGGACGCTAATCAGCCAATAACTGATCAAGTGCAGCAAATGCTTATTGATCAAGTTAAAAATGGCGACCAGTTAGCCTATAAAGCGCTCTATGACATGCATAAAGCAAAAGTTTATGGCTTATGCCTGAGGCTCATAGCCGATGAGGGGCATGCGCAAGATGCTACCCAAGAAGTGTTTGTACAAGTATGGAAAAAAATAACGCAGTTTGATGGGCGATCGCAATTTTCCACTTGGCTTTATAGTGTCGCCAGTAATATTGCTATTAGTTATGTGCGTAGGCAAAAACATTGGCTTAATAAAGTAATTAGCTTTGAGCAAAGCGGTATGGATGAACAAACTGCAAATGACTGTAACGGACTAAATGGACTGGATAAATTAATTGTTAGGCTGCCTGAGCGAGCAAGAATGGTATTTGTGCTGTATGCGGTAGAAGGTTATAGGCATGAAGAAATTGCAACCCTGTTAGGCATGGCGGTAGGCTCTAGTAAGGCGCAATATCATCGTGCAAGGCAATTATTAAAGCAGTGGTACGAAAATGAGTAAAACAAATTTTGATGACTATTTAAATGAGTCTTTAACCCAGTTAGATAAAAGTATCCCACCAAAAAAAGAACTGTGGGGTGGAATCGAGCGCGCAATAATAGCTAATAATCAGCCCTTTATAAATACTAATAAATATTGGCCGAAACTCACCGCTCTTGCTGCATGTTTTACCGCGGCTTTAGTGAGTGCGGTGGTGTTATTTAAAGCACCAGAGACAAATACCGCAGTGGCAATGAGTGAGTTTTTTACTAAGCAAAAACAAAGCTTACTAGTGCAATATCAAAGCCAAGTAGCATTGACCGATAACTGGCAAGTGCAGTTACAAGAACTTGAAGACGCAGAGCAAGCAATAAAACAAACACTTGAAAATGAACCGAAAAACAAGGCGCTACTGTCTATGCTAGCGCAAGTTTATCAACAACAACTCGATTTAATTAACAAGGTGCATGCACCTCGTTGGCAACACATATAGGAGAAATAAATGAAAGCAATAATATTAGGGATCGCTTTATTACCCATGGCCGTATTTGCTGGTGAAAAAATAGATCAGCAAATTGAGGTACCCAATGCTGGAGTGATCCACATTAAAAACCAGCGCGGTGACATTAAAGTAACGGGTTGGGATAAAAACCAATTTAAAGTAACGGGTGAACTTGATGATAAGGCACAAGGTTATACTCTTAAAACACAAGGCAATAAAACTCAGTTTATTGTGAAAATGCCTGAACTTTCTAATTGGGATAACAATAACAATGGTTCAACGCTCACTATTTTTATGCCAAAAAGTAGCGCGCTGGAATTTGTTGGTGTTAATGCGTCGGTAACGGCCAAAGAGTTACAAAAAGGCACTGAAATTGACGTAGTTAATGGGGCTATTACTGTAAATGATCTTAATGGTGATATTAAGCTGACCAGTGTAAATGGTGACATCAAGGCAAAAGCACTTAATGGTAAAGTTCAATTTGAAACCGTTAATGGTTTGATTGATGATCAGCAATCTAGCGGTGAAGTTCGTTTTAGCGCAGTTAATGGCAATATTACATCAAACTCGACGGCCAACGATATTCGCTTAGAAAACGTAAATGGTGATATCAACTTTAATCTAGATGCCATAAAAGAATTACAAATAAGCACCGTAAATGGCGAAGTTAAGGTGCGAATTAACCGTCTTCTGAGTGATGCTGATGTGAGTTTTGAATCTGTTAGTGGCAACGCTGCGTTTTATTTCCCTGCTGATTTATCAGCACAATTTGAGGTAGAAGCACACGCTGGCGGTAAAATTGACAACCAGTTAACTGACGATCAAGTGCAAAAAGCCAAATACGGCCCTGCAAGTGGAATTAAGTTTAATACTAATGGCACAGATGCTAGCGTAGAAATGAATACTATTAGCGGTGTTATCGAACTTAAACGCCAATAAACACCCATTTTATTTCAAGTAACAAAAAGCAGGAAAAGATTTCCTGCTTTGCTATTTGCACAGCCCCGCCAAGTCGATAGAATAGGGCTATTCAATTTTAGTACTGTGAAGTTATGGCCAAACCAGATAAGCAAGTCGACACTCTTAAAGTTCCTCCCCATTCAATAGAAGCTGAACAATCTGTTTTAGGTGGTTTAATGCTTGATAACCAAGCATTTGATCGCGTAGCTGAACTTGTTGTGTCACAGGATTTTTATACCCGTACCCATAAGCTTATTTTTGAGGCGATGACAGCTCTTGCTGAAATTGGCGATCCAATTGATTTAATCACTATTTCTGAAAGTTTAGAAAAAAATAATCAGTTGTCAGGTATTGGTGGATTTGCATATTTAGCCGAAATAGCAAAAAACACCCCAAGTGCTGCTAATATTGACGCTTACGCGAGTATCGTGCGCGAGCGCGCCGTAGTACGTGAAATGATTGGCGTTGCTAACGAAATAGCCGAAGCAGGTTTTAACCCAGAAGGGCGAACTAGTCACGACTTACTGGATTTTGCTGAAAGTAAAGTATTTAAAATTGCTGAGCAGCGTACAAAAAGCAGCGATGGTCCGCAAAGCATTCACAATATACTTGAAAAAACCGTTGATAAAATAGAAGAGCTTTACCAATCACCACAAGATGGTGTGACCGGTGTGAGTACAGGTTATGCTGATCTTGATAAAATGACCACAGGCTTGCAGCCATCTGATTTAATTATTGTGGCAGCGCGTCCATCAATGGGTAAAACCACCTTTGCGATGAACCTTGCTGAACATGCCGCAATGACTCAAGACAAGCCGGTGCTTATTTACTCATTAGAAATGCCCTCAGAACAAATTATGATGAGGATGCTGGCGTCCCTTGGCCGAATTAACCAAACCAAAGTACGTACTGGTCAGCTAGATGACGATGACTGGGCGCGCCTTTCATCAACCATGGGGTTACTCATGGAGAAAGGCAAAATGTACGTTGATGATGCCTCAGGCTTGACACCTACCGATGTTCGCTCACGTGCGCGTCGTATAGCACGCGATCATGGTGGTATTAGTATGATCATGGTCGATTACCTGCAATTAATGCGTGTACCTAGTCTGTCTGATAATCGTACTTTAGAAATTGCCGAGATTTCCCGCTCACTCAAAGCACTAGCGAAAGAGTTGCAGTGTCCGGTTGTTGCTCTATCGCAGCTTAACCGTACTCTAGAGCAACGTGCTGATAAACGTCCAATTAACTCAGATTTACGTGAGTCAGGCTCTATTGAGCAAGATGCCGATTTGATCATGTTTATTTATCGTGATGAAGTATACAACGAAGACAGTACTGAAAAAGGCATTGCCGAAATTATTATCGGTAAACAGCGTAACGGTCCGATTGGTAAAGTGCGCCTAACTTTCCAAGGTCAATTTTCTCGCTTTGATAATTATGCGGGGCCTGCTGTAGATGATGATTACTAATGCGCTTAGCCACTGCTGAAATTAATTTAACCGCGCTTGAACATAACTTAGCGCAAGTAAAACGCTTTGCGCCCAATAGTAAAGTCATGGCCGTGCTTAAAGCGAATGCTTATGGGCATGGTTTAGTCACTATTGCGCAGCACTTAAATGAAGCAGATGCATTTGCGGTTGCGCGTATAGATGAAGCGTTAGCACTGCGTGCCGGTGGCCTTACAAAACCGATTGTGTTGCTAGAAGGTTTTTTTCATCAAGAAGACTTACCTATTCTACTGGCGAATAATTTTCAAACTATTATTCATGACGAAATACAGCTAAAAATGTTGGAAAGTGCGCAGCTAGATGCGCCCTTAAATTGCTGGTTAAAAATAAATACCGGCATGCATCGTTTAGGTATTGCGCCTGAGCAGTTTGATATGTTTTATCAGCGCCTACAAGCCAGCCCAAATGCACAAAACAAAATAAATTTAATGACCCATTTTGCCTGTGCCGATGATGTAAAAAATACTAAAACAGTGCAGCAAATTGCTTTGTTTGATAATTTAACCCAAGAGGTTGAGCAAGCCCATTGTTTATCGAACTCAGCAGGAATTATAGCGTGGCCGAGTGGTCATGGTGATTGGGTTCGACCTGGGCTAATGCTTTACGGTGTATCGCCTATGGCCAATCACACAGGTAAAGATCATCAATTAAAGCCAGTGATGCGCTTAACTACTAAGGTGATAGCAGTGCGTAATGTGGGGGCACATGAGCAAGTAGGCTATGGCGGTCGCTGGCAAAGTGATAAACCTACGATGTTGGCTGTGGTTGCACTGGGCTATGGTGATGGTTATCCGCGTCATGCGAAAGAAGGCACACCTGTGATTATAAATGGTCATCGTTACGGTATTGTGGGTAGTGTAGCCATGGACATGATCACCCTTGATATAGGTAATAACTTTCACAACGTCGAAGTGGGTGATGAGGTGATTATGTGGGGGCCGGAGTTACCAGTAGAAGAGATTGCACAATGTGCTGATACCATTTCTTACGAGTTATTGTGTAATATTACACCGCGCGTAAGTTATGAGTACCAGCGATAATATTTATTATTAAAGATATGCGGTAAGTTTACATTGCTGACATGAACGTGATGTTAGCTTAATGAGTATGGCTACTCTTTTATAAAGTAAATATCGCTAAAGCCCATACGCGCAAATTCTTGGTCACGAAAGTTACGCACAGCTGATGACCCTTTAGAGGTCATTTCAATTTGGCGTACCATGTTTAAGTAGTTAGTTAAATCAATACCCTCAGCAGCCGCAATAGCCTGATACATATCGTGGTATTTATCTTTTGCGAAGTTAATCTCGCGCGGTTGATTTTTAAAAGTATAGGTAATTCTGCGTGCCATAATAAGCTCAGTTAAATTGAGTGTTAGTGTAATTTTACACTGTATTTAAGTTGCGTTGAATGATTAGTTGAAATCAAATAATTAAAAAGTTGAGTTTGAAATGAAATTATCAGTAGAGATCAGTAAATACCCGCTTCACCAAGATTATATTCCCTTTATTAAAGGCTTTATCGACAGAGTAAATGCCTATGAAGAGCTCAAAGTGATCACGAATACCATGTCGACTCAAATATTTGGTGATTATGACTTAGTAATGCAAGTGATCAGTACAGAGATTAAACATTCATACGAGCAATTTGGTAAAGCTATCTTTGTGTGTAAATTTATCTCGGGCGATTTATCTCCCGAATAACCTCCTAACAAATACGGTCGTTTTATAATGATGGATTTCATAACGCAAATACTTAGTGGTTTCACTGCCATGTCGCATTGGGAGTATATTGCGGTGGCTTTATCAATGGCGTATTTATTATTAGCCATAAAAGAGAATTTATGGTGCTGGCCTGCGGCATTTTTTAGTACGCTTATTTATACCATTATGTATTGGAATGGCGCGTTGCTAATGGAGTCATTACTGAACTTTTATTATATGTACATGGCCGTGTTTGGTTGGGTTGTGTGGCGAAAAGGTAAAGCTAATCAAGCGCAACGGTTGATTACATCGTGGCCTGTGAACCGACATATCATTTTAATAGTATTAACCACCCTAGCGTCATTAGCGATTGGTTACGTGATGCAAAATTACACCCATGCAGATTTTGCCTACCTAGACAGTTTTACCACCTGCTTTGCAGTAGTCACTACTTATCTCGTGGCTAAAAAAGTACTCGAGAATTGGCTATATTGGATAGTGATTGATGCCGCATCAATGTATTTGTATTACGAAAAGGGTTATTACCCAACACTCGTGCTTTTTATATTCTATACCATTATGGCGGCGTGGGGGTTTAAAACGTGGTACGAAGAATATGAGCAAAGCCAAGCAAAACCAATGGCGCAACTCTAATTTATGAACCCGCATTCTCAGTTAGTTAATATTTGTAGTGCGTTTTTAGCACCTAGCATAATAACCTCAACAGAGTACTTGGTTAATGGTTTAAGTAACGATAACTTTTTAATACGTACTGACACTCAATCTTACTTATTAAAGTGTTATCAATCATATTGGCCAGAAGTCGCGCTTCAAGCTCAGTGTGAACTCAGCAAACAGCAAGTTTGCCCTGCACCTATCTGGCTTGATAAACAAAATAAACGTGCGGCTTTTAATTATATAGAGGGAGAGGTTGCAGAGTCTTATTTAGCTATGCCGCTACTTGCTAAACTGGTTAAAGTACATGCACATACGACAGATACTCAAACGATGAATATCGCACTTGAATTGCAAGCCTATCGGCATTTATTGGTGTTTAAAGAGTTTGATAAGCACATAGATAAAGTACTAAAAAGCATTGCCAATATGCCTATAGAACACGGCTTTTGCCATAATGACTTAGTGAAAGAAAATATAGTCGTTAATCCGCAGGGCGTGTATTTAATCGACTTTGAATACGCTCAAAAAAATGATGTTTACTTTGATCTTGCTGCGTTAGCCGTTAGTTTTAACTTAGATAGTGCAACTAAGCATGCTTTGCTTAAAAGTTATCAAGCATATACGCCATCAGAGCAATTTTACTTATCTATGCACAAGCTTGAGTGCTACCAGATAGTTTATTTACTGTTATGCATTGGCTGGTATGAGCAACGCGCCATCAACAACAAGGTTGTTGTACTGCGCGCGCAATTAGATGAGCTTATAGCATCAGTGGGTAGTTAAAGCCCACCAAAGCGTTCTGCTAGCTCTTTGTATTTTGCTACTTCATCAGCGTCAAATTGCATTTCGCCATTATCATCTTCAGATTTAGCGATTAATAAGCTTTCTCGAGCAAGACGTTTAACACGCTCTGCTTTTACGCCTAAAAACTCAGCAACTTGTTCTGTTGACATTAACTTCATAATTACTTCCTCGTGTTTAATCTTTCCGTCCAGTGACAATAATAGATAATATGTGTCTAAAGCGTTACTGTTTTTTTATAGAATATAAATAAATAGCGCTTTTTTTACCTTTTGTTAAGTGAATAGTTTAAATTATAGACATGTAAACGAATCATGCTGGTATTTATACAAAGATGCCTTTATTATTGCGCATGCTAAAGCATTGATATCGCGAGTTGATGTGGCGGCAACAAATGTGCTCTCGTGGTGAAATGGATATCACGTGGCCCTCCGGAGGCTAAGTTGCAGGTTCGATCCCTGCCGAGAGCGCCATTTGGTCCCTTTCCTTTATTGATAGTATCTACTAACATATCAAAAATGGTGACCTGAGTGTGACCAACTTAAAACTATTTTAATTTTTAGAGCTGTTAATTTCGTTACTTTTACATAATACAAGTTTATGGTGTATTTACATTTACGCATATCTACAGCCTTGTCCTTTCTAGCCATACTTCTCATCCTAAATATTTAATGACTTTGTTTTCTTAGTTGAAATATAGATTAACTTCAGACCTTATTTTTTTTCGTCAAATTATCAACAGGATCTACTTACACTGTTATGTGAATATAAAATATATTGTATACAATTATAGATTAATGTTATAAAAGTGTTTCTCTTACCGTTTGGATAGAGAAAACAACAATTATCAAAGGTAAATTATCACGGCTAGCGCATTTTAATCCCAGATTCTAACAGGGTTGAGCGATAATCATCGTCTAGCCCTGCCATTTTCTTTTTTCTCGCCATACTGGCTGTTTTAGTTGTATCTTGTTTAAATAACGCCATGG
>Ga0228607_1000141_pt1 | contig 13428 bp, 17 predicted proteins | sample 8DmetaG_FD_186032 | JGI IMG/M metagenome (GOLD analysis project Ga0228607, IMG submission 186032) | Seawater microbial communities from Monterey Bay, California, United States - 8D | ecosystem: Environmental > Aquatic > Marine > Coastal | place: USA: California | collected 2016-11-05 | reverse complement strand
TACATCTGGTAAAGTTACACACGCTCGTCACAAAAAGGTCATTAAGGCCGCTAAAGGTTATTATGGAGCACGTAAGAATGCATTCCGTACTGCCACCCAAGCTGTAGATAAAGCGAATCAATATGCAACACGTGATCGTAAGAACCGTAAAAGGAACTTTAGAGCACTTTGGATTCAACGAATTAACGCTGCGGTGCGTTTAAACGATGAATCATTAACATACAGCCGCTTCATTAATGGAGTTCAAAAAGCTGGTATTGAAGTCGATCGTAAAGTTTTGGCTGATCTAGCAGTTCATGAACCTGAAGCATTCGGTGCAATAGTTGAGCAAGCTAAAGCTGCTCTTTAAAAAAAGCACTCAATGATTTGAAAGCCCTACATTATGTGTGGGGCTTTTTTATTAAAATTATTGCAATTAATTTTTTATTATATTCTGTTACTCACTGATCATGTATCCATTGGTGATAATAATAATGTTCATATGAGAAATATAAATATTTATAAGTTTGCATGTTTAAACAATGTTTAGATATAATTTACACATGCTAAGCTTGCATCTGTGTGTTGTTGTGATAATTCATTAATCAACAAAAAGGACATTACCATGGAAGCTTTAAACGCTTTAAAATCCAAATATTTAAATGCTGTTTCAGAGGCAGTCGATGAGACATCTTTAGAAGATTTGCGTGTAGCGGCTGTTGGTAAAAAAGGTGAAGTTAGTTTGAAAATGCGCGAACTTGGTAAAATGTCACCAGAAGAACGTAAAATAGCTGGTCCTGCTTTAAATGCGCTAAAAGATGAGATTAATTCTGCATTATTAGCGAAGAAAGTAGCGCTTTCAGATGCAGCGTTGAATGATAGGTTACAAAATGAATGGCTTGATGTGTCAATGGCGGGGCGGCCTCGGCGTCGAGGGTCACTCCACCCAATTTCTCAAGTAACAGAAGAAATTATTGCAATATTTGCATCCTTATGGTTTTCAGTTGCAGAAGGTCCACAGATTGAAAATGATTATTATAACTTTGATGCTTTAAATATAGCGCCAGAACATCCTGCGCGTCAGGAGCATGATACATTTTATATGTATCGAAATGAAAATGATGATCGTGCGCCTAATGTCTTACGAACACATACAAGTCCAGTTCAAATACGTCATCTAGAAGAAAATGGAGCGCCTTGTAGGATCATATGTCCAGGCCGAGTTTATCGAGCGGATTATGATCAAACACATACGCCAATGTTTCATCAATATGAGGGAATGTGTATTGATGAAAATATATCAATGGCAAATTTAAAATGGACACTTGAAGAATTTTGCCGAGCATTTTTCAATGTTGATGATATCGAATTGCGTTTTAGGGCGTCTCACTTCCCTTTTACTGAACCAAGTGCTGAGGTCGATATACGGTGTTCATGGGTAGGTGGCCAATTGAAAATTGGTGAAGGTGATGATTGGATGGAAATACTTGGTTCTGGAATGGTACACCCGAAAGTATTGCATGCAGGAGGGGTAGATATAGAAAAATATCAAGGTTTTGCGTTTGGAATGGGTATCGACCGTTTGGCTATGCTAAAATATGGTATCCCAGATCTTAGAGCGTTTTTTGATAGTGATTTACGTTGGTTGCGCCATTATGGATTTGCAAGTTTAGATATGCCAAATCTACATGATGGTATTAGTCGCTAAAAATTTATAATATAAACAAATAAAATTAATTCATATAAAGGCATTTAGAGTGGAAAAAATCTTAAATATTGCTCAAAAGCTTGGGTTTGGACTTTTTACAATTGTAATACTCAATATTTTGTCTGGAGTATTTTTTGGTAAAATATTTTTTAGTATATTTGTAAGCTTTTGGATCTTCACAATTGGCTTGGCTTTGGTTGTTTATCCTGCAGTTTTAAACAAACGAAATGAAGACTAACCCGTCATTGGCAACTTCAATTAGAAATTCGCCTTTACTAATCATCTGAAATAAAATTCTTAATATGGTAGACTTATGAAATTTACATTATCTTGGTTAAAAGAACATCTTAAAACTGATGCGTCACTTGACGATATCGCTTATGCTTTGACTGATCTTGGGCTTGAGGTCGAAGGTATTGAGAACCCATTAGACAAGTTGGAAGATTTCACTATCGGGTATGTATCAAATGCTGAAAAGCACCCAGATGCAGACAAACTTCGAGTTTGCAAAGTAGATACTGATGAAGGTGAGCTTCAGATTATCTGTGGTGCGCCTAATGCTAGAGAAGGCATACACGTTGTTGTGGCAAAGCCAGGTGTTTACGTTCCTGGATTGGATATCACAATTGGTGTTGGGAAAATTCGTGGAATTGAGTCATTTGGTATGATGGCCTCAGAACGTGAAATGGAATTATCAGATGAACATGACGGTATTATTGAATTAGATGGGAATCCAGAAGTTGGTTCGAAATTTGTTGATTATCTAAAGAAACACCGTCCAGAAAGTGTTGATCCAGTTATTGAAATAGCAATAACTCCAAACCGGCCTGATGCATTAGGTGTAAGGGGAATAGCAAGGGATCTAGCAGCACGAGGTATTGGAGAATTAATTAATCGTGATTTAGTAACGCAAATTGATGAAAAATTTAAATCTAGTTTAGAGGTAAGTATTGACCCCAATGCATTAGATGGTTGCCCATTATTTGTTGGGCGAGAAATAAAAGGTGTCAAAAATGGGCCAAGTCCTGATTGGCTTCAGTCTGCTTTACGCGCAATTGGCTTACGGCCAATTTCATTATTAGTAGATATCACTAACTATTACACCTATGACCGTAACCTCCCTCTTCATGTTTTTGATATGGATAAGGTTTCTGGGAATTTACGGGTTCATTATGCAAAAGGTGATGAAAAGATTATAGCATTAGATGATAAGGAATATCATTTACAAAAAGATATGATGGTTATTTCAGATAATAATGGTGTGGAAAGTATAGCTGGTATTATGGGTGGTCTTGAAACTGGTTGTGATGAAAATACAGTAAATGTTTTTGTTGAAAGTGCATACTGGAATCCAAATAAAATTGCTATTACTGGACGTAAACTTAAGATTAATTCTGACGCAAGGTATAGGTTTGAAAGAGGTGTAGATCCATCATTTACAATTAGTGGATGTGATCACGCTGTTTCACTGATACAAAAATTTGCGGGTGGAGATGCTTCTGAACTTATTGTAGCGGGATCAGTTCCTGATGTTTCAAGATCATATACACTTGATACTAATAGGGTAAAATCACTTGTTGGAATGGAAATTGCTTCGAAAGACCAAATTAAATATTTAACAGATTTAGGTTTTATTGTTGAGGGGGATCAGGCGCATGTTCCAAGCTGGCGTCCTGATGTTCTTGGTTCTGCTGATCTTGTTGAAGAAGTTGCACGTGTTGCGTCACTTACAAAACTTGTGGGTGTTCCTTTACCACAATTATCTGAAGGTGTACCAAAGCCAATTCTAACACCAATGCAGCGTCGAGAAGCCATGGCGCGTCGAACTATAGCCGCTCTAGGATATAATGAATGTGTTACTTATTCATTTATTGATAGAAAATCTGCTGAGCGCTTTGGCGGTGGGGCTGATGAGGTTATGATAGGTAATCCAATTTCATCTGAAATGAGCCACATGCGACCATCTTTACTTCCAGGCCTATTGCAAGCAGCCCAGAGAAATCAAGCAAGAGGCGTTATGGATATGGCATTATTTGAAGTAGGGCCAGTCTTTCATGGTGGTGAACCTGAAGAACAGGAACTATTAGCTTCAGGTATACTTGTGGGCCATACTGGGCCTCGCGATGCTTTTGGTGTGCGGCGACCAGTTGATGCTTTTGATGCAAAGGCGGATGCAGAAGCAGTTTTGTCTGCAATAGGTGCGCCTGATAAATTAATGGTATTGAGAGGTGCTAAATCTTGGTGGCACCCAGGGCGCTCTGGGAAACTTTCCCTTGGACCAAAAAACATTATGTGTGCATTTGGTGAATTACATCCTAAAATTGTGGATGCATTTAATGTCAAAGGTCCTGCGGTTGCGTTCGCTATTCACTTACAAAACCCCCCGCTTCCAAAGAAAAAATCAACAACAAGAGCAGCATTAAAAACAAGCGATTTCCAAGCAGTTGATAGAGATTTTGCTTTTGTCGTAGATAATAAGGTTGAAGCGTTGAGTATTTTAAATGCTGCAAAAGGTGCTGATAAATCACTTATATCGGATGCCTTTGTTTTTGACGTATTTAATGGTGATAAAGCTGAAGGGCAGATGGGTTTAGATAAAAAATCCGTTGCAATCACAGTAAAGTTACAACCAATATCTGCCACTTTAACAGATAAGGACATTGAATCTGTATCAGAAAAAATTATTGAAAAAGTATCAAAAGCAACTGGTGGGGTTTTAAGAGTATAAGATGGGTTTGAAGGTTTATTTAGCAGGAGAAATTCACACAAATTGGCGTGAAGATATTGCTCAAGGTTGCAAAGATTTAGATATAGAGTTCATAGCTCCTGTGACAAATCATAGTTCATCAGATGATTGCGGTGTAGCTATAATGGGTGCTGAAACAAGTAAATTTTGGCATGATAATAAGGGTGCAAAGCTAAATGCAATAAGAACCCGTAAAGCCATTGAAGATGCTGATATTGTAGTTGTTAGGTTTGGAGAAAAATACAAACAATGGAATGCTGCTTTTGATGCTGGGCAAGCTTATGCTATGGGTAAATCATTAATAGTGATGCATCAAGATGAACATCAACATCCATTGAAAGAGATTGATGCAGCCGCATTAGCTGTAGTTAATTCATCTTTGCAGGTGTCACAAATTCTACGATATGTCTTGGATGGATCTCTTCCAAAGTAAGTCATTATTTTTCTAAAATTTTTTCTTTATGAAGAAAATTTTCAAATGCTTCAAAGTTTATATGCTCTAGTTGGCCAAAACTCTCCATCCAAATAGATGCATCGCGCATTGCATTAACTTGTAGTTTGCACCATTTTACTCGGCCTCTTTTTTCCTGAATAATCAATCCAGACTTTGATAAGATCTGTAAATGTTTTGATATTGCAGCTAATGATATATTAAAAGGTTCTGCAACATCTGTTACAGCCATATCATCTTCTAACAACATAATTAATATTTCCCTGCGTGTGGAGTCAGCAAGGGCTGCAAATATTTTATCAAGATTATAAACCATAGCAATTTTTATCTTTTATTGAATTCAAAGGTCAATTATTTGGCTGATAAAATAGTATTAAATCATTTACATAATTTTATACAGTCCATTATTTAACCAAAAGGTTGAATATTAGATTCACAGGTTTTTTTGATTATAATCTTTTGATTAATAATTTCTTTGAAAAATATTTATAAAAAATCGTTATTTTTCAATAAGATAAATGCGTTTATAAAGTATGTAAATTCGTTGACACCAACCTGCTTGCAATCTATTACACAGCAAGATGTTCTTTGTCTCTATGTGAGGTGTTTATGGCTGATAAAATCGACCCCAAACGTCTTTCTGATTTGAATGATAGGTTAAATGCAAAAAAAAGTGTCTCGAAAAAAGAGACTAAGCATGAAGACCATTATTCAGGTGCACAGCTTGGATGGAGAATGGTTACTGAGTTGGTTGTGGGGATGCTCATGGGACTTGGTATAGGATATGGATTGGATCATTTATTTGGCACTATGCCTTTATTTTTGATCATTTTCACAATTCTAGGCTTTGCTGCAGGTGTGCGCACTATGATGCGATCTGCAGAGGAAGCTCAGATGAAAGATACAATTGTTGATAGCGATGATCTATCAATAAAAAATAAAGATGATAATGACGATTAAAAATTTATCGTTAAAAAAGAAGGAACTTTAACGTGGCAAAAGAAGAAGCAGGTAACGGCTTAGTTTTCCATCCAATGGATCAGTTCGAAATCAAAACGTTATTTGGTGATGGTCCAATTCACTGGTACAGCTTTACGAATGCCACGCTTTGGATGGGGCTTACACTTCTTGCTATATTTGCGTTACTGGTGGTGGGCACATCACGTCGGGCGATGATACCTAATCGTATGCAATCTGTAGGTGAGTTGGCATATGGCTTTATATACCGGATGATTGAAGATGTTGCTGGTAAAGATGGCGTGCGATACTTTCCACATATCATGACATTATTTATGTTCATTGTGTTTTCAAATTTCCTTGGCCTATTGCCGATGGCATTCACCACAACATCGCACATCGCCGTAACAGGTGTGTTGGCAATGGGAGTGTTTTTATCAGTCACTATTCTGGGATTTGTTAAACATGGTTTTGGTTTTCTAAGTGTATTTTGGATTAGTTCAGCACCTTTGGCGCTGAGACCAATTTTGGCTCTTATTGAAGTAATTTCTTATTTCGTACGCCCACTTAGCCACTCTATTCGTTTGGCGGGAAATATGATGGCAGGCCATGCAGTTATAAAAGTTTTTGCGGCTTTTGCCGCTGTTCTTGCTATCTCACCATTTGCCATTGTTGCAATTACTGCAATTTATGCACTCGAAGTTCTAGTAGCCTTTATTCAGGCTTATGTTTTCGCAATTTTAACCTGCGTGTATCTAAAAGATGCATTGCACCCTCATCACTAAATTACTCTTAACCTTAAACTCAAACTTAAAAAACTAATCGTAAGGAGATTCAATATGGAAGGCGACATCGTACAAATGGGCGCATATATCGGCGCAGGCCTAGCATGTACTGGCATGGGCGGCGCAGCCGTTGGTGTGGGCCATGTGGTCGGCAACTTTTTATCTGGTGCATTACGCAACCCGTCTGCAGCCACAGGTCAAACAGCAACAATGTTTATTGGTATCGCATTTGCTGAAGCTTTAGGTATCTTCTCGTTCCTAGTAGCGCTTCTACTAATGTTTGCTGTTTAAGCAAATAAAGTTTGTGCAAATTCTTTTGCACTAAATTATGCGAGTGAGGTTTGCCTCACTCGCTTACCTAATTGGAGAGCAACAACATGGCTGATAAAATAGAAGGTACAGCAAATGCAGCGGAGTCTGCACCAGGCATGCCTCAGTTAGACTTTAGTACATTTCCAAATCAAATATTTTGGTTAATTGTAACATTAGTTGTTTTATATCTTGTTTTAAGTCGAGTAGCATTGCCTCGCATTGCCACTGTTTTATCAGAACGTCATGGTGCTATTCAGCGTGATCTTTATAAGGCCGAAGAAATGAAAAGATCTGCTATTGAGGCAGAAAATACTTATAACAAAGCACTAGCTGACGCTCGTGCAAAAGCAAATGATATAGTCAATGAAGCTAAATCTGAAATTCAAAAAGATCTTGATAAAGCTATAGCCAAAGCTGATTTAGAAATTTCTGCAAAAGCAGTTGAGTCTGAAAAGGCAATTAGCGCAATCAGAGATAGTGCAGTTCAATCTGTTGAAGAAGTTGCTAATATAACAGCCAATAATATAGTAGATGCTATTCTTCCAGAAGCTGCTGATACAAAAACAATTAAAGCAGCTGTGGCTGCAAGATTGAAAGGTTGATTTAATGCGTATTATTTTATCAATAATTATAGCTTCATTAGCAAACCCAGTACTTGCGGCTTCAGGCCCATTTATATCATTAAGCAATACTAATTTTGTTGTACTTTTAGCATTTTTACTATTTGTAGGATTGCTTATCTATTTAAAAGTTCCTGGAAAATTAAATGGAATGTTGGATGAAAGAGCAAAAGGTATTCAGTCTGAACTTGATGAAGCCAGATCTTTAAGGGAAGAAGCGCAAAGCATTTTAGCTGAATATGAGCGCAAGCAAAAAGAAGTTCAGAATCAAGCTGATCAAATAGTTGCTAATGCAAAAGAGGAAGCAAAAATTGCTGCAAGTGTTGCTAAAGAAAATTTGAAAGCTTCAATTAAGCGCAGGTTAGCTTCTGCTGAAGACCAAATTATTTCTGCTCAAACAGCCGCTATAAAAGAAGTAAAAGATACTGCCGTCACTGTAGCAGTTGCTGCAGCAAAAGATGTTATTTCTTCGGGAATGAATACTTCGCATGCAAATGAATTAATTGAAGCTGCTATTAAAGATGCTAATGGAAAATTTCATTAACATATAATTTAATTACAATTATAAAGCTCCATTTGTATTACACGTGGAGTTTTTTTTATTAAAAATTTAAATGGTATTAGTATGATCGAGGCGAAGCTTGGCTATTTCTTCATTTGCTTCTGCTTTTTTTACTTCTTGCATACATGTTTTAATAAAGCCCATGTGATCTTCAACGGCCTTTCTTGCCGCTTTTGCATTTCTATTTTGAATAGCATTACAAATTGCCTTGTGTTGATCAAGAAGTGCACTGCGTGTTGTATTTCTACTAAACATAATCTGGCGATTATAAAATACACCTCTTTTTAACATTTCAAACATTGATCTTACCATGTGCAATAGAAATACATTATGTGATGCCTCTATTATAGCCATATGAAACTGAGCATCTAAAGAGGCTTCCTCAGAAGAGTTTTTATTATCATGGGCAATTTGCATTTTATCAAAGATGGCTTGAATAACTTTCAGATCAGTTTCTGAGCCTAAATTTGCAGCACGTTCAGCAGCCATACCCTCCAAGTCACTTCTAAATGATATATAGTCAAAAACTGCTTCATCATGTGTTGAAAATAACTCTGTAAGCGATGGTGTGAAAGGAGCACCTAAAAGCTCCTCAACAAATATACCAGAATTTGCTTTTGTAGTGAGTAGACCTCTTTCTTGAAGTGATGAAATGGCTTCTCGAAGAGAAGGCCTTGAAACACCTAATCGATCAGCAAGATCTCGTTCTGATGGAAGACGTTCACCAGGTCTTATTATTCCCCTTAAAATTAATTGCTCAATTTGAGTTATAACAGATTCAGCAACTCTATCGGGCTCAATTTTTTGAAATGGCATACTATTCTCCAGATTGATAGATTCTATATCTTTAGATAAACAAGCTAATCATTTAATTATAATCGTACAGATAATTTTAAGCCAACATTTGGTAACTTTGCATTTTTATTAACTAAAGGTGTAATAATAATTTCTACTCTGCGATTTGAAGCGCGTCCTTTTGAAGTTTCATTTGTCATTTTTGGCTCTAATTCACCGCGTCCATAAGCCTTAATACGTGATCTAGAAACATCATTTTGGGCTAGAATAGAGGATACACTTTCGGCTCTGCGCGTAGATAGTCTCTGATTATAATCTTGACCGCCTACATTATCTGTATGTCCAATTACTTCAACATTTGTGTTTGGATATTTATTTAAACTCGTTGATAATCTTACGAGTGAGTCCTCTAAGGAATATCTAACCTCAGAACTATCAATTTCAAATGTAATTGCTTCTGGTAATGTAACTATTAATTGGTCACCTGTATTTTTAATAAGTGCACCGCTACCATCTAAATCCTTGCGAAGTTCCTCTTCCTGGATATCAAGCTCATTTCCAATTGCTGCACCCAATGCAGCGCCAGCTATTGCTCTTTTTATTGTTCCGTTACTATCATCACCTGTTAGGAAGCCGGACATTACTCCTGCAGTAGCACCAATTATAGCTCCTTGTTTTGCATTATAAGGGTTTTCAGTACATGCTAATAAGCTGAAAGAACTAATTGTTAGGATAGTTATTATTTGTAACGATTTATGCAAAATATCTACCTTCATCTAATTTCTAATTACACTTTTTTAATCACTTTTTAAAAAAGTTTCTAGATATATAATAATTTTTAAAATTCAGAAGCTAAAAGATTATTCTTAATATTTAACCCCCATCGATAGCCGCCTAACCCACCTGATTTTCTTATAACTCTGTGGCATGGAATTAACCAACATACTGGATTTTTGCCAATTGCGCTTGCAATTGCACGGACTGCTCTTGGATTTTTTAAGTAACAAGCAACATCACTATAAGTTGTTACCGTTCCGATTGGAATTGTGAGAAGTGCTTTCCACACATTAGTTTGAAATGGGTGTCCTATCATATGAATATTTAATGAGGTTTTATGCTCTAGTACTGAGGAGGCATGCTTTGTTATTAACTTGTCACTATGGTGAAATTTTGCATTTGGCCAATGTTTAAAAAGATTTAATTTTGTTTCTTCTTTACTCAAGTTACTTTTAAAAGCTAGGCCACAAATACCCTTTTCTGTTGATGATAAAAGCATTGGCCCATATGGACTGTCAAACCATCCGTATCTTATTTCAAGGGTAGTATTAGGCAAAGTTTCTAAGATCATTTTTATATTTTTAGGGTAATTTTCCTGGTATAATGAATTGTGATTTATTAAATACAACTTCAGAACTTCTTCATTAATTTCTAAATTACTAGGTTCTTTTTTTTTGCATAAATTATTCATTTTTTTATTTTGAAATAAAATTAAAAAATTTGCTACAGATAAATTAAATACTTTACTTGGCAAAAGTAGATTTTAATGACACAAGAAAGAATGCCAAAACAATTAAATTATCAAAATATCTATGAAATTTTTTCACGTTTTCGTGAACATGAGGCAGAACCAAAAGGTGAGCTTGACCATGTAAATGCATTCACATTAGTTGTGGCTGTAGCGCTTTCTGCACAATCCACTGATTTAGGTGTTAATAAAGCCACAAAGGCATTGTTTAGTATTGCGGATACACCGGAAAAGATGACTGCTTTAGGCATAGATGGTGTCGAGGAGCACATTAAAACAATTGGTCTTTATCGCCAAAAAGCAAAAAATGTAATCAAAATGAGCCAACTTTTAATTGAAAAATATAATAGCGTTGTTCCTTCATCAAGAGCAGCTTTAGAAAGTTTGCCCGGTGTAGGTCGAAAAACAGCAAATGTTGTATTGAATATGTGGTTTGGACAACCAACTCAGGCTGTTGATACACATATATTACGTTTTGGTAATCGTTCTGGCGTCGCAATCGGTAAAGATGTTGTTGCCGTTGAAAGAGCAATTGAAGATCATGTTCCTGCAGAGTTTCAACATCATGCGCATCACTGGATGATATTGCATGGTCGATATACTTGTAAGGCACGAAAACCAGTATGCATGAATTGTATTATTAAAGATCTATGTAAGTTTGAGGAAAAAACAATTGAATAAGAATTACAAAGTGGTTGGGATAGGCAATGCGATTGTTGATGTTTTAGCAAAATGCAGTGATGAATTTTTAATATCTAAAGGTATAAAAAAAGGCATTATGCAGCTTATAGATACGCCAAGGGCTGCAGAAATATACAACTCAATGAATGCTGGTGTGGAAGTATCTGGTGGATCTGCGGCTAATACGATTGCTGGTATTGGTACAGTTGGTATAAAAACAGCATTTGTTGGTAAAGTTAAAGATGATCAATTAGGTCGTATCTTTGCTCATGACATACGTGCTCAGGGTGCAGATTTTACTACTCCTATGGTAGACTCTGAATCAATTGATGAGACTGGTAGAAGTATGATTCTAGTAAGTCCTGATGGTGAAAGGTCTATGAACACTTATTTAGGTGTCGCTAATCAGTTAAATGTAGAAGATATTGATCCCGACTTAATGGCAGATACTGAGTGGTTATATTTAGAAGGTTATTTATTTGATCGACCAGATAGCCAAGCTGCATTTATACGCGCTGTAGAATTGTGTAATGGTTCAGGTGGGCAATCTTCGCTCAGCTTATCTGACCCTTTTTGTGTTGAGCGACATCGCGAAGCATTCCAAGATTTAATCGCAAATCATATAAATATGTTATTTTGCAATGAACATGAACTATTATCTATGTATGGTGGCGAAAGTTTAAATGATGCAATTGAAATAGGCGCGCAATTTGTTGACACTTTAGTTTGTACGGCTGGCGCTGAAGGAGCTTATATCGCGAATGGTGGAGAAATTATTCATGTACCAGCAAATTCAGTTAATATGGTGGATGCAACAGGTGCAGGTGATTTGTTCGCAGCGGGTTTTCTAGCTGGTGTGTCACAAAATAAGTCATTGGAAGTTTGTGGAATGATGGGATGTATTGCTGCAGCTGAAGTAATTTCTAGTATGGGAGCAAGACCCCAAACTAACCTTCAGGAATTATTTGATATTAATAAGCTTTAGAAAGTTAAATAAAAGAGACATTAAAATTATGGCATATAAATATGATGAAGAAAATATATTTGCAAAAATTTTACGTGGAGAAATTCCAAATGAAACAATTCTTGAAAATGATCATGCATTAGCTTTTAGAGATATAAACCCACAACGACCACATCACGTTTTAGTAATTCCAAAAGGTAAATTTGTAAGTTTTGATCATTTTGCAAAAGAAGCATCTCCTACTGAGATAGTGGGATATATACAAGCTATAGGTAATGTATGTGATCTGCTTAATGTATCAATTGATACTGGAGATGGATATAGATTAATTGCAAATAGTGGCGAGCATGGTGTTCAGGAAGTTCCACATCTTCATGTGCACATATTAGGTGGTAGCTCTTGTGGGAGAATGATTCAATCTTAAACACAATGCCTTCAATCTCCATGATATTAAAGTACTATTAAGGAATATATTAATGAGTAAACTCTCTAAAGAAATAAAAGAAGTAACAAGTTCTCGAGTGGCTTGTGATGGTGGTACAGGGGGTCATCCCCGTATTTGGCTGCAAATACCTGATGCACAAGGTTGGGTCGAGTGCCCATATTGTGATTGTAAATACGTGTTAAAGAATAATGTTCAAAAAGGTGTTTAAGTAGTGGCGTTTGGTAAAGGTCATCATCTTCATTTAATTGACGGCTCAGGTTTCATCTTTCGAGCTTATCATGCTTTACCACCTCTTACACGAAAATCTGATGGGCTACCCGTTGGCGCGGTTAGCGGTTTTTGCAATATGCTTTTTAAGATTATTGAAGACCAAAAAGGATCCAATGCGCCTACACATTTAGTTGTTGTTTTTGATGCAAAAGGTAAAACCTTTAGATCAGATATTTATCCAGAATATAAAATGAATAGGCCGCCTGCGCCTGAGGATTTAGTGCCTCAATTCCCACTTACTCGAGATGCAACAAGGGCTTTTGGACTTGCATGTATTGAGCAAGAAGGTTTTGAAGCCGATGACATTATGGCTACTTTAGCTATTCAAGCGCGTGATGCTGGGGGTCATGTAACAATAGTTTATTCCGATAAAGATTTGATGCAGCTTGTTGGCAATGGTGTGGAAATGTATGACGCTATGAAAAATAAGAGAATTGGTTCTGAACAAGTAGTGGAGAAATTTGGGGTAGGTCCAAACCGTGTCATTGATGTGCAATCACTCGCGGGCGATAGTGTGGATAATGTCCCTGGTGCGCCAGGAATTGGAATAAAAACTGCAGCACTTTTAATAAATGAATATGGTGATCTTGATAGCCTTTTGGAGCGTGCATCTGAAATTAAGCAACCA
>Ga0228607_1000129_pt1 | contig 13811 bp, 10 predicted proteins | sample 8DmetaG_FD_186032 | JGI IMG/M metagenome (GOLD analysis project Ga0228607, IMG submission 186032) | Seawater microbial communities from Monterey Bay, California, United States - 8D | ecosystem: Environmental > Aquatic > Marine > Coastal | place: USA: California | collected 2016-11-05 | reverse complement strand
CTAAGGCGTTTTCGATTAAACATGCCGCTTCAACCCATCCCATAAATTTTAGCATTAGCACCGCGCTTAATAAGCTACTACTTGGGTTTGCCTTATCTTGACCAGCTATTCGCTCGAACGTGCCATGGGTCGGCTCAAAAAAAGCCACCTCTGTATTTAAATTGGCGGCAGGCATAATCCCTACCCCCCCCACTTGTGCACTGAGCATATCGGCTAAAAAGTCACCATTTTGATTTGTGGTAGCCACCACATCAAATTGCGCGGGATCCATTAAGCATTGCTGCAACATATTATCGGCAATCACTTCTTTAATAATCAAAGGGGGGAGATTGGTTCGTTGTATTTCAAGCCAACGCCCATTTTCATGTTCATTAGCATTGTATTCTTGTTTGGCAAGCGCAAAGCCCCAGCGTTTAAACGCTCCATCGGTAAACTTAAGAACATTACCTTTGTGCACTAACGTAAGCGACTCCCTTTCGTTTTTAAGAGCATAATTAATGGCATAGCGTATTAACCGCTCTGACCCTTCTTTAGATATATTTTTAATCCCAATACCACACTCTTGAGTAAAACGAAGCCGGGTTACCCCCATTTCTTCACACAAAAAATCGAGCATTTTTTCACTTTCAACACTCCCCGCCTGCCATTCAATTCCTGAATATACGTCTTCACTGCTATCGCGCAGTACGGTAATGTTAGTGGTAAAGGGGTCTTTTAATGGCGAGGGTAAGGCACTAAAGCCTTTTATAGTGCGCATATTAACAAATAAATCCATTTCATGGCGAAGTGCAACATTAAGAGATCGAAATCCACCGCCTAGGGGAGTGGTTAGTGGGCCTTTAATCGCAATTTTGCATTCACGCACTGCATTAATGGTTTCTTGAGGGAACCAGTCGCCATCATAAAGCTTGGCAGCTTGTTCACCATTATAAACCTGCATCCAATGTATCTTAAGTTTCTTGCCATAACAATGTTCTATGGCAGCATCCACTACTTGACGCATTACTGGCATCACATCTAAGCCAACACCATCACCGTCAATATAGGCAATAATAGGTTGTTCGGGTATATGCCACTGTCCTTGATCATCAATGTGAATATTTTCGCCATTGTCTGGCACCTTAATATGTTGATACTGCATACGTCCTCCTACAAGAGAATATATTTAAGCATGCATAACCCTACTTGTCTTCATAACAAAGCGTATAGCGGTTATTCAACGATAAAATGTAAAATTTAAGGTGCTTTTTTAACGGTTAAAATAACGTCAATCGCATTGAGTAGAGCCTCAACTTGTTGTATGTCGAAAGCGTCAGGTGAAGACTTTAAGTTTGTTTCAAAATCAACAGCCTGTTTATACAACGCTTGACACTCAAACATTCCAGCCGTTCCTTTGATCATATGCACGCTGCGTGCAAAACCCGTTATATCACCCTGCTTAAATTGAGACACTAACGTGTCTTTTTGTTTATTTAACCCTTTAATATATTCTTGCTTGAGTAGTGCAAACTCCTCATCGGGTAGCTTAATGTTTTCGCATATATCAATATCAAGGTAACTTGCAATTTTACTACTAAAACAGCTTCTATCTATAGGTTTGGCAATATGATCAGTAAAACCTTGTTTTAAATAGCGATCAATTTCATGCTTCATCGTGTTAGCAGTGAGCGCCACAATGGGTGTTGTTACCCCTGTTGCTTGTATAATCTTAATTGCTTGCTCACCATCCATAATTGGCATTTGAATATCTAATAAAATTAAGTCGAAGCTTTCATCCATCGCTGCTTGCGCTGCATCTCGACCATTTTCAACAGCTACAACGGTTAACCCCATCCGCTCTAAAATTCGCTTAATAAGCTGACGATTTTCTGGATGGTCTTCAGCCACAAGTACTCTACCCACTAAATTTCGCTGACTATTATTTAAAAATAGCTCTTTGGTTTGTGGTTTACGTATATCGTCAAATGCGTTAACCCATTGCGTATGTTCGGTTGTATTTAACTCCATAGTAAAGCAAAACTCGCTACCCCTACCTACCACAGAAAATACAGTAATATCGCCATTTAGTTTATTTGCTAAGCTTTTTGATATATTTAAGCCAAGTCCAGTACCACCGTATTTACGAGAAATTGACGAGTCAGCTTGGTGAAAGGGAGTAAATAGGTCTTTTTGCTCGCTTTCGGTCATACCAATACCGGTGTCTTCAACTTTAATTATTAGTTGCTTTTGATTGCAACTCACCGTCAGCATTATGTAGCCCTGGGTAGTAAATTTAAGTGCATTGGTTGCTAAATTTAATAATATTTGCCTAAGTCGAGTTGGATCTGAGACTATCCAATCTGGTAATGGAAATTGATAATCAACTTTGAATTTTAAGCCTTTATCGCGGATTTGCTTTCCTAGTAATGATTCAATTTCAGCAATAGTGGCAAACAAATCCGTTTCAACTAATTCTATCTCTAAACGGTTAGCCTCAATTTTCGACATATCCAAAATATCGTTAATTAGCCCAAGTACATGACGACTGTTTTGCAAAATCACCCTGATCCCATGATTTCTTTCATGAGGCTGTATATCACCTAAAATTATCCCATCAGCATAACCAATAATGGATGTCATTGGGGTGCGGATCTCATGGCTCATGTTAGCTAAAAATCGACTTTTAGCTTCACTTGCATCACGAAGCTCCTCCGCCAATTGTTGTAACTCTTGGGTGCGCAGCTTAACCTTGTGTTCCAAATTTTTAGTCAATTCAACATTCTGATGATGCAAAATACTGAATTTATTTGCGACAGCAAAAGCAAGTAATACCGCATCGAGCGCTGTGCCAATAAGCCCAAGTAAATAGAGATCCATTTTTATTGGCTCAATAATTCCTAGATTAGTTAAATTGCCAACCATATTAGGAATGGCCATAGCCAAATAGGCGAGAACAAAATAGCGAGCCGGCTTAAAGCCACTGATCCAGCTTCGTATACCAACAACCATACCTAAAGATAAAGTTGCCCCTGTTACTAAAGTGGCCCAAGTAAAGCCAAAACCAGGCCAAACCATTGCAAAAGGTGCGCCTGCTGTGGCAACAATGCCTAGGTAGATTGATAATCGAGATAACTTAGGAGACGTGTCTTTTAATTTAAGTAAGCTGTTAAAAAATAAAATATTTGTGATGGGAATTAAAGTAAAACCTAACCAATGAAAATGGGCATTGTAAAAACCAAAAATTTGATCCGGTATATGAAAAAACTGACTCCAAGCCAACACCCAGCATGCTGTGAACATGGCGTAGTACAAATGGGTTTTATCTCTATCACCCAAGTAAATAAGAAAGTTATATAAACCTAACGCAATACCAACCCCAAAGCACAGCAACATAATCATGTTGTCTGAGGTTTTTCTTACAAAAAAATCGTCATAAGATGAAAGCACTAATTTTGGGGGAGTATAAAAGTATTCACTTTGAAATTTTGCAATTAACACATAGGAGCCATCAGGCGTAAGCTTCACTTTATTACCATAGTGAAATGCAAACTCATTGGGATAAAGCCCCCCAGTTACATACTCCTTTATTGGCTCATCAAAGGTCGACATATCATAGATACGGGTTTCGATTTTTGAAAGTAGCGTGTTATACGGATAGAGCACCAGTTCATTTAAGTCAGTTTTATTTTCAAGTGCTATAACAAACCAAAAACTACCACCAAAAAAAGACGTTCTTGATTGTGGCTGTTTATTTTCAAGCCACGTTTCAATTTCAGTATGGTTTCGGGGGAAAGCCCCATCCGTTCCCTGAAATACATGACCTTGACGGAGTAAATCAGTATCTTGTTGTTTTAAAGTATACGTAAAAGGAGCAAGTGTATCTGCCTGCGCTAAGTTGCTAAAGCACAAAAATACACAATATAAAAATAGCTTTAGAACTGCCTTCATTGGCATACTTGGCACCTTAATTTAAAAACTGAAATTAAAACTGATAACTAACATCCAAACCAAAACGCCTGCCTTCACCTTTAAAGTCTTCAAGCATGCCTAGGAAAGAGCTTAAATCAAATTTTAAGTGACTATATTGCGTACCAAAAAGGTTTTTCCCCCAAATAGCAATCGCCCAGTTATCATGTTGATAATGTATGTTTGCGTTAAAAATACTATAGCCATCTTGCATCGCATAAGGGTTTTGATTCTGATCAAAATAATAGTCGGATTGATAATCAACTAATAATTGCGTTGTTAGTGGGTGATTAGCCAGCACGTGCGTGTATTCAATGCCTGCACTGAGATTCCATTTTGAGGTAAATGGTAAGCGATTATCAGTTAATGCGTTACCTAAAGGATCAACATATTCTTCAAACTCTGCATGGGGTATATAACCCATAGCAAACTTAACATTCAAATCATCGGTCATCCAATACTCAAAATCTGCCTCTAGGCCATATATAGTCGAGTCAGCCACATTTTCTAATAATTGAATAGGCGGGCTCTGTTCAGATACTGAAGGCTGATTCATAAACACTTGTTGATCATTATAATCATAATAAAAAACAGCCCAATTAAATCGCATGCCCAACTGTGGCCACCAAGACTTTGAGCCAATTTCATGTGAGTTCAATCGTTCTTTTTGATAATCAGCAAGCTGTGCTTGTTCAACTGATGATAAAAACCCACCGTTATAGCCTCCGCTTTTCGCGCCATTAGCAAATCGATAATAAGCATAGGTTGCATCATCCAGCTTAACGTTCACACCCAACTGACCAGAAATGCCATTGTCTGACTGCTCTCCCTGAACACGATAAAATGGCACCTTAACTCCGGTTAAATCGTTCGGATCTAAAATAATATTAAGCTGAGACGTTGAGTCGTAATCTAAAGACTCATAAGAATAACGAAGCCCAGCGGTAATTAGCCAATCTTGATTTAATTGATAGTCAAGTTGCGAAAACGCTGCAACACTCTTTGTTTTTATATTATTGTCATAGAAAAAAGTAGCGGTTAAATCTGTCGGTAAAATGCCTCGATAATCTCGTAAAATATCATTTACATTATCTTAAATAATAGACTCATCAGCATAGTAAATTCCCGTTGTAAGAAAATGCTCTGCGAGCTGAGATTGCAACCGAAATTCCTGCGTTACTAAATCAGTATTTAAACCTAAATTACCTTCACATAACCGTGCTGGAGAGCCATCACAGTTAAAGGCATGATCACGCTTTAACTTGTTATAGCTAGTTAGTGAAATAAGCTCATTGTGTGAGTCCAACTGCCAATTTACATGGGCACTAATCCCCTTACCATCGGTTTTATGTGGCGAATTATTATTAACGCTTACAGTATAAAAATCATCACTGCCATCATTAAATCCAAAGTTATCAAAACAGTTGGTTGAACCTGCTTGTGCTGGCGAGCACCGCTCTCCAGTCAGCGGATTAGCAATAACTCCAATACTGCCAACAGGCTGAACTATGCCATCCCAATCGGAAATATGCCCTTTTATCAACAACTGCACAGTGTCAAAGTCAGCTAAAAAAGATACTCGACCATTTGTTTGCCGCATGCCCGCTGTTGGTGAATCAGCAAAAATATTGTTTGTAGAATAATCATAATTTTGATGGTTTAGCGCAACACGAACGGCTGTGTCTTCTCCAATAGCCGAATTAAACATAGCATCAACACTGGTTGCATTATTATTAGCAACACCTGTACTTAAATAACCACTTTGTTCAAACTCAGGGCGTTTAGAGCGGATTAAAATAGCCCCACCAGTGGAATTACGACCAAATAAAGTTCCTTGAGGGCCGCGCAAAATGTCAATCTGCTCAATATCAAATAAGTTAACAATTTGGTTACTGGCAGAGCCCACTGCTATTTCATCAACATACATAGCCACCGGCGATGTATTCGCGGTGTTGTAATCAACTAGCCCTACGCCACGAATATTAACTGCTGGCGGTGTACCTTCCGCCGCGTTTTGACTAATTTTTAAATTAGGGGCAAATACAGATAACTCAGTCGAATCTTTAACGTGTTGCGCTTTGAGATCCCCCCCTTTTATTGTGCTTACAGAAATGCCGACTTCTTCAATTTTTTGCGCTCTTTTTTGCGCATAAACCTCGATGATTTCCATATTCGGTTGGTCATCATTTCCACCCTCTACAACTACTTTTGCCTGCAGTGGCAGTAAAAAGCCTGGTAAGCATACCAACCATAGGTTTTTATTAAGAAGCTTGCCTTTATTTTTCATTTCACGTGACCTTTACGCTTAACAAATGTAAACAATATGTTTAAGTACATACTAATCAACCAATTAAACTGTGCTGTAAAAATATTTTAATTTTTAATGGCTACAAATGTATTTTTCCAGCATTTGCGTGGATACTGCGCAAACATAGCAAATTAATATTTAAAGATAGCCTCAGGTTAGGATTATAGGAAAAGACAGACTGCCTACATGAAAGTTTTATACTATTCAAAGTATTTTAATAAATTGCTTGCAAAGAAAAATGTTGTGACGTAATATTGCTGCTTGGCTATAAAAAGCCCTAGCGGTTAACCTCTTTACCCTGATCCAGTAAGCCCCGCAAAACGTATATTCAAAAGCTAAGTTATTGTACGGCGAGAACCCCTATTAATACCTTGATGATTTATTTTAATATCATCGTAAAAGTGTCATAAAGATCGTCAACACTGTAATGAAGCTAAACACAATGTGATTATTTATCATCTGTAATGTGCTTTAAGAAAAAGCCCAGAATAAATAACAAAAATAAAGTGAGTTTTATTATGTCATACAAATATAACGGATCTATGATCCAAATAGCACATCCAGTGCAATCAATTTCGGTTAACAAACATCGTGTAATCTTTAGTGATACACAGGGTTTGAAAAATGCGTTGTTTCAAAAAGCAAGCGATGCACGTCAATTTGTAAAATGGCTGAAAGCCAGCTAGTTATTCATAAGTTAAACACTTATAAATAAATTTAAAATGCCAGCATAAAGCTGGCATTTTACTTTTTGGGATATTATTGACTACACTTAAATTCATGTTTAATTATTCGTTGTAGTGTAAATGCAGTTTTCGTGGTTAATACTATTCGTCTGTGTATTTTTGAGCACAACGTGTGATGCCAGAACAATAAAATGGTTAACGCATGACTTTGCGCCCTATTACATTTTAAGCGGTCCGGATAAATCTCAGGGACGTGATGAAAGTATTATTTCGCTGTTAGAGCAACAACTCCCGCATATTAACTTTGAACGAGTCATTATCCCCTCTGGTAAAGTCATTCAGGAACTTGCAAACCAGCAATCTAATGCTTGTGCATTATCACTTTATAAAAACAAATACCGAGAAGAGCGTGTTTATTTCACGCATCAAAGCTCTACAGCAGGTCTTTCTCCCTCTATTGCCATGCATCAAAAGCTGAGTGCTGCGCTAGATATCGAAAGCAGTGAGTCGGTGTCATTAACTCATTTATTAGTGAAAAAACAACTCACCTTAGGTGTATCGATGAATCGCTCATACGGCAGCGAGATTGATAAAATAATTAATACCACACCTAATACAAACATCGTTATTAGACCCACTCGCGATACCCTGAGTACATTAACTTATATGCTTAATTTAGAGCGAATTGATATTTTGCTAGGTTATCCCAGTGAGCATTATTACTTAGCAAAAACGATGGGGTTTACTGATAATTTAACGCAGCGTATGCTAACAGAAGCACCAAAAATTAGTTACGGTTATATTGGCTGCACTAAAAACGAGCAAGGCGCAGAAGATATTGCCACACTCAATCAGCAACTAAAAATGCTTAAACAAACTAAAGAATATAAGCAGGTATTAACTCGGTGGCTGCCGAATGATTTAAAGCCAAAACTGACTCTACATTTACAGTAAAAAGCTAAGCGAGATCGCGCTTAGCTTTAACTATAAAACGGTATTATTGACGAATACCTTCAATAAATAACCCAATATCAACATGCGTTGACGCAGGGCCTAAGTCGTAATCAATACCATAGTCGGCCAACTTTAAGCTGGTTTCACCTTCAAAACCAACACGGTAACCACCCCATGGATCTTGACCTTCACCAATTTTATCTATTTCAAAGCTAATTGTCTTTGTAACGCCATGAAGGGTAAACTCACCGGTTACTGTCGCTTCTTCACCGTCTTGATCAAACTTAATGGCAGTGCTTTTAAAGCTAGCCTGTGGGTATTTGCTTACGTTTAAAAAGTCACCACCGCGTAAGTGTTTATCTCGTTCGGCATGGTTTGAATCTAGGCTTGCTGTGTCGATATTTACACTAATTTGAGATGCGTTTGGGTTCTTAGCGTCGTAGTTAAACTGTCCATCAAAGGTGTTAAAGCGCCCATGCAACCAACTGTAACCTAAATGTTTAATTTTAAAATTAACAAAGGCATGTGCTCCTTTGGTATCAATAACATAATCTGCAGCATTGGCATGGGTAGCCGTCATAAACATCGCTGCTGATAACGCTGAAGTTAATAATAACTTTTTCATTTTAAGCTTCCTTTTGTAATTTGATCATTCTAATTAATGTTTTATCTTTATCAATAAAGTGGTGTTTTAACGCACCCAAAATATGCAGCACCACAAACCCTATCAGTAAGCATGCGCTGTAATAATGAATCTGCCCTGCTATATCCGCCTGGGAATCAAAGGTAAAGTCGATGGCTTTCACATAAAACAAGCCAAACACTTCGATTGGTCGTCCATCAGCAGTAGAAATTAAGTATCCAGACACCATAATGATCACTAAAAACAAATACATTAAAATATGTGCCGTTTGCGCGAGCTGGTTTAATTGTGTGTTGGTACCAATAGGGCTAGGTTTTACATTAAATCGACGCCATAACAGTCTAAAAACAAATACAGCGGCTAAACTTAGCCCTATGCTTTTATGTAAATCTAATGAGCCTTTGTACCAGCTATCGTAGTAAGTTAGCTCAACCATATATAAACCTAAACCAAACAAACCAAAGATGGTCAGCGCCATTAGCCAGTGTAAAAGTATAGCCACTAAGCCATAACCGGTTTTTGAGTTTTTAAACATTGCCTATTGCCAATCCCTAATCTAGTAATAGCATTACGATATAATGGATAACTGGCGATTAAAATAGCATATGCAAACACTCACCGTGCGTATACGCACAGTAAAGACAGTAAATTTAGTATAATTGCAATAAATCTAAGGAAGGTTAACTTTCTGCTGACTCGTTAAGAGACACATATACTTGGCTATCAGACTCAACTTGCAAGCACGCAATTAAGCCCTCTTTGATTAGTTCTAACATCGCGATAAAACTAACAACAACCCCACTACGCCCCTCTTCAAAGGTAAACAATTGAGTAAACGCAACGGGCGCTTTTGCTTGGGATAAAGTGTGTAAAATTAAACTCATACGTTCACGAGTTGACAGGGTTTCTGCACTAATTAAATGATGCTCAAATGTTTTAGCACGTGCCATTACGTCGCTTAGCGCTAACAATAGATCTTTGATTGCCAGTTCGGGTAAGGGTTGGTTTTTTTCTTCTAACTCTGGGAAAGTTGCATTGGCGATAAATATATCGCGACCAACGCGGGGTAAAGTATCTATATTTTCGGCCGCTTTTTTAAATTGTTCGTACTCTTGTAGACGTTTTATAAGTTCGGCGCGGGGATCTTCCTCTTCTTCTAATTCTTCATGCACAGGCAGTAACAACCGCGACTTAATCTGCGCCAGCAATGCTGCCATTACAAGATATTCGCCAGCAAGTTCTAACTGAAACTCACTCATCATTTCTACATATTTTACATACTGCTCAGTAATGCTAAATATAGATAATTCGAGAACATCTAACTTGTGCTTTTTAATTAAATAAAGCAACAGATCTAACGGGCCTTCAAAAGTTTCTAAAATAACTTCAAGCGCATCAGGGGGAATATATAAATCTTCAGGCTTATCAACAACGGCTTTACCATGCAAAAATGCCAGTGGCAGCTTTTGCTGCACTAGCCTCTCTGTAGGTATTAACGAAACCGTCTCAGGCTGTTTCATTGTTATTCAAATGGAGCCGTATCACCGCAGCCGACACGTAAAATTTGAATATCGTCTTCTTATAAATCAATTACCGTGGTTGCTTGCTCTGTGAGGTATCCGCCGTGAATAATTAAATCGACATGCTTATCTAGGCGCTCCAAAATGTCATCTGGATCCGCTTGCGTGTATTCATCACCCGGCAAAATAAGTGAGCATGACATTAATGGCTCACCCAATTCAGCAAGCAACGCACAGGCAATTGGGTGTTCAATAACACGAATACCTATGGTTTTTTTCTTATCGTTTAATAAGCGTTTAGGTACTTCTTTTGTGCCTTTAAAAATAAACGTATAAGGCCCCGGGGTATTATTTTTGATCAGCCTAAACATTTGGTTATCTACCCGAGCATAAGTAGAAAGCTCAGATAAATCGCGGCATACTAAAGTAAAATTATGGTGTTTTTCAATGCCGCGAATACGCTCTATGCGCTCTTTAGCTTGTTTGTTACCTAAATTACAGCCAATCGCATATCCCGAATCTGTTGGGTACACAACTACGCCGCCTTGCTTAATAATATCAACAGCTTGAGAGATTAGTCTAGGCTGTGGGTTATCCGGATGTATATGAAATAATTGACTCATAATGCAACTCCTTCGTGCTTTTCCCATGTTTGCCAAACCCCTTGGCAATCTTTAGGTAAGTATAAATTTTTTCCAAGTTCTAAATAACTAGTCGGAAAATGAAAATCAGAGCCTTGAGAGCAAAGCAAATCGTATTCTTGACTCAATAAGCCTAAAAACTGACGCTCACTCGGGGCCTGTTGCGGTTGGGCAACTTCCATTGCGTCACCGCCCACTGATTTAAATTCCACGAGTAGTTTACGCAACCATTTATTCGACATTTTATAGCTACTTGGGTGCGCTAAAACAGCCACTCCACCGGCGGCATGAATCGCTTTAATTGCCGTTTGCATATCACACCAGTTACTCGGTACGTAACCGGTTTTTCCTCGCCCTAAGTACTTTTTAAATACCCCAGGAAAGTTTTTAGCCACACCTCGCGCAATTAAGGCTCGGGCAAAGTGAGCGCGAGTAATTTGCGCATTTTCAGCCAGCTCGCGGGCTTGTTGATAAATACCTTCAAAGCCATTTTTAGTTAATCGGTGGCCTATTTCAATTGCACGGGTTTCGCGCTTTTGCTGTTGCTCGGTGAGTAATGTATGCAAAGTGCTATCATTGGTATCAATATTTAGCCCAACAATATGAATTTCAAAACTCTCCCATTTAGTTGATATTTCAACCCCATTAATCAGTTTAAGCGGCAAGTTTTCGCGTTTGATAAAAGCCTGCGCAGGCTCAATTGCCGCCACAGTGTCGTGGTCGGTAATGGCAAATACATCAATTTTTTTATCGACTGCTCGCGCTAATAATTCCTCAACCGTTAAGTGTCCGTCTGAGTGCGTTGTATGGCTATGTAAGTCGTATTTTATCAAATGAAAACTACTTTAATTAATGGTTTAAGGGTGTTTCACACAGTATAACAAGTTTTTTAACGAAATTGTTTTAAATAAACACTTGACACAAAAGCAGTTGATACGTTTTACTGTAGCCACTTTTAGACATTAAAGAATAAATAACAATGAAAAATACAATTCAAAACATCATCTGGTGGTGGCACTCTTAAAACAAAGGGTGATGAATTGTCGTGTCTAAACAAAAAATTCTAACCCGCTACCATGCGGGTTTTTTTATCACTAAATTTTGCAATACAAGATTAACAGGAATTAAAAACATGAATAACGTAAACACTCTTACACATCATTGGTGGTGGCGCCTGGCATAGCGGGACGGTAATGGTCTATCTATAATTTAGACATCGTTATTCAAACCCCGCACTGCTTAGCATTGCGGGGTTTTATTTTTTTAGGGGATGAGGTTTGATTTTTAGTCATATAACAACAACACCAGGTGAAGTGACCAGCATAACGCAAGTAAGAGACTACATAAGTAGCCCACTTGCCTTGTATGCGGCACTTGATAAACCTAACTCACTATTGCTTGAATCTGCAGAGATAGATTCAAAAGATAGCGTAAAAAGCTTAATACTGGTTGATTGTGCATTACGTATTGTTTGCCAAGGCAACCAAGTGAGCATCAGTGCACAATCAAACAACGGCCAACAACTACTTAACTATTTGCAAGCTAATGTACAAAACTGCGCTTCACAGTTAACCGATACCACACTCACACTTGAGTATCACCCAGCCGATGACACCATTGACCAAGCTAGCAAACTGATAGCAGATAACGCTTTTAGTGCACTACGCACTTGTTTAAATAGTATTAAAAGCACCACTGACAATCCGTTCTCAGTGTTTTTAGGCGGCGTATTTGCCTACGACATGGTGGCTAACTTTGAACAACTAACCGATGTACCCGACGGTGAAAACACCTGTCCAGACTACGTATTTTATTTAGCAGAAACACTGGTTGTTATTGATCACCAAAAACAAACAACCGAGTTAATTGGCAATGTGTTTAATGGCCCAGATGTTCACGCAAACTGTTTTGAAGTGGGCAAACAATTAGAGCGCCTAAATACATTGTGTGACCACGCCGCAGACTTTAGTGCCCCAAGTCAAACGGGTGATTGCCCTGTAAATGTTGATATTAGTGATGAGCAATACTGCCAGCAAGTGATTAAGCTTAAACAACACATAGTTGATGGCGATATCTTTCAAGTGGTGCCCTCTCGCACTTTCTCATTGCCGTGCCCTGACTCATTACATGCTTATAGCCAGCTTAAAAAGCAAAACCCTAGCCCGTACATGTTTTACATGCGTGATGAAGAGTTCTCATTATTTGGCGCATCCCCAGAGTCTGCGCTTAAATATGAGGTTCAATCTCAACAAGTTGAGGTTTATCCGATTGCAGGTACTCGTCCACGGGGCAAGTTTGCAAATGGGCAAATTAATCCTGATTTAGATAGCCGTATTGAACTTGAACTCAGAAACGATCAAAAAGAACGAGCTGAGCATTTAATGCTGGTTGATTTAGCGCGTAACGACGTGGCTCGTATTAGCGTGCCTGGTACTCGCCATGCAAAAGAGCTATTAAAAGTAGACCGTTATTCACAAGTAATGCATTTAGTATCACGCGTAGTTGGAACATTAAAACCAGAACTAGATGCCCTGCATGCTTATCAAGCCTGTATGAACATGGGTACCTTAGTGGGTGCACCCAAAGTACGTGCGGCAGAATTAGTGCGTAAAACAGAAGGCAAACGTCGCGGTAGCTATGGTGGCGCGGTTGGTTATTTAACCGGTGACGGTGCCATGGACAGCTGTATTGTTATTCGTGCCGCCTTTGTTAAAAATAATATTGCGTATGTGCAAGCCGGTGCTGGGGTTGTATTCGATTCAGATCCAATGTCAGAGGCAAACGAAACGCGCGCTAAAGCCCAAGCGGTGATCACCGCGATTAAATCGACGTATAAGGCAGTATAAAATGAGTGAAGCACACCCTATTAAAATTTACTTTTTAGATAACTTTGACTCATTTAGCTACAACCTTGTTGATGAGCTAACAATGCTAGGTTCTGAGTTAGTGGTTTACCGAAACAACATTAGCGCAGAGGTCATATTCGACAAAATGCAGGCAGAGCGTGGACAAGTACTGCTGGTATTATCACCAGGCCCTGGTGCGCCTAGCGATGCAGGCTGCCTTATGGAGTTAATTAACCTGTGTAAGGGCCAGTTTCCAATGCTAGGTATT
>Ga0228607_1000128_pt1 | contig 13888 bp, 13 predicted proteins | sample 8DmetaG_FD_186032 | JGI IMG/M metagenome (GOLD analysis project Ga0228607, IMG submission 186032) | Seawater microbial communities from Monterey Bay, California, United States - 8D | ecosystem: Environmental > Aquatic > Marine > Coastal | place: USA: California | collected 2016-11-05 | reverse complement strand
GATAGCCACGCGGTATGAAAAGCTTGAACGAAATTATCATTCAATGCTCGCTTTAGCATTTACTATGATGTGGCTACCAATGTGGGCTGATTGATATATGTACTACAAAGATCAACAGCCCCTAGTAACGAAGTCATTATCACAACAAATACAAATTAAAAAACTACGACTCATACACCTGATATGAAGCAATACATAACAGGAGAAAGAGAATGAATAACCCAACCCAATACCCAGTAACAACAAACCCTACATACAAGCAATATCAAACACTCGCTAGAGTAGATCAGCAACTAGTTATTCCCTACTTAAATGCTATTGAGAAAGTAATGCATGCTGCATGTAGTGAACATAAAAGAACGTTTGCAGCCAGAATTGATTTAAGGCTACCTGCTTATTCAAATACAGTTGATTTAGATAGCAATAAAATTATTACACGATTTATTGCTTCTCTTGAGGCGCAGATTAAAGCAGATACAAAACGTAAAGTTCGTGATGGTAAAACTCCACATCCATGTAATATTAGATATATTTGGACTAGAGAGAAAGACGAAGCTCACCATCAGCATTATCATTTTGTACTGTTTTTCAATAAGGACCGGTACCACTGCACGGGTAAAATAAATATAGAAAGTGATAACTTGTTTACTCGAATAGCTAAGGCTTGGGCAAGTGCGTTGAGCTTACCCTTAGATGAAATGATGCAATTAGTTCACTTGACTAAAAATGCACACTATTACCTTGACGTTAACAACCCTAATTTCGCTCAAAACTTCCACGCTCTTTATTGTAGAGTAAGTTACTTCGCCAAGCTTAATACTAAGCAATACGGATTAGGACAGCGTTGTTTTGGTTATAGTCAGAGGTAATATTCTAATTAAGACCTGTGCTTCTCATAATTCGTTTTAACGAGGTTTTGAGGCCTTCAACTAGTTAAATAGGCCAAGGCCCTTACGCAGCAAGGGTTGGCAAGTTCCCAAAATAGCATTACGAGAAGCGCTATTTACGCTACAAAAGCAAAAAAAGAACGCACTGCATAAATGCGTTCTTTGTTTACTTCTAATCAAATAAACTCGCTACTCCAGCCAGCAAGCCACTAGCAACAGCCAATGGTACCGTAACAGGTGTAGATGCCACACCTAACCCAACTACTATCGCACCAGATACAGCAGCTCCTGTTACAGCACCAGAGCTTACAGCAATGGCTGTTCGACTGAGTGACGGCTCACTACTACCGGTTATCTGTTTAGATACTTCATTTCCTACTACACCGCATGTAACGGCTTTTTCTAACGACATAACAAACTTACTCCTATTATATGTAATAAATTTATAACTCTAACTCTTCAAAGTCTTTATCAATTTCCTCCTGGGTTATTCCAATGTAACGCAGTGTTGTTGCTTCCGAGCTATGGCGAAGCATTTTCATTACACGGGCGATATCTTGGGTTTTATGATAGAGGTGGTAACCTCGTGTTTTACGCATTGAGTGAGTACCTAACTTTAAATTAAGCTCTTCACCCACCAGCGCAAATGCTCTGGTAACAGCCCTGCGTGATAAGGGCCGTGGTCTTGAACTTTTAGCTTGTTGATTACGATACGATTGAAATAAGTAAACATGGTTGGGGTGAGTGACACGTACTTCATGGATAAACGCTAATGCTTTCTGATTTAACTTAATCTCTGCTAGCTTGCCTGTTTTACTCTCAAATATAATTAACCTATCGTTTTGTATATCCGTAAATTTAACAGACAATAAATCAGATATACGCAATGCTAGGTTCAATCCTATATTCCAAATATGGCTCATCTGTTTAGAACACCGCTTTTCGAGCAAGTAACTAATTAACTTAACTGTATCAAGATCCTTAATAGCTTGTACTTCAGCCATTGCCAACTCCTTACTCAGTTGTAATAGTGACCTGGTAGCAACCCGTGTTGTAATACTCAACAAAGTTAGCCACAAACAAGGTTAAAAGCTCCTTGCCCTCTCGTTCACTCAACCAGCCCACCAGCATGTGATATACACGTTTAATCACAAAGCAAACATCAATCTCTTTTACTAATTCAGAATCAGGTCGGCCCTGGTATGAAAAATCAGTAATATATACAAGCATCCAACCAATACCCCGTTTTTCTAGCCTTACTTCGACTGGATGAAAGCCACCAGCTTTAGCACTGTAGTCTTTATCACGAAAATTAATAGTTAACTCACTAGCATTCCCTATCGACTCATCTTGTTTAGTGATGGCATTTACAATCACATCAATAAATGACTCAGGTACATTCAAACCTGGTACTTGTTCTATTTTAATAGCCATACCCTACTCCCTTTAAATTAGGCCATGTTCAGCAAAAGAATAACTGGTTTCACCAATGATGATGTGATCGACTATCGAAACATCAATAAGGTTGAGTGCTTGCTGTAATTTGGTAGTAATTAACTTGTCGGCCTGTGACGGCGTACTGACGCCTGAAGGATGATTGTGCGCAAGTATTACAGATGCTGCATTTAGCGCTAATACTTCTTTAACCACCTCTCGCGGGTATACGCTTGCTGCGTTAATAGTGCCCCTAAATAACTCTTTGTATTCAAGTATGCGGTTTTGGCTATCCAAAAACAGCACCGCAAATACCTCATGCTCAATCAACGCCAGCTTATGCCTTAAATATTCTTCACTGTCTTTCGGACATGTTAAAGCCCCATGCCTAAATTGCTTTTGAGCGATTATGTAAGCAGCAGCTTCAAGTATTTGTTCATCACTTACTGGGTGATCGAATTCGTATAGTGACTTGTTATTTTGCATTGTTATGCCCTCTTAATGGTTTATGCAAAATAGTGATGTATATGTCTAACGCTTTTGTTTCGTCTCAGTAAAAAATTACTACCCCCGGAAAGGATATGTACTAATAACCTGACCGGAGAAATCCCATGCGTTTAATCAAATTAAAAGAAGTTTTACATATCACAGGCTTAAGCCGTTCAACTGTATATCGCTTTATGAGCGCTGGTGGATTTCCAATGAAAGTTGAGTTAGGTGGTAACTCTGTAGCCTGGGTAGAAAGTGAAGTTGAAGAATGGATAAGTGAAAAGATTGGGAAAAGAGACAATGTTATATAATTTATTGGTATTTGTGCCTTTAATTTAGCTAACCGCTAAATTAAAGGCACAAATCAATAAAAGATATTATTGGTTCTTAAGAACTTTTACATTAAATGATTTTTTTAATTAATACTTTCCAAAAGGTAGCTTGAATTAACTCCTTTTTTTCTGCCGATTTAGTTTCTGCTTTCAATTGTTCCTTAATATCATTGAAAATACTCTTCATTTGCTCTTTATCACCAAAGCCAATTTCATTTTTTAATATGTAATTCACAGCTGATAACATTGCAGCGGTAACACTAGCAGCTACAGCTGCAGCTGCAGCATCGATAACTCCTGTTGGTGGAAGAAAAGATTTTGCTATCAGAAATAAGTTCATACCAACTTGCTCAGCAGCAAATGTTCCAATGAATGAGATAGCGTTAGCTTTACCAATCATCTCACCTGTGTATAAATAACCTAATGAACCAATAGCTACCGCTTGAACCCCAAGAATATACGCAGCACTGCCGGGAATAAATGCAGCACCTGCTGCTGTTGCTGTCGCTGTTGAAATTATTGCAAGAGCCTTTTTGCTTTTATCTTTTAATTCTTTAGCAAGTAATAAATCTTTACCTTGCTTTTCCAAAAATACCAACACGTCATCTCTAACTGTATCAATCCCTTTGAGTGTTTTTGGTCGACCATGATTATCAACCTCAATTTCAAATTCTTGACCTCTAAATATTTCTTTATCTTTAGGATCATAACCACGTGAAACTACTGGATAAATCTCCTCCTCTTTTGAAAGTCCTAATTGATCTTTCCATTGTGCTATTACACCTGATAAGTTTTCCTCAGAGAAAGTGTCTGCCTTATTGAGAACAATAAAAACTGCTGTTGATTTTTCTCGTAAATCTTCATAGTGTTTCTTCTGAGATTTATCAGCAGAGCCTGACAATACTAAAATACCAATATCCACACCATCATCTAGCATTTTTATAGTTTCAGCTGAATTTTCACTAACAATATCATCTAATCCAGGTGTATCAGCTATAGAGATGTTTTCTCCTAACTTTTCAAATTTTACTTCTGTAGTCTCACCTGATTTTGCGTTTACACTGAATAAAGGATCTGTCATTTCACGGTCAAAGAAGGCATTTAAAAAAGAGCTTTTACCTGCGCTCACCTTACCTAAAACCAGTACATTCAATGTTGAATCAAGTTTAGTTTTAAAATCATTAAACATTTCATCAACTTTCGCATTCAAATCTTTTTCATTATAATTTTCCATATTTACTCCATTTTATTTAAATTACTATTTTCTTAAATGAATAATAGCGCTTTATATTTACCTGTTTAGATCACAAGCTTGCAAAGTAGCAAGCTCACTCTAATACCACTTAACCTCACAACCCCATTGACGACATTAACTCATGTTCACTCACCACTTCAGGCGTTACTACTGCATCTCTTAGCATGATTTTCTTTGCGAGTAGTTTGTCTAGGTTCACATCAAACGAATCATATTCTGGATGTAAAAGGCAGGGTAAGTGAATAAACACAGGCTTTTTTTGACCAATACGATAAACACGGTCTGTAGCTTGCGCTTCTTTTGCGGGGTTCCAGTGGCGTTCTAAGTGAACTACATGGTTTGCACCAACCACAGTTAAGCCAACGCCTGCCGCTACAGGCGACATAATGATAATATTAAAGCCCTCTTCTGCTTCAAAGTCAGTGATCATCCCTTTACGAGATAGCTGATCTTTTTTTGTAGCAATCGCTTTACTATCACCGTTAATAACATGAACGTTTAGCTCATAAATTTTATCTAGGCATATTTTAAGAACAGCCTGGAGCTTTTTAGTTGTCGCAAAAATAATTACTTTCTCTTGTTTGTTTTTTATATCCGACAATATATCTAACAACATGTGTAACTTTTCAGACTCTTGTAAATTACGCTGTGCCTCTTTGGCATTATTAGGTGGCTGTTTAAAAACCTCATCAAGCCTTGGATGCAAGCTAACAGCCCTTAATTGCTGTAACACAGTTAAAGCATGGCCTCCGCCCTGCTCTTTTGCTTTTTCAGATCTATAATCTTCAACAATTTGGTTGTAGCCAAGTAATTGTCCGCCGGTCATATTACGAGCGAGTTCAGGTGCAAATGCCATATTGTCGGCTAAATCTTTATGAATGCCTGTTTTTATTGTTTTGATAGGCATTCCCGTAAGCTCGTCTTCCTTGGTTCGGCGTAACATAAACTGCCCTGCAGCGTTACGTAAATCGTTACCAACGTCTAAACGTACCTCTGCTTTTTCTTCCTCATTAGCACTGCTTATTGGCTTGATCCAGCGTTCTCTAAAATAGCCCCAGTCACCTAATAACCCGGGTTGTGCTGTATCCATTAAACACCAAAACTCGCTTAAACTATTTTCGACGGGGGTACCTGTAGCTAGTAATTTAAAATCAGCTTTTAGTGCTTTAGCTGCACGTGTTGCTTGAGTATTTGGGTTTTTAATATTTTGAGCTTCATCAAATATTACAATTCCCCAGTCAATAACACATAAAGAAAATTGGTAATCCCGTAGCGTTTGATAAGTCGTAATAACAACACGTCTATCCATATCTAAACGCTTTGTTGCTGCATCAGCCCCTACATGCAAAGCGTAACGAATAGATTTATGATCAGCATGCGAATCATTCATTACCGTCGCAAGCTGCATAGACTCTCGCTCAGCCCCTTGAACTTTAAACTCTTTCAAATCCCTTGATGACTGCAGGACTTTAATATCTCTAAATGGTGAATCTTTAAAAGTAGCTTCAACCTCTTGCTCCCAATTTTCCAATAAACTAAGTGGAGCGACTATTAATATAGGCTTTTCGGATTTATTGCTTTGCTGCTGCATTGACAAGTACTCAGCCAGCATAACTAACGTCATATAGGTTTTACCAAGCCCCATATCATCGGCTAGTAAAGCCCCCTGTACTCTATACATATCATCATGGTTATCTAATTGCGCTGACTTAAGTAACGACATCATCCAGCTAATGCCAGACTCTTGATGAGGGAAAGGTGTTCGCGCTAAATTAGTTCTGTCAAAACTAATAGATCGGTCTAACTGCGCAACTTTATTTACAATGTCTTGATTATGTTCTTCCGCATCTTTTAGTAACAAAGAGACTTGCTCTTTACGAACCTGAGTATCTTCAACTTCAGGTGTATCTGAGTCATCAGAAGGATTTGCTAAATTTTCTCTTACCTCTGCGAGTGTTTCACTAACGCGCTGCTCATCGCGTATGTCAATTAACTCATCATCAACAACAACACTATCTGCATTTTGCCCTTTAGCTTGCTGGTAACTTTGCTCAAACGATACAACATCTTCCTCGCATTCAAGCAACTTAACTAAGCGCTCTGGTGGCTCACTGTCTGTATTTGTCGAAAACCAGCCATTACTCCCATCGCTGTCTTGACCAAAGGGTATGTGTACCATTTTACCAATACCAGCAACTCTGATAGAAAACCCAAGATCGAGGTTTAAAATAGACGCATCTAAAAAAGCTGAAGGGGTTTTAATAAATTCTGCGACTTTGTGTGCAGGAATGGTTCTATTTTGCAGTACTTCTTTAACAGCTTGTTTTTTATCGTCAGTAAGTAAAACAATGCGATCTTTTATTCGCATTACTTGCCCGTCGCCCTGTAACTGAGCTAAGCGATTTTGTAAGTCTTCAGGTGATGAACCATCACCAAAGCTTGGGCTAAGCTCTAGGCTACCATCAACCTGTTGATTTGCTGTTACTGTAATTTGTTCTGGTTGTACTAAATCAAATTTATCAAAATGTTTTAAATCTAGTTTTAACCCATCTTTAACTGCTTGCTGTAACTTAGCAACTGCCAACACATTATTTAGCTCAGTCCGGTCATTGGGCGTAAGCGACGAATGTTTTTCTACGGCTAAAACAGCATTAAGCTGCTCAGGCGTCATTAAATATTGTGTTTGCTCACTAAAAAAAAGTATCGGTCCTTTTCTTTTTACTGGATATTTTTGCTGCTCAAATTTTGCAAATAACTGCAGCGTAAAACTACTTTTAGTTGTTCTACCTTGAATATCAACGTCAAAGTCGTTGTTAAAAAACGGCGGTAGCCCTAAAACGTCTGCATCTTCGGGGTCTAATAAACATGCTTGCTCACTGTCTAATCTAAAGCCATTAGGTATAGGCTGTGCAATATCTCGCTCTTGTAGCATTTTAAGTACAACATGCTGAATAAGCTGGCTACCTCCGCCCTCACCTTTGTTAAGGCAATGGAATGAAGCCTCATCAGTGGCAAAATTAACGCCGTATGAGTCATAGACTAGGGAGTATTTATCGTCCGCTAAATGACTATTTTTATTATTAGGCAAAAGCCCTTTTATCAAACTAACAAGTGACATATATTTATCTATTCCCTTTTAAATCTACCTAGCTAGTAGCTTGCTTATTGAGCAAGCTCCCAACAAAGCCTGTCGTCTCTAGTTACTCTATTTTCAGATAACATTGAATAAAGTTTAGAATTCACAGTTGAGCGATCAGCCTTCATATTAAACTCACTGTTTAAAATCTTAACGAGCTCTTTGGCGGTAATTGGTTGGTACATTTCTAAAGCGTTTAATAAATTGATTTCCAAAAGGTTCTTTTCTTCTACTATTTTTCTTACCACAGGTAATCCATAACGATTTACATATCTTCTGTATTAGTCTTTATAAAAGAGCTTTTCTAAATCGAGTTCAATGCCATTTTGAGTTAAAAAATCAATAGCATTTTTCTGCCAAGAAGTCGGCGAGTGTTGAATAGGCATTAACTCGCCTTTCGGATAGTTCTTTTTAAATTCCTGAGGAAAGCTATTTGTTAAAGCAAAATGGTTTAACTCACTCAAAGAGTAATCGTTAAGCTTCTCACTAGGTAAACCCATATAAATCCAAAGCTTAAAGTTGTGTGAACCTTCAATAATATGAAAATCACCGCAATCTAAATAAATAATGGAAGTTTGAGTCATTCCTCTAAGGTTTATATAACTGGTTGTTAAACTCTTTCCTAGCACTCGCTTAACTGTATGCTCGGCTTGGTTTCCAAGCATTAGCCGTGCATTACGAACAAACCCATGTTCATAAAGCCCTTCTAAAAAACGCTTACGTGCAGGGAACATTCTATTTAGCGCTTCATCACCGGTGTAATTTGCGTACTCTTCAATAGCGCCTAAAAATAGCCGCAAGTCTTCTTTGGCAAGCCAGCTTGTCACTGCTTTTACTCTATTCTCACCAATGGGCTTCCACCACTGGCGGTAATTTGTAGCAGTATTAGCAATACGCGGGTCGCCCGCTAAGTTCAGTACAAAGTTTTGCCATATTTCACTGGGGGCACCAGCAGAGCGGTCAATAATAATTTCAAGCGCTATGTGCCCTATTCGTTTACCTTCTTCAAAAGGCATTGTGGCAACATCTTGTTTTAGTAGCTCATGCAGAACATCATGTTGCTCACCAACAGGAATTTCTTTCAGTGTATCTAAGTAATATTGTGCATGGCAAATATCTAAAAAGCGCCCTTGCGGCAGCTCGTTTAAGCGTAGTTTTTTTAATTGTTCGTTTAAGTCTAAGTGGTTTTGTTTGGCAAGGTTAACCAAAGCCTTAGGAGCTGTTAAATCAAACAGCCATTTGGCTTGATTAAGCACCGACAATATTGTGTCACTTGAGTTTTTGCGATCTTTTAAACGTTGCTCTATTTGCTGTTTAAGCCACTGCGTTAATCTGTTAAAAATATTGCCATCAACCAGTGCATCAAAATAACGATAAACTAACGAAATTAAATTCATTAGCGACGACATACCAAGTTTGGGATGTTTAGCTTGAATATAATCTATTGTTTCTTCGTTTAATGAGCCTTTTCTTACCTCTTCTTTATCAATCCATAACTGAGTTAAAACACGCACACCTTTGCGTTTAAGTAGTGTGTTTTTTAATTGTGTAATATCTCTGCTTAATACACATTGCCTTACCTGTTGCTCAAGCGCTTTAAATTCTTCGCCTTGTCCTGCACCGTCGGCAATTTTCTTTGTTTGTAAAGTCAGGCTATTCCACTGCTGTGTAATACGCTCCCAGTTAAACTGAGCAAGCTGAGGAATAGGAGGTAAAAGCAACATAATTAAGGCATCTCCAAACGGCTTCTTACCGTTTCGTATTCAGCGCTGGTGGGCCTACGAATTGTAAAACGTATATCAATGCGTCTGTTTGATCTAAAATCACTCTCTGTTAGCTCTTCAACAACCATGCGCCTTGTTGCCGCATAGCCACTCACCGAAAAAAGTGGGGTGCCTTCTTTGTTAGTAATACTAGCTAAATCGTGTTGGCTTGGCAGTAATTTAGCCCAGAGCTCCCATAACGAAATCGCCCTAAAGGTCGATAATCCCCAATTACCTTTACCCAGCATACCGTTAAAGTTTTTACTGTCGGTGTGCCCTTCAATAAAAATAGTATCAAGAAATTGCTCACGGTTTTCTTTATTTATAACCTCAGCAAGTACCTCACCAATTTCAAGTGCAGTGCCTTCAAACTCTGGGCTTATATTAAACGCTGCGCTATCAAACCCTAAAATATCGTTAGGAATACTTAATACAGTTTTATTTTCACTAACCGTGACTTGTATGCCTCGTTTTCGCAGTAAATCAGCCGCCTCATCTAAAATTGTTTTACGTACTTCTTCGGCTTTGTGCAGCATTTCTAGCTCTTGAGTAAATGCTTGTTGCTTATTTTCAAGCTCTTGCTTGGCTTCCATAAGCTCAACCATTAACACCACAGACGCTAAAACAAATAAAATAAGCAAACCCGACAAAATATCCGAAAACGACATCCAATACGGGTTTTCTTCATCAACATTTACTTGGTTGCTTCTAAATACCCGCATTAGCTACGCTCCAATTCATCCACTAAATCAGAAATAGAGCTCACAGTTCGGCGCATTTGGTCACCAAACTCAAGTGTTGTGGTATTCCAGGTTTCCATACGTTCTTTAACTTGGGTATTTACCTCTGATGAATAACTACGAAGCCACTCATTCGTTTGCTTTTCAATATCCGATACTTGCTTAGCTAAGGTATTACTCAACCCCTCAAACGACGCCTCAACACCACGTATAAAGTCACTCTGGTGTGTTTTCATTTCGCTAAAGCCACTTTGAGCTAATTTAGCTGTATTACCAAATTGTTCTGTTGTAGCAACAAGCGAGGTTTCCAACCCTCTTAGCACTTTAGCTTGTTCAATTACGTGATTTGCTAATCCATCATTTTGCGCAGAAATACCTTTAATAGTGTCGGTCATATCAGCTAAGCGCGTATCAAACAGCTCCGTTGCTTTTAATAGATTACCCGATAACACCCCAATTTGGTTGGCGCTATTGCTCAGGTTTTGGCTACTTGTAGCAGATGACTCCGCAACCGTTTTAAGCTCTCCAATAACGTCTTTATGTTGTGCAATAACCGAATCCATATGCGTTTGCGTACGTTTTACTGCATCAGTCATCGAGGTAAGCATTTGGTCTTGTTGTGCTAGCCACTTACCTAACTGCGTTTGTAATTGCTCACGATATTCTGAGTCACGCTTGGAGGCTTCAAGCTGTTGGCTGTTGATTAATGAACCAAACGTTTCTTCAAGTGCCTTTTGGCGTTGTTCAGTACTTTGCATAAAGCTTTGTAAACTTGTTTCAAGGCCACTAGTAAACGCTTGTTGCTGCGCTGTTGTTTTTTCGTTTTGGCTCGAAAGCTCATTAACAAAACCACGATTCGATTCGCCCATTGCAGTTTGTACTTCGGCCATAGAGTCAGAAAGCTTGTTAAGCGTTTGCGATTGCTCAGTTAACCAACCACCTAATACCGACTGTAAATTATCTACATGGTTTGCTTCACGTGTTGCTTGCGATTCCTGTTGCGATTCAATCGCTGCAAACAGTTTTTGCTCCATAAGCTGTTGGCGTTCTTCGCTTTTGCTAAGCATCGCTTCTAGTTGCTGGTTAAATTGCGATGAGGCACCCGCTTGTTGCTCAGCCAGTAACTCAGCTTGTTTACTGTTTTGTTCAAGCACTGCGCTCATTTGTCCGTTCAAGCTACTTACAGCCTCATGCATTTGCTCAGTCGACTTTTGTATAAGCTCGCCTTGGCCTCTGCCTGCCGCTTGCATACTCTCCGTAAAGTTACTAATTAAATGCTCCAGCACGCCGCTGGTTTGTTGGCTGGCATTACTGACTAACGACTGCATAGCTGGTGCCATTACATTGTTAAGTGCGTTAGTAAAAGCATCTTGCATGCTGTCACTCACACCCGAAATCGTCTCCTGTAATTTATTACCAATTCGCTCATGCAATTCTTGCAATGCTTCACTGCTATCACTGGTGTTTTTAGAAATATCAACAAGTGACTTTTCAGCAGGCAAACGAGGAAATAAAAAATCGATAGTTTGCTGAACTTTTACTACTTTTTTAACTATTCTTCGCTATGTGTTCTTCTCAAACACATTAAGCAATAAACTAAGCCCTACACCCCAAACAGAGGTCACAAATGCCATTGCCGAGCCATTAATCATGCTCGTAATACCATCTTTTAGGGCTTCTATTTCCTTCGTCTCCATGTGCAACCCTTTTAAGCCCATTGTTAAGCCTAAAAAAGTACCTAATACACCAATTGCGGTTAAAAAAGAGGGAGCTGCGGCGAGTAATCTATTTGAAGTGATACCAGAGGCCAGTGTTCTTGGATTAAAAAAGTGCTCAGCATCTAAGGTGTTATAAACCCCTTTCTCTCGATGGTCGAGCACTAAGCTTTCATCAAACTCACGCCAAAGGTTTTTAACTACCTCGTTGTTTGAGGCCTTTGCTTTATCCTTGATAGTAGCAATATTATCATAAAGCGAACTTGTAGTTTGGCCCGCTACAATTTCCTCAACGCCTTTTATTGTTTTTTTACTATTACTACTTAATTTGAAAACGCAAATAATCGCAAACCCAAAAAGTAATAGCATGGCAATAATAAACCAACGCCCTAACAATGCATCTGGCCATAATAAATCAGCATTTAATAGTAAATCTTCAAACATTACTTTCTCCTAATCCCTTAGAATGCGGGTATTTCTTACTTAATAATTAAATTTCTTTATATTATTTAGTCACTATTTTTAAGTAACTAAAGGTTTATCTATTTCTGCTTGGGTTGGTTAAAAACAAATTTGTGCCGTTGCTTTCAAAGCGCTTATTCCAAACCAAATCAAAATAAATACGGTGGTTTAAACCTATATTTGCTGCTTTTTCTTTTAAAAGGTTTTGTATGTCAGCGTAGTCCTGCGCTGTTTTAATGTCTTTATAAGTAAAACTGCGTTTAATGCCTAAAGCCTTCGCTTCTTGGGCGGTAAATATAAATTCTGACTGAAATATTTGGCTATCAAGGGGTAAAAATAGCCAAGGTATGGCGGTTTTTCTTGCTGGTGCAAAGTCTTCACCCATTGCTACAAAGTGCTCAAATACAATATCAATGGGCTTTCGTACTTTATTAAACGACTGCAATTGCGAAGGTTTAATGTTTTTACTCAGCTCAACTATTAGCTCACTACATAACTCGTTTGCAAGCGTATTTAACTCCATTCCAGAGGCGAGGTTATTGAGTGCGTGTATTAAATAATCCTTCTTGTTAGTTAACACATCTCTAAAGGTATGTGATGCACCTAAACAATTATTACTTTTACGATGAAAACCCCGGTAGGTATTCGAGCCTAAGCTTTTTAACACCAACTCCTCGTAGCTGAGTAATGGCGTGGGTGTTAAAAATACGGTATCGCCCACTTCATTCATGCGCTTTATTTGTGCCTGCATTTTTTATTTATCCTTACGCGTGAAATAAACGGCTTGTTTTGAAAGCTTGGTTTCAGTTATGTTTTTATTTAATTGACGTTGGGCCATTTAACATCCTTGTTGTTATTTTATAAATAGCGTTATAGTTCGCCTGCAAATGCTTTTTGGCTGAGAGAGTTAAATAGAGGTTCTTGCGATTGAAGCTCCGAAATTTTCAACAATTTCTCAACTTTACCAACGATTGACATAAACTTCTCTTGAATATCTAGAGGTGGAACAATGATGTCTAAAGATTCAACCTGTTGTTTTGTTATCGCTTCTCGTGTTGCTCCCCCTGCAGTAGCAATCTGCATTAACTTTTGCTTATAACTACTTGAAGTTATCAATCTCGCTAAGAACGTTGGTAATACTTTCTCTTTTTTTGCTCTGATGATACAAACGTGCTGATTAACTCGCGCCGGCAATATATCGTTATCAACTAATGTTGCTCTACAAACAGATGCTCCTGTTATATTTAATAAAAGATCATCTTTCTCTATTACTACATTTTTTAACTTGTCAGCTTGAGTATCTGAAATAAACGCTAGGTCTTTATGCACAAATTTATTGTCATGTACATTAAGACTGCGGATTAACGATATTCCTTCCTCCAGATAGGCCTCTTTACCACCTCTAGGTGTTGAACCACTACCTAGTTTAAGCGTTAGCTCTTTTAAAGGTTTCTTTTTCCACCCCTTCGGATTACTAACCGGATCACCAAACATATCCAAAAATACGCTACGTAGGAAGTCGTCGGCGAGTTGAATGGCTTGTTTGCGTTTGCGGCGGATGGCGTCGGCTTTATCTAAAATCGCGGCTATGCGTTTCTGCTCGTCCAGTGGTGCTAATGGGATAAGCTCATCATTAACTAAGTTTCTGTTAAGTGTTGGTACACCAGCCCCTTCA
>Ga0228607_1000124_pt1 | contig 13974 bp, 11 predicted proteins | sample 8DmetaG_FD_186032 | JGI IMG/M metagenome (GOLD analysis project Ga0228607, IMG submission 186032) | Seawater microbial communities from Monterey Bay, California, United States - 8D | ecosystem: Environmental > Aquatic > Marine > Coastal | place: USA: California | collected 2016-11-05 | reverse complement strand
CTCCTTTACGGTTAAAGTCACCTTCTAGACCATGACCTACCGCTTCGTGTAACAACACGCCTGGCCAGCCATTACCTAATACCACTTCCATAGTACCTGCAGGGGCATCAATAGCTTCTAAGTTTACTTTAGCTTGACGAACGGCTTCTTCTGCAAAACCCATCCAACGCGGCTTACCATCAACCAGCTCTTTAAAGTAACCATAATCTAGGCGCGCACCGCCACCAGCACCGCCACGTTCACGGCGACCATTTTTCTCTAGCAATACAGAGCAGTTTAAACGGATCAGTGGGCGAATATCGGTAGCAAAGGTGCCATCGCTAGCTGCAATTAATACTTCTTCATATACCGCAGACATTGAGCTAATAACTTGCTCAGCATCAGGGGCTAATTCGCGAATATAATTTTCAAGCTCACGTAACAAATTAACTTTATCGGTGTCGCTCATGCTAGAAATAGGCTGATGTGGCGCAAACTGCTGCTTTGCAGCCACATCGCTGAATACTTTAACAGCTTTATCTTCACCGGCATCGGCAATACTACGTGCAGCCGTGGCTGCTTTGTTTAGCGCTTCAAGATTGATTGCGTCTGAATACGAAAAACCGGTTTTTTCACCACTAACAGCCCGTACGCCAACACCACGCTCAACATTATAAGACCCTTCTTTAACAAGGCCGTCTTCTAATACCCAAGACTCATGATGACTCGATTGAAAATAAAGGTCGGCATAATCAACTTTGTGCTGGTGAATATAAGCTAATGTTTTTTCGAGTTCTTCTCGATTTAGCTGGCTGTCGTGTAATAAATGCTGTTCAACCGAATTCATAATAATGGCTCTCTAAATCGTTGGTGAGATTGCAGCGGCATATCTCGTCTAATTTTGTGTAACTGGTTTAAATCTACGGTGCAACTAATAAAACCAAGCCCTGTTGGTTTTTCGCTTAATATTTCACCCCAAGGCGATAACATCAGGCTGCGACCATAAGTTTGCCTACCGTTTTCATGTGTTCCATATTGCGCTGCAGCAATAACATAACACTGCGTTTCTATGGCACGTGCTGCAAGTAGCGGCTGCCAATGCGCTTTACCTGTAGGCACAGTAAACGCACTGGGTACTAATATAATTTCGGCGCCTTTGCGAACTAAAGCATTAAATAAACCAGCAAAGCGCAAATCATAACACACTGTTAAACCAATTTTACCAAAGGGAGAATCAACAACCACAACCTCATCGCCCGCTTGAGTAAAATCGGATTCTCGATAGCTGCCGGTCTGGTCATCTACCTCAACATCAAATAAATGTATTTTGTTATAGCTTGCAACAATATCGCCTTGGTTATTAAACAAATGTGAGGCAGCGTAATACTTATGTTGGTTATAGGGCACTGGCATGGTGCCAGCATTTAACCAAATATTATGTTTACGGCACAATTCACTGATTTGCTGTTTATATTGTTCAATACGCTGAGACACTAACAACGTATCACCAGCGTGTTTACTAAACACTAAAAACGCTTCTGGTAAACATACTAACAAAGGTCGCGTGTTTGGCAGAGCAGCTAAGGCTTGCTTTAAGGTGGCAATGTTATCATCAGGGTTTAAGCCTGAGCACATTTGCAATGCAATAATCGCAGGTGTTGTACTTATAAGTGATTTACTCATTGCGCTGCGCTCACCTCAGCATCTTTAAGCTTTAACTCTGAAGATGCTTGCGGCTGATTTTGTGCTGCTTGCGGTAAAGTCACCTCTCGGCTCTTACGATCTAATTCTTGTACCTGAGGATCGTTCATTTTGCCCGTCACTTTAAAGTTGATCTCTGAGATCACTCGCGCAGAATGAATTACTTTATCAATTGCTAAAGCTGCAAGCCCCGTTACTGGGTTAACCATCCAAGCCACAATTACTGGAATACTCGACGTTACTTGCGGTGCTACTGCTAAGTCGTAGTCAATTTCGAGAGTATTTAAATTTGCATACCCTTTAATCGAGAGATCGGCAGGCACCCCATCCATTTTAGTATCTTTGGTATAGGCAATGCCCTTATCTATCTGCATCGTACCTTTCATGCTGTTATAGAAAAAACCTTTAGAAAATACATCTCTAAAATCAAGTTTTAGCTTACGCACTAATGAATCAAGGCTCAGTAATGAAAATACCCGTGCGCCTCCATCACTGACTTCAGTTAAATGGCCTTCGCCTAAATCCCAACTAATTTCACCGTCTAAACTAGCAATGTCTAAGTTATAAGGTGCCGCTTGCCAATTTAGTTGATAATTTAGATTCGCGTTTGAGTCTTTAATAGTAGTGGTGATATCAAATTCATTAAATAAGGCGCCAATATCATCACTTTTAAGTTCGCCGCTCATTGCCGTTAAACCATTTTGCCATTGCCCTTTAGTGCGCAATATATGATCGCCTTTATCCACCACTAGCTCAGAAATAAGTAGCTTTTTACCATCGCCTAACAATGAAGCACTTACCTTATCAAGCTGATAATGGCTGATCTTACAATCGGCACATTCAAATTCAATAGCCGGCAAGTTTGCAAGCCAAGCAAGTTGTTCCGGGGTCGACTTTTCATTTGGTTGCTCTGTTTCGGCCTCTAAAAAGTTAAGCCTTAAATAGTCGCTGTTAATTCGAATCGGCTGACTTGATTGCCCGCTAGGTACAAACACTTCGGCTCTTAATTCTTTGGCATTAAGCTTTAATTGCAAATTATTATTTAGGGGCGATAAACGCATATCAAAATCATTAAACTGCATGCCACTAACATTAAACATGTCAATATTCGCAACCACTTCATGTAAAGGTGGCATAACGCCTGGCGGTGTATTCTCAGGCTGCACTTTAGCTACATTAATAATTTGATCAATTAAATCAATCCAAGGTAATAACTCGATTTGGGCTAAGTTAATACTCACCGCTAAGTCTTGCGCGTTAAGCCCTAAGTCTTTGTTACCTATTATAAAGTGGGCGTTATTAAACTGCGATTTAGCATTATCTAAAATGGCGTTAAAATAAAATAACTGCTCCACGTTTGCGGTGATCAAATTAGATATATCATCACCTTGAACAACCGCACTCAGAGGCCAAGCTTGCTCACTGCTTTTTGCATATACTCCTGGCAAGGAGCTATTTAAGCCAATAAGTGGCGATTCAACTTCGGCACGATAATTAAATCCTTGCTCGGTAAAATTAAGCGCCAAAGCAATATCAACATCACTTTGCCCACTTAAATAACCATCTAAAATACCTTGTCCATGACTTATAAGTGTTTGCGCATCAAGCTGAGCATTTATATTTATATCAGCGCGATAATCCTCTGCGTTTGCGTCACTATTGTAGTTAATAGTTAGTGGCATACCAAGCCATGTAGCCGTTGCATTTGTAAGGTTTATTTGTTGATTATTAAAGCTAAGTTCACCCTTTAAGTGCTCAAGTGAAATACCAGGCGCAGAAATGTAAAGGGGGGAATCGAGTAAATTAACTGTACCACTGACACTGGCCCCACCTTCAAACTGTGAACCGATTAACAATTCAATATTTGCACTAGCAAGCCCCTGCCCTTGTACAATATTAAAAATATCAGCTAATGGATTTGCTAAAGGTGTAGCGACAAAAAAATCGTGCATTTTTTCAAGCTCTGCTTGCTTATCAATACTAACCACCAATGGCGCATCGCCCATTAAGTCATCAATACTCACATGTACACTACTGCCAACGTCAAGGTTTACCAGTTGGCCTTGCTTGCTATAAATATCCATTCGCTCATTTGCAAAATGCAGCTTTACACTGGCATTTGTGACTGCTGGCCAAGCCGGATCGAATTGATAGGTAGCATTATCTATTTGCGCTAAAACATCAAACTGCCCAGAACCATTGTCAAATGGAAAGCCTGATAATGGACCAGAAAATAACACCTGAGCATTTGTTACTTCACCTGATTTTATTGCGCCATTTAAATAACTAACTAACTCAGGGCTCATTAATGTTAAAGGAAAATAATGACCGGCAATACTGGCATCGGGGGCAAATGCTTCGGCATATAAATCTAAGCGAGGCGTCTTACCTAAACTTAATTGCATCTGCGCGCTTAAGGTCACTTCATTGTTATCAAACCACAGGTTATCACTGCTAATATGCCAATCGCCTGAACGCTTAGCTAAATCTAATTCGATGTTTAGCTGGTTATAGTCAATATTATTACTAAAACTAGCACCTGTAATTAAGTGGCTGTTTTCACCAAAAATAGTGATCCGGCCATATTGCTGATTAACTAATCCATCAATCCTTAAAGATTGAGCGGCGGGTACGGCGTTTTTTTCTTGCCAGCTAATTTCATCGGCTTCAAACCACAACTGCCATTGCTTTGCATCGGCAAACTCTAGATACGCGTTTTTTATTTCGCCACTGGGTTGGCGAGCTAAAAAAGGAGTTAAATCAGTAAAATTAGTTAATTCTGCTAAATCATTTAATAGGGCTAAATCGAGTTGCTGTAGCCATATTTTATTTTGCTTGCCTAATAAAGCTTCAAATTCGAGGCTAGGCCACGTTATTTCGTTGGTACTAAACGCTAAGCCGGTACTTTTTAACCGCCAGCTATTTTGCTCAGGGTATAAATGAAATCCCCCTTCACTTAGGCTGACCTTTTGTGTTTGATCATTGAGTTGCCAATTTACCGCACTCGGTAACCACTGTACTTTTACGTCACTTACTAAGCCTTGCTCTAGCCTAAGCCATGCTTGTAAGTTTAAATCACTATGCAGTTGCTGCTTTTGAGTATTTATATACTGGGCCAACCAATTTGACACATCAACCTGATTAGCCTGCACATATAAATCGCCCACCATTTGCTCTAAAGTTTCACCTTTGAGCGCAATACGTGCATCAAAATTACCCACAGAAATACCCGGTAACGCTAGGCTACCGCTACCAAGATGCTGTTTATCTTGGTTTTGCCATACAATGTTTTCTAATAACAGTTTACGTTCTTTGTTATCTTCTAGTACAAAGCTGATGCTGGAGTTTTCTATTGCAAAGTGACCGGTTTCGCCTAAAAACAGTCCTTCTATTAGTTCTTTTTGCTCAAATGAAACTTCATCTTGATTACCAGCAAATAAATTAGCGACATTAACCTTGGTATGAAAGCCATTGATCACAAAGTAATTTGATTTAAACTGCAGCGACTTTAAACTTTCCCAAAGGTTTAGCTCTAAACTGGTTTTAGCTATGGTTAAAGAGATAGGGGCTGTTTGGTTGTCTTTAAATGATAATTCTTCGAGTACTAAAGCGGGACCACTGCCTTGCCAACTTGCTGATATAGCACCTATAGATAAACTAATATCAAACTTATCATCAAGGTAGCTTTCTATATCTCCTTTATAATCGTTCGCGTAGGGTAAGGTGTATTTTAAAATAGAAACAATCACGGCCAGTAGTACTAAAATTACAGCACTTATTTGCCATAATTTTCGCACACAATAAAAACAGGCCGCTTTAAATTTCATTACATCATTACCACATCAAACTGCTCTTGGCTGTATAAGCTTTCTGTTTGGATATTAACTTGCTTACCAATAAATAACTCTAGCTCTGCAAGGTTATGATACTCATCATTTAATAGCGCTTCACATACTGCAGGAGATGCATAAACTACAAACTTATCCGCATCGTAAGCGCGGTTAACACGTACTATCTCGCGAAGGATTTCATAGCATACGGTCTCAACCGTTTTTTGAGAGCCACGCCCTGAACACGCAGGACATACATCACACAGTATGTGCTCTAAACTTTCGCGAGTTCGCTTGCGGGTCATTTCAACCAGCCCTAATGCTGACAAACCATTAATATTGGCTTTAGCTCGATCTTTAGAAAGCGCAGATTCTAATGAGTGCATTACCCGGCGCTTGTGCTCATCGCTGACCATATCAATAAAGTCGATAATAATAATACCGCCTAAATTACGCAGCCTTAGTTGACGGGCAATAGCTGAGGTTGCTTCAACATTGGTATTAAAAATAGTTTCTTCAAGGTTACGGTGACCAACAAATGCACCGGTATTAACATCAACGGTGGTCATAGCTTCTGTTTGATCTATGATCAGGTAACCACCCGACTTTAAAGTCACCTTACGATGCAATGCCTTTTGAATTTCACTTTCTACATCAAATAAGTCGAAAATGGGGCGCTCACCCGGATAATACTCAAGCACTTGCGATAATAACGGCACAAACTCTTCAGTAAACAGCTTAAGTTCTTGGTAGGTAAGCTTAGAGTCAACACGAATGCGCTCCATATCTTCGCCCACGTAGTCACGTAACGTTCTAAAAGCCAACGTAAGATCTTCATGCAAAATACTGGCTTTGCTGGTTTTACGGCGCTTAGAAACTATTTTATCCCACAGTTTTTTTAAAAACGCAGCATCATGACGTAGCTCTACTTAACTTGCGCCTTCTGCGGCAGTTCTAACAATAAAGCTACCGTTTTCATCGCCATATTCAGCAACAATTTTTTTCAGCCTAGCGCGTTCTTCTTCCGTTTCGATACGTTGACTCACACCCACATGTGTCGCATCTGGCATAAATACTAAATAGCGTGACGGTATAGTAATATCAGTAGTTAAGCGTGCACCTTTACTGCCCAGTGGGTCTTTAACCACTTGCACCATAATGTACTGACCCTGGCGAACAAGCTCACGAATATCTTGGACTTTTTTAATTGGCTCATCATCAACACCTTCCACAATAGAGGCACTATTGACGATATCTGAAGCGTGTAAAAAAGCCGCTTTTTCTAAGCCTATATCAACAAAAGCGGCTTGCATTCCCGGTAGAACACGGCTTATTTTACCTAAGTAAATATTGCCCACTATGCCTAAATTACCAATACGCTCTAGCTGAATTTCTTGTAATACACCGTTTTCGATTAGGGCAACGCGACTTTCACTTGGCGTGACATTGATCAGTAGTTCTGTACTCATGCTACCCTCTTAAGAATGTATGTAATAATTGTTCTGTCTCATATAAAGGTAAGCCTACAACGGCAAAATAGCTACCCGAAATATGCGTTACAAAGCGCCCGCCCAACCCTTGGATACCATAACCACCGGCTTTATCTTGAGGCTCGCCCGTTTGCCAGTAAGCGTCTATTTCTTCATCACTGAGTATTTTAAAAGTAACATCAGTACTGACAACACAACTCATTACTTTTTTTGGTGTGGCAAAAGCGATAGCAGTTAACACTTGATGAGTATTCCCTGATAAACGCTTTAAGGTGTGAGTAAAGTCGTCTTTATCTCGTGGCTTGCATAATGATTGATTATCCATCACTACCACGGTATCACTACCTAGAACAGGCCGATCGGTATATCCTTGTTCTACGCCCATTTGTGCCTTTAAACGCGCTAAACGTTCGACATAATCATATGGGAGTTCGTTAGCAAGCTGGCTTTCATCGGCATCAACACTAAATTGTGAAAACTCGATACCCAACTGGGTTAAAAGCTCTTTACGACGGGGAGACGCGGAGGCTAAATATACTGCGCAAGTCATTATCTGATCCTAAAGTGTCTACGGTATTTTCTAAGTAATAAAAATACCCATATCCAACTCAACATGCCTGTTAATACAGGCCATAAGTAATGTGGGCTAAAATAAACGCCAAGCAAAAAATGATTTAACCAAAACTGCATCAAATGGTAAAGCGTTAAGAATAAGCCAATTAAAAGGCTTTGTTGCCACAATGAAAAATTGCGAATTTTTTGAAAGTTACTTGCCGTAACAAAAATACACACCGAGTAGGTTAATGAGTTTACACCTAAAGAAGAGCCAGTCGCTAAATCAATTAGTAATCCAACAACCCAAGCCGTACCTATGTTTAAACGATGTGGTAAAGCCAAAGACCAGTACATAAGCACCAACAGCACCCAATCAGGGCGAAATGGTTCAAGTGAAAAGGGTAGCGGCATCAATGCCATTACCAATGCAAAGAAAATACTTAACGCAATTAATAGCATTTGACGGTTAATCATCTCCCATCAACTCCTGCTGATTTAGCCATAACACCACTAATAATCGAATTCGGTCTAATTGAGCTATCGGCTCAGCAAATACTTGCGCAAAAGGTTGGCCTTCATCACGGGTAATTTCGGTGATCACCGCTACCGGATAGCCTTCAGGAAACGTGCCACCAAGGCCAGATGTAACCAATACATCGCCAATACGTACATCTAAACTGTGCGGCACATGTGACAGCTTCAATACGTTAATTTTACCTATACCTTCAACCACTGTTCGCACATCATTACGTAAAATACGCACAGGCGTAGCATGGGTGGTATCGGTAATTAATAACACCCGAGAGGTGGTTGAGCCCACTTTAGTCAACTGCCCCACTAAGCCCATATCATCAATCACCGCTTGGCTTTCACTTAAACCATCGGTGGTACCGCGATTTATCACCACTTGGTGGCTATAAGGATTTGAGTGAACAGAAAGCACTTGAGCAATAATTTTACGATTTGAATGTTTTGAAGACGAGCCCATTAATGCTCGTAGCTTTTGGTTTTCTTTTGCTAAGAATTCATATTGCTGAATTTGTTCGCTCTGCAATACTTGCTTTTTTTTCAGGGCTTCATTCTCGGTAAGCAACTGCTCGCGGGTATGTAAGCTCTTAGCGCTAAAACTAAATACTTCATAAGGCAGGTTGGCAACATAAATGAGCGGGCTAACTAAGGTATTCAAACTGGTGCGAATATTCTCACCACCTTGCGTGAACTTGTCTCCGAGGATCAATACGATACTCAAAAGCACTGCGACAAAAAGTCGCAGTTGCAGAGATACCGTTTTTTCAAACATTGATTTCATTAATCGTAACTAAAAACGTCACCACCGTGCACATCAATCATCTCAAGCGCTTTACCGCCGCCACGAGCAACACAGGTAAGTGGATCATCAGCAACAACCACTGGAATACCTGTTTCTTCCATGAGAAGACGATCTAAATCTTTTAGTAATGCGCCACCGCCAGTTAATACCATGCCATGCGCTGAAATATCAGATGCCAGCTCAGGTGGTGATTGCTCAAGTGCAACCATAACAGCGCTTACAATACCCATTAGCGGCTCTTGTAATGCTTCTAAAATTTCATGAGAGTTAAGTGTGAAAGAACGAGGAACACCTTCTGCAAGGTTGCGACCACGCACTTCTATTTCCACAGGATCATCTGTTTTAAATGCAGAGCCAATTTGGTGTTTAATATTCTCAGCCGTGGCTTCACCAATTAAGCTACCAAAGTTACGGCGTACATAATTAATAATGGCTTCATCAAACTTGTCGCCACCAATACGCACTGATGATGAGTACACAACACCGTTAAGTGAAATAATAGCCACTTCAGTTGTACCGCCACCAATATCAACAACCATTGAACCCGTTGCTTCCGATACCGGTAAGCCTGCACCAATTGCAGCAGCCATAGGCTCTTCAATTAAGTATACTTCACGAGCGCCTGCACCCATTGCTGATTCGCGGATGGCACGCTTTTCAACTTGTGTAGCACCACAAGGTACACAAATAAGTACACGTGGGCTTGGTCGCATAAAGTTATTGTTGTGCACTTGTTTAATAAAGTGCTGTAACATTTTTTCGGTGACATAAAAATCAGCAATCACGCCATCTTTCATTGGGCGAATAGCTTTAATGTTACCTGGCGTACGCCCCAACATTTGTTTAGCCTCTGTACCTACAGAAGCAACGCTTTTAGGGCCACCAGCACGCTCTTGACGAATAGCAACAACAGAAGGTTCATTTAATACAATCCCTTCTTCTTTTACATAAATTAGTGTGTTAGCTGTACCTAAATCGATCGACAGATCGTTTGAAAAAATACCACGGAGTTTTTTAAACATGAGGCTGGATGACCTTTGAAATTCGTTCTTATTGTAGTTGCGCTTACTTTAACATTCTCAATGTAATGAGCAATGTAAAGCGCAACCGTCTTTGTAATCATTAAAAAGAGGAAGCCTGTGCTTCCTCACTAAATATTATCGTTCGCTCATTAAGCGAAAGCCGATGTAATTAGCTCTAAAGTCTGGTGCTAAAACTAAACGCGTTGAGGCACGAGCAAGGCTAGGTGCAAAATTCCATGCGCCTCCGCGAACAACGGCATCTTTTTTATTCCCTGTGCTACTAGTCCATTCCCATACATTACCCACGGTATCGTATAAGCCAAATGCATTTGCTGAAAAAGACCCTACCGGTGCGGTGCGCTTATTCGACCACTCACTACCACACCAACCGCAGTTAGCTAAGTTTTTACCAATTTCGTTACCCCAAGGGTACTCAGTATCTGTGCCTGCACGCGCAGCATATTCCCATTCAACCTCAGTAGGTAGGCGATACGTTTGCGCGGTTTTATCAGAAAACCATTCTGCGTAAGCCGTGGCGTCATTTTTCGTCAAACACACCGCTGGAAAATCACTAGTTTGTTCAAACCCAGGAGCGCGCCAATTTAAGTTTGCTTCCCAAACAGGTTCGCCATTTAAATAATAAGCACACCCTTTGCCTTTTTCAGCCTCAGTCTTATATTGCGTTTCGTTTACAAAAGCTTCAAAGGCGCCAACAGTCACTTCTTTGCTTTGCATTACAAACGATTCACTAATCGTTTTTTCAACAACCGGACGTTCATTTTCCAGTCCATTGCCGTTGATGTCGCCCATTTTGAATGTGCCAACAGGAATGATTACGGCCGACGAATCCACTGTTGGTGGCTGTGTATCAACTTCCATTCCTTTAGGGCAATCTGCTTGTATTATTTGCTCTCGCTTTTTAGTCGGTGCAGCAATCGACTCTGACTTTTTTTCTAACTTAGCAAAAAGTGTACGTGTCTTTTTTAAGTCAATACGCGCTTTATAAGGAACGTAACCCTCTTTGCGTATTTCTAATTTATGTAAACCACGAGGTAAATTTGTCACTAAACGAGTAGAACCTACACGAATGTCATTAATAAATACTTCATCGCCATGCACGTTAGAGCGCAAAGTTAACTGAACTAGCTGATCTTTCTTTTGTTCAGCGACCACTTTAGGCTTTTTATTAACTGTTTTTGCAACAACAGCGACCGCTTTATTATCCGCATTATCACTGAATGTTAACTGACTATCAGAAAAAGTAGCGCCGTAATTTGGCTGATAAGTATTTGCTAGCGGCGTACCATATTCTGAACAAAAACTGTTATTAACGCTTAATAAATGGCACAAACGGCTGCTGTTTACATCACCACGCATGGTCACGCTTAAATTTACATTGTAATTACCTTGGCCGCTAAACGCGCTGTTAATTACATGACTACTTAAAATCTGAACCTGTGCACCTGCCATGTCTCGCTTAGGCTCAACAAGGCGCTTTTCTGTTAGATTTTCAAATATTTGATCGATGAAACGTTTGGTTGCTTTTTTTAGCCCCATTTGTTGAGCACGTTGCTCACATGCTGCAAGGGTGTCAGTGCGCTTACAGTTAATATTATAGTCAACTTCAAGCGTTCCCTCGCGGGTAAACTCATTACGCAAGCGCTCTACACGCGCTGAGGTGTATTGCACTTTTAAACTTTCAAGCGTGTTTTGTAGCGTATGCTTGTCTGCGCGAATTTGCTCAATATCTTTAAGATGGGATGCAATTGCCGCCAATTGCATTGAGATATCATTTTTATTTTGTTCTTGATCAACAACGGCTTTTTGATAACGCGATTGTGCCTGCGTAATATCAAGCGATGGATTATCAATTAAGCGTCGATACATGTCATTCATCGCATCCAACGCTTGATTTTTTTCTTTATCAAGCTGTGTTGAACGCGCTCTAAGCAGTTCAAGTTGGGTTTGAAGTTGATTTTCTTCTTGTAAATATTTATCGAGCATCGTTGTTGAACGAGTGTATTCTGTTTGTTTCGTATTAATCTCTGATTCAATTCTGTTTACAGTAGTTGTATCTTGTGCAAATACTGTGCTGGCAAAAAGGCTAGCAGAAATTAACAGAGATAAAGGAGCAATTCGCATATATTCCAGTCCCAAAAAAGCGGCAATTATTTGGTTATTATTATTTTTTATAATAAAACCTTATGCTATGTACTTGAAGCACAAAACACAAGCTTTGTTCATTTATTATCTCAGTTTACAACTATTATCCCGCTTCATGCCAGTAAATAACCGTTTCATTTGTACTAAATAGCTAATTTATTTAACAACATCGATATTTATTTGTTTTTTACGCACTTGAGATACCAATTTAGCAGCTAATTCCCTTTTTTTAGTTTGCTTAAGTAATAAAACCTGAGTCAAAATAACGCTATTACACAGCACATTCATCATGTAACTAATGAAAAAGAGTGATAATGCCAATACCATTCAGTATTAATGAACATAGTTATTTGCAACCAATTACCAACAAATTGTTAGCAGATAAAAAGATTACGCTAAGCATTAAGCGCGATGATTTATTGCATCCTGTTATCAGTGGTAATAAATGGCGAAAGCTCAAATACAATTTAGTTCGCATGCAACAACAGGGCAAAACAGAATTACTGACCTTTGGTGGTGCTTTTTCAAATCATATTCACGCGTGTGCTGCGGCGGGAAAGGAGTTTAACTTAGTAACCCACGCAATTGTGCGCGGTCCGGAGCTTGATCTAAATAATCCAACGCTAAGATTTGCAAAACAATGTGGCATGCAATTACATGTAGTGAATCGATTAGAGTACCGACAACGAAATGATAAAACATACTTAGCAGCATTGCAGGCCCGATTTCCCAATGCGTATATCCTGCCTGAAGGAGGCACTAACGAGTTTGCTATAGAGGGATGTAAAGAACTTGCACAAAGTTTACCTGAGCACGACTACTTAATCTGCCCTACAGGTAGTGGTGGAACCTTAGCGGGCTTAATAGAGGGCAGTTCAAGTAAAAGTACTCTATTAGGTATTGCTGTTTTAAAGCAAGCCGACTACCTGCGAGATGAAATACGGGCTCTTAGTCCTCGAGCAAAATCACAAAGTAATTGGCAGTTACTTACACAGTTTCACAATGGCGGATATGGTCGTTTTACCACTGAGCTATGGCAGTTTTGCCAGTATATGCAGCAGCAATATCAATTACCACTAGAACCTATTTACAGCGGTAAAATGATGTACGCACTTTGGCAACTCATAAACAATGATTACTTTGCCCCAGGCAGCAAAATTATTGCCATTCATACAGGGGGGCTACAAGGTTTAGATGGGCTAAAATATCGTGGACTTGTTTAACTTGTAAACAGAGCTAATGAAATGCAACTTGAGTGTAGTCGGGTAATAATCTAGAAAAATACCCCCCTTGTGCAGTGCTAACACCTATCACTTTTAAAAATTGTAGTTCCTGGTATGTTTCTACGCTCGAGGCCACCACTGGCAAACTTAATAATTTACTAATATGCACAATTCCCCTGACCGACTTCTGCTGTAAATAATTATGATCTATTCCATGAACAAGCTCAAAGGCCAAATTAAGCCCCGCTATTTGCTTATTATGGGTGAAATTAAAAATACTCTTACTACTTTTCACCTCATCAATAACGATATTAAAGTTGAGCGCTGTTATGGTCGAAAAAGCGACCTGCAATCGATCTTGGCAATTTAAAAAATCTGCTTCATTTATCAAAAACTGTAAAGTGTGCAGGCTTTTCAAGTCACTCGTATGTGCACTTAACCAACACCAAAACTCGCCATTAAACCAATTTTTAGGATGTAACTTAATACTAACAACGGACGATGACTTTTCTATTAGCAACAGCTTTTTAACTTGCATAACAACTGCCTGGTCAAACACTAACGCCTCACCCTAGTTGTAAAACTGACTGATATATTCTTGATTCAATGGTTGTTTATTTGCCTTATCGCTACTTTTAATTAAAACATGATGCTTAACAATAGTGCCACTATCCAACTCGT
>Ga0228607_1000120_pt1 | contig 14188 bp, 9 predicted proteins | sample 8DmetaG_FD_186032 | JGI IMG/M metagenome (GOLD analysis project Ga0228607, IMG submission 186032) | Seawater microbial communities from Monterey Bay, California, United States - 8D | ecosystem: Environmental > Aquatic > Marine > Coastal | place: USA: California | collected 2016-11-05 | reverse complement strand
TGGTAGCACCATCGGGTGAGGGCGCGGTACGTTGTATGCGTCAAGCTATGCAAAACGTTGACAGCATTGATTACTTAAATACCCATGGTACATCAACACCAGTAGGTGATGTTAAAGAGCTAGGGGCTATTCAAGAAGTGTTTGGTGGTAACTCGCCAATGATCAGTGCCACTAAAGCAATGACAGGCCATGCACTGGGTGCGGCAGGTGTACACGAAGCTATCTTTTCATTATTAATGCTTGAGCATGGCTTTGTTGCGCCATCTATCAATATTGATGAGTTAGATGAACAAGCGTCAGGCTTGAATATTGTGACTGAAGCAAAAGACGTTGAACTAAACACGGTTATGTCTAATAGCTTTGGTTTTGGCGGTACTAATGCCACGCTAGTAATGAGCAAATACAAAGGTTAAGTTAATCGTTAACTATTTTAAAGCCGAGCAAAATGCTCGGCTTTTTCGTTTGTGCTAATAGGGGGTTGTTCGTTACAATAGCGCCTCATTTCGCCAAACGGACTCACAATGAAAATTCTTGCCGATCAAAATATGCCTTTAGTTGAGCAATTCTTTAAAGATATGGGTAAGGTTGAACGATTTGATGGCAGGCAATTAACCCCTGAACAACTTATCGATGTTGATGTACTGCTTACCCGCTCAGTTACTCAAGTTAACAGTGAACTATTAGCACAGGCGAATAAACTAAGCTTTGTAGGTACCGCCACAATTGGTGTTGATCATATTGATACTGATTTGCTCAGTGCTAACAATATCGGCTTTACCAGTGCGCCTGGCTGTAATGCCATTGCCGTAGCTGAGTATGTAATAAGTAGCTTATTTGCATTAAGCCAAGAAAATGCCAGCCCGTTAAGTGGTAAAACAATCGGTATTGTGGGTGTAGGTAATATTGGCAGTTGTTTAGCGCAAAAGTTAAAAGCACTGAACGTTAATTTACTATTGTGCGATCCAATTAAGCATGAGCAAGGGCTATTAACCGAGCATGTTGAGCTTGATGAGCTATTAGCGCAGTCAGATATTGTTACTTTTCATGTGCCGTTGGTTAAAACGGGTAAACATAAAACCCTACACATGCTTGATAAAACACGCTTAACTAAACTTAAATCTGGGTTGACGTTAATAAACGCTAGCCGAGGCGATGTGATTGATAACCAAGCCTTACTCGAAGTGATGGAAGCAGGAGCAGAGCTCGATTTAGTGTTGGATGTTTGGGAAAATGAACCTAATATTTTAACTGAATTACTTGAGCACGTGCGCTATGCAAGTGTTCACATTGCAGGGCATACCCTTGAGGGTAAAGCGCGAGGTACGCAAATGTTGTACCAGCGCTTATGTGAGCTCAAAGGGGTGGAGGCCAATAAGTCACTTAGCGACTTTTTACCGCCAGCAGCCATTGGGTGCGTTACCTTAGCGTCAAGTTTTACTGAGGCAGACATCGCTCGCTTAGTACACTTAACTTATGATGTTCGTCGCGATGATGGCATTTTACTGCGCCACCTAGCCGATGAGGGCTTTGACAGCTTACGAAAAAACTACTCAACCCGCCGTGAGTTTAGCACTGTGATGGTTGAAGGTGATAGCACCGAGCTTGCTGCACTCGCCCAGCTTGGCTTTACCACAGTAAACTAATTTAATTAGCGCGGTTGTTTTAACCGTGCTTACAGAGGATGAAATATGTCGCAAAAATATAACGTTGCCGTACTCGGCGCTACCGGCCTTGTTGGTCGTCAAATCATTGAAACTTTGGAAGATCGTAAATTTCCGGTCGATCAGCTGTTTTTATTAGCAAGCAGCCGCAGTGCCGGCGAAGATATAAAGTTTCGTGGTGAGAGCATAGAAGTACGCGATGTTGAAGGCTTTGACTTTAGCCAAGCGCATATCGGCTTATTTTCTGCTGGTGGCAGTGTGTCTGAAAAGTACGCCCCGATTGCTGCAGACGCAGGCTGTATTGTTATTGATAATACCTCACACTTTAGAAATGACTTTGAAGTGCCGCTAATTGTGCCAGAAGTGAATGCAGCGAGTTTAGCCGATTTTAGAAACCGTAATATAATCGCTAATACTAATTGTTCAACTATTCAAATGATGCTTGCGCTTAAACCTATTTATGATGCCTACGGTATTGATCGTATTAACGTTTCAACCTACCAAGCAGTGTCGGGTGCAGGTAAAGAAGCGGTTGATGAGCTGGCAAAACAAACAGCCAACTTAATGAATGCACGGCCAATGGAAAACGACATTTTTCCTAAGCAAATTGCGTTTAATGTTATTCCGCAAATCGATAGCTTTGAAGACAATGGCTATACACGCGAAGAAATGAAAATGGTAAACGAAACGCATAAAATTTTAGGCGACACCAGCATTGCGGTAAACCCGACTTGTGTTCGTGTACCGGTGTTCTTTGGTCATTCTGAGTCAATTAATATAGAAACGCGTATGCCTTATGACTTTGAGCATGTGAAGCAATTATTGAACGATGCACCGGGTGTTGAGCTAATTGATGATGCGGGTGATTACCCAACGGCTGTCTCAGATGCCAGTGGTAACGACACTGTTTACATTGGCCGTTTACGTGCCGATATTTCACACCCACATGGATTAAATATGTGGGTAGTAAGTGATAACACCCGTAAAGGGGCTGCAACCAACAGTGTGCAAATAGCAGAAGAGCTAATCGCTAATTACATGTAATTAGCCTGAAGACAGTGATAATCCAATAAACGGCAAACCTAAGTGGTTTGCCGTTTTTTTGTGCTTTAATTGCCATTTTTTTGCCACTTATAAACAACAGCTGTGTAAACACTTTGATAAACAACATAAAATTATTTTTATCTAGATGTTTAAGGTATTTATTTTCAATGCGTTGCGATGGATATTATGGCTTAACTGGTTTATAGTTTGTAACTGGAATAGAGCTTGCAATAAAAATAGATTGTAATAAAAATGTGCGTTAGCTACTTGGCTAACAACGGCAAGAATAATCAATGTTTAAGCGCCAATTTAAAGCGCTGCGTTAACATTTAAACATTAAAGGATCAGCATGCGCGGTTTCGTTTCACTTATTATATTAGCGTCTGCACTGATGGTAACTACTGTTTACTCTCAAGACAGTACCCAGTTAAGAGGGCCTAAAGGCGCAGATTATGGCGCACAGGGGCGTTCTATTGGGCCAATAAAACCAACCGATACACTTTGGCGCATTGCCGTTAAGGTTCGTCCTGATAATTCAGTAAGCATTTATCAAGTTATGCAGGCCTTGTATAACAAAAACCCTAATTCATTCTTAGAACAAAACTTAAACCATATGCAAAGTGGTTCTTATTTAAAGATACCGACTTTGGCAGAAATTAGACGAGTAAACCCGCAATTAGCTAAGCAGCGCTCTGAGCAAGATGATGACCTGTGGGAAAAAAAGAAAAACGGTACGCTCACCCAAGCAGAAATTAATTCAGCACAAACAAAAGTAACGCAAGCACGCAAAGCAGATGTTGATGAAGCCAAAAAAGAATTACAACAAGAATTAAAAGCGATTAAGACTGACCAAAGCAATAAATTGGTTGAGCTTCAGCAGCAGTTTAAAAGCTCTGTGAGTAACGTAGAAGAAATTTTAGTTGAAAACAACAATCTTAAAAAACAGCTAACAGGTATTTCAAGCGAATTAGAAAACGTTCGTTTACAACTAGGCCAAGACAGTGAAATTCAACAACAGTTAAAAGAATTAATCCTTAAACAAAATGAGATTATTGCACAGCAAAAATTAAAGGACGCACAGCAAGAGAGTGAATTTAGTTTTGCAGCGTTATTGTCAAACCCTTTGGTGCTCATTTTATTAATGACTATTCCAGCTTTATTGATTATTTTTGCCGTTGTTATGTGGCTGCGTAAGCGTAGTAATGATCAAGAGCCTGAAAGTAATGATGATGAGTTTATTCCACAAGCCCCTGCTTTTACTGATCCTATAGATGAAGTGCCAGAGCCCTCACTCGATGAAGCACCAGCTCCCGATCCGCTTGATGATTTAAGTGTGCAGTTAGACGATAACATGGATGACGTGTTACTCGATGATGATGTGGAATTTAACGATGATCTCGATGATGACAGTTTACTAGATCAAGATGAGTTAGAAAGCCTACTCAATAATGATGTTGTTTTTGAAGACGAAAACACCGAGGACGATGAGCTTGATGTTTTCATGCAACAAGACTTTGATAGCTCCGATGGTGATGATACAGGCGATGCTATCAACCTTGATGAGTCAGATGACATTTTAAGTTCGGATGACTTAGATAGCCTGTTTGATGAAGAAGATGACGATGCACTGCCTGATGAACCTAAAGGTGAATCGAATGATGATATGGCAGCACTCAGTGAAGAGCTAGCCGAAGAGGGTGAAGACTTTGACATTGACGACTTGCTTGATGAGAACAATGAGCAAACAGCTGATGTATCAGCACAAGCCGATGATGACGAGTTTGATATAGACAGTTTACTCGATGCTGAGCAACCAGCTACTGAAGATCAGAGCGAAGAGCCAGATATCGACAGCTTAGTTGATGAAGATGACGAATTTGATATAGACGATTTACTCGACGCTGAACAACCAGCGGCTGAAGCTCAAAGCGAAGAGCCTGATATTGACAGCTTAGTTGAAGAGGACGATGAATTTGATATAGACGATTTACTCGACGCTGAACAACCAGCGGCTGAAGCTCAAAGCGAAGAGCCTGATATTGACAGCCCAGTTGAAGAGGACGATGAATTTGATATAGACGATTTACTCGACGCTGAGCAACCAGCGGCTGAAGCTCAAAGCGAAGAGCCTGATATCGATAGCCTAGTTGAAGAAGACGACGAATTTGATATAGACGATTTACTCGACGCTGAGCAACCAGCGGCTGAAGCTCAAAGCGAAGAGCCTGATATTGACAGCTTAGTTGAAGAAGACGACGAGTTTGATATTGATGATTTACTTGATGCAGAGCAACCTGAAACTGATGTTCATGACTCTGAAATAGATCATGCATTGGCAGACTCAATAGAAGATTTAACTGACGCGCAAGAAGAATTAAATAGTGAAGATATAGAATCTATTGCTTCATCTTTTGCTGAGCCAGAGCTTGAAGCTGAGCCAGAAGTTGCAGCCGAGCCGGAAGTTGAAGCTGAGCCAGAAGTTGCAGCTGAGCCAGAAATTGAAGCTGAGCCAGAAGTTGCAGCAGAACCTGAAATTGAAGCTGATCCAGAAGTTGCAGCAGAACCTGAAATTGAAGCTGATCCGGAAGTTGCAGATGAGCCAGAAGTTGCAGCTGAGCCAGAAGTTGCAGCTGAGTCTGAAATTGAAGCCGAGCCAGAAGTTGCAGATGAGCCAGAAGTTGCAGCAGAACCTGAAATTGAAGTAGAGCCTAAAATTGAAGCTGAGCCAGAACTTGAAGCTGAGCCAGAAGTTGAAGCTGAGCCAGAAGTTGCAGCTGATCAAGACGCAGTAGATGGCTTAGAAGATGATTTTTCAGATACCTCATCGACTTTACTCGACACAGAAGATGCGCTTGATGAGTACAATGATGAAAACCTTGAAAGCGTAGATGATCTACTGAGCGAGTTAGAACAAACAAGTGATGATTATGTCGAAGCGCCTGATTGGTCGATTGATGGATTAGATGAGCAATCAGAACCAGAACTTGAAGTTGAACCAGAGCTTGAAGCTGAGCCAGAACTTGAAGTAGAACCAGAGCTTGAAGCAGAGCCAGAACTTGAAGTAGAACCAGAGCTTGAAGTAGAGCCAGAGCTTGAAGCAGAGCCAGAGCTTGAAGCAGAGCCAGAACTTGAAGCAGAGCCAGAGCTTGAAGTAGAACCAGAGCTTGAAGTAGAGCTTGAAGTTGAACCAGAACTTGAAGTTGAACCAGAACTTGAAGCAGAGCCTGAACTTGAAGCAGAGCATGAACTTGAAGCAGAGCCTGAGCTTGAAGTAGAGCCAGAACTTGAAGCAGAGCCTGATGTTGGATCAGAAGATGATTTTACCGATACGTCTTCTACTTTACTCGACCCCGAAGATGCGCTTGACGAATACAATGATGAAAACTTCAAAAGTGTTGATGATCTTTTAAGTGAGCTTGAGCAAACAGGCGATGAGGATGAACACGTACCTGACTGGTCAATGGATGACTTAAACGATGAGCTTGATGAAGAGGAAATTGATTTAGGCGATGATCCGCTTGCTGGCGATATCCAAAGTAATGATTTATCAACAGATGACGATGAGCTTTATGAGCCAGAAATAGTCACCCCAAGTGAAGAACTTGAGGAGTACCCTGAGTTAGAACTTGATGATGAACTGCCTTTATCTGATGAAGAGCAACAATCACTAACTCCAGAAGAGCTACAAGGTGATAATTTAGACGGCGATGCCACAGGTATGTCACCTAGTCAGGCTGAGCAAGATCTCGCTAATGCATTATCAGCAGGCAATGACCTCGATAGCTTAGAAGATGATTTTGATGATGAGCTGTTACTTGATAATGAGTTTTCAGAGTCAAACTTAGAGCAAGCTCTAGATAATGAAGTTTCAGAGCCTGAAGAGCTGACTGAACAAGCTGCAGATGAGCAAGCTGTTAGCACTAATGATGATTTTGATGATGATCAACTTGATGAATTCGCAGAGTCAGCTGAATTTACCGATCAGCAAACTAACGCTGATCGTGAAGCGGATTTAACCCAAACGTTAGCACCATTAGAATCAGAAGTGATTTCAGATGATGAACTAGATGATGAGTTCATGGCTGATTTAACGCAAACAGATTTTGATGCATTACTGAATGAGCTGGCAGAGCCTGATGATGTTGATTTAAGCGATAGCAGTGAGTTTGATGTTGATTTTAATAGTTTACTCAACGAAGACTTAGCTGATGATAAAGCACCATCGTCGCCAGCACCCATTGAGCAACCTGAAGTTACTGAAGCTTTAGAACAAGATGACTTTGTTGATATCGATGCCTTGTTAGAGCAAAGCGATGAAGCGGATATAGATCACGAACCTTACACCGACGTTGATATGGATGTTGGTTTGGGTGACTACGATTCATTACTCGCTGGTGATAATCCTATGGATGTAGATACCCAAAGCGGTGGTTACTCAGCCAAGCTTGATCTTGCCCATGCGTATATTGAGATTGATGATGCTGACTCAGCAATTAAAATCTTAGATGAGATAATTAATAACGGCCCAGACGATGTGCAAGAAGAAGCACAAAGTTTAAAGGCTAGGCTTAAAAGTTAATAATTAGATATATTCGAAAATAACTTAGCTGAAAAACCCGCCATAAGTAACACTAATAGCGGGTTTTTTGTATTGCAAAGTTAGGAACCTTGGTTCGCTGCTTTTATTGGAACGCCATATAGCATAAAATGCAGCGTCGATTAGCACAGTAGGTAAAGCAGTTATTATGCGAGTAGCACTTGGAGTAGAATACAATGGCGCGCGTTACAGTGGTTGGCAGCGTCAATCACATGTAAATAGCGTACAACAAGAAGTAGAAAAAGCGTTGTCGCGCATTTGTAATCATCCAGTTGAAATTGTATGTGCGGGGCGTACCGACGCCGGGGTGCATGGTACGGGTCAAGTGGTACATTTTGACACCCATGCTGAGCGCGAAATGGTGGCCTTTACATTAGGCATGAACACCTTATTACCTAAAGATATAGCTATTCGTTTTGCACAGCCTGTGGTTGAAGACTTTCATGCACGCTTTAGTGCAACTGCCCGTCGTTATCGTTATGTTATTTATAATTACGCATTTCGTGGTGCGGTATTAAATGAAGGTGTTACTCATTTCCATCATCCATTAGATGAAGTGAAAATGCAGCAGGCTTGCCAATATTTAATAGGTGAGCACGATTTCACCTCGTTTAGGGCGCTTCACTGCCAAGCCAATACGGCAACGCGAACGATTCAGCATTTATCGGTACAGCGCCAAGGTGCTTATGTCATTATTGATATTAAAGCCAATGCATTTTTACATCATATGGTACGTAATATTACCGGTTGTTTAATGGATATCGGTTTACATAAACATGAACCCATTTGGTTAAAAGAGCTGTTAGATGTTAAAGAGCGTGCTAAAGCAAGCGCTACAGCAAAAGCGGCGGGTCTATATTTAGTAGATGTTGATTACCCAGAACATTTTAACATTCCTAGAACGCCGCTGGGGCCGTTGTTTTTAGCCGATACCGAGATTTAATAGCTAAATAGGTGTTATTTTTAGACGCTGTTATTCATAGGGCTAACTACTAAGACCAGTTTTTTATACCGTGACAGCGTAATTCATGTTTTAATTGGAAAAATTTGTTTGCATGGTTAACATGTAGACTCGCGACACAGAACAGCATTAAGAGAGTTGCAAATGAGTTGGCTAGAAAAAATCTTACCAAAAACGACTAAATCTTCAGGTCGTAAAGAAATTCCAGAAGGTGTATGGGCTAAATGTACGTCATGTGATTCAATTTTATATAAAGCAGAATTAGAAAAGTCACTGAATGTATGCCCTAAGTGCGATCATCATATGCGTGTTAGTGGTCGTAAACGTCTTGAACAGTTTTTAGATGACGGTGACCGCCAAGAGTTAGGCGCTCAACACGAACCTAAAGATGTGCTTAAATTTAGAGACTCTAAAAAATACTCAGATCGTATTAATGCAGCTCAAAAATCAAGTGGCGAAAAAGACGCACTTGTTGCAATGAAAGGAAACCTAAAGGGTATTCCAGTTGCTGCTGTTGCATTTGAATTCTCATTTATGGGTGGCTCAATGGCATCGGTTGTAGGGGCTCGTTTTGTTGACGCGGTTGACCAATGTTTAGAGCATAATATGCCGCTAATTTGTTTTTCTGCATCGGGCGGTGCACGTATGCAAGAAGCCCTTATGTCACTTATGCAAATGGCTAAAACCAGTGCTGCACTGGCTAAAATGACCGAAAAAGGCTTACCGTTTATTTCTGTTATGACCGACCCAACAATGGGTGGTGTATCAGCATCATTAGCAATGCTTGGTGATATTAATGTTGCAGAGCCTAAAGCTTTGATTGGATTCGCCGGTCCGCGTGTTATTGAACAAACCGTGCGTGAAACACTACCAGAGGGTTTCCAGCGCAGTGAGTTTTTATTAGAGCATGGCGCAATCGACATGATTATTGACCGTCGAGAAATGCGCGATACGCTAGCACGTATCCTAGCAAAATTTATGAACTTGCCTTCTACGGAACAAGAGCATAGAGTAGCGTAAATTTCAGCTTTACTGATTACATGCTATGACAAAAACAATTCCTAGCCAATCATCAAGCCTTGATGATTGGCTTTGTTATTTAGAGAGTGTTCACCCAGCTAATATAGAAATGGGCTTAGAACGCGTTGCTCGTGTTGCTAACAACATAGGGCTTTTAACTTCCTCAAGTAAAATCATTCTTATTGCAGGCACCAATGGCAAAGGAACAACAGCTCGTTGTTTAGAGTCATTATTATTAGCCCAGGGTTATTGTGTTGGCACTTATGCTTCACCTCATTTAGTTCGCTACAACGAACGTGTACGCGTTAATGGCGCAGAGCTTGACGATCAATATCATGTCGATGCGTTTAATTTGCTAGAGCAAGGGCGTGGTGACACACCATTAACCTATTTCGAATATGGCACCTTAGGCGCGTTAGCAATATTCAAGCGTTTAGAGGTTGATTACGTACTGTTAGAGGTAGGTTTAGGCGGGCGTTTTGACGCGACCAATATTGTTACCCCTTTTGCTAGCGTGATCACCACCATCGATTTAGATCATAAAGAATACTTAGGCGATACCCGTGAGCTGGTGGCTTATGACAAGGCGGGAATTTTTAGAGAGAGTACCCCGGCAATTATTGGGGATTTAAATATTCCGCATACAATGACCGATTATGGCAAAGAAATTAACGCTAATATGCTGCTATCGGGCAGTGACTTTATTTTTAAAGAGTATGCGCAGAGTTTTAGTTGGCAATTTAAAGAACATAAACTCGAGTTACCTAAACCGGCCATTCCATGTCAAAATGTGGCTACCGCATTAACGACCTTATCGGTGTTAAATTTATTACCAACAGATGAAGTAATAACTCAGTGTATAGCCAACTTAGTGGTAGAAGGGCGCTTTCAACAATTAAGTGAGTCGCCATTAGTGTATACCGATGTGGCACATAACCCTGAATCTGCACGCTATTTAGCAACTAAGTTAGCAAGCTATAAAGATAAAGGCTTTAAAATTCATGCATTAGCCGCTATGCTTGCTGATAAAGATAAAGTCGGTGTGCTTAAAGAAGTGGCTGATGTAGTAGATGAATGGTCGTTGGCGAGTTTAGGTGGCCCGCGTGGCGATAGTGCCACTAACCTACAACAGGCGCTTTCAAGCATACCCAATAGTCATTTTAAACAGGGTTATAGCAACGTAGAGGTAGCATTGGATGCTATTTTGCCAAACCAGCCAAGTAATACACTATTAATTGTGTTTGGATCATTTTTTACTGTGGCTGGCGCTATTCATTACTTTAAAAAATAGAGAGGATGTCGGTGAACTCAGGTTTTATTAATCGCTTAGTCGGAACAAGTATTGTGGTGATCGCAGCAATTGTGTTTATCCCCAATATACTCGATGGTGAAAAAGTGCACTATAAAGAAGGCTTTAAAGCGATTCCAGAACGCTCTGAGTTCAAGACCATTGATTTGCAAGAATCAATTGATCAGCAAGTGGCAAATGCAGAACCATTAAAAGAGGATGAAATTGAAAATATTCAGCCTGATGATGCTGCATTTGAGCAACAAAACAACTCCGCTGAAACAGACGTTAGCGCACAGCCTGCAATGGTTGAAGCGGTCATAGCCGATACAAAGCAAAGTACAGTAACCGCTGGGCAAGATGATGTTATGCGTAATACTAATGAAAATTTAACAAGTATGGCGTATGTCATTCAGCTAGGCAGTTTTTCGCATGCGGCTAATGTAAAAGCGTTGCAGGCCAAGCTAAAAACGCAAGGCTTTAAAAGCTTTACTAGGCCAATTAAAACGCCAAATGGTACGTTGACTAAAGTATTTGTAGGGCCGTCGTTAAGTAAACAAGAGCTGCAGTCTCAGCTTCCTGCGCTTAAAGAGCTAACTAAGCTAAACGGTAAAGTCACTCAATTTGAAGTGGCAAAATAAACTTAGTCGCTAATAGGTGAGTGTGCTCATAACTTAATATTGCATATTTACGTAACTTATACTCCATAAGTTAAGACTAGATCTCCACCTACTTTTAGCCTGTATATTTCATGCTATTTTTTATCTAAAAACAGCATGTTTTTACTCGCCTGTAATCTCTCGCTTAAACTTGCATCACTAGGAGGTTTAGGTATAGAATGCGCCCAAAATTAGCGACTAATTGGTTCTTATGATCTGGGTTGATTACGCCATTCTTGGCATTATTGCACTCTCTACCATCATCGGTTTAATACGCGGCTTTGTTAAAGAAGCTATGTCATTAGCGGTATGGGCAGGGGCTTTCATCATCTCCAGCTTATTTTATCAATATTTAGCTTCCTTCCTAACATCCATTTCTGAACCCCTTTTAAGAAATGCGGCGGCCATTGCCATATTATTCTTTGCGACGCTATTGTTAGGCGGTTTACTAAACTATATTTTAGGTGAGCTTGTACAGCGAACCGGATTATCCGGCACAGACCGTGTTTTTGGTGTGGTGTTTGGTGCTCTTCGAGGCGTGTTGGTCGTGAGCGCGTTACTCTTCTTTCTTGATGCTTTTACTGGTGCGCCAAATACGCATTGGTGGGGCAACTCTATTTTGATTCCAGAATTTGGCTTTGTAGTTGAATGGTTCTTTTCGTACCTAGAAAACAACTCGAGCTTTTTAAATTCAGTAAACCGTTAATCGGCGAGGATAAATTACATGTGTGGTATCGTTGGAATAGTCGGAACATCGCCAGTTAATCAGGCGATTTATGATGGCTTAACCGTTTTGCAACACCGTGGCCAAGATGCTGCGGGTATCATAACTATTGAGAACAATACATTTAGCTTGCGCAAAGCAAATGGCCTAGTGAAAGATGTATTTCACACTCGTCATATGAAACGTTTGCAAGGCAACATTGGCATCGGCCATGTGCGCTACCCAACGGCGGGTTCTTCAAGCTCGTCAGAGGCTCAGCCGTTTTACGTGAACTCTCCTTTTGGTATAGCACTTGCTCATAATGGTAACTTAACCAATGCAGAGTCGTTAAAAGAACAGTTATTTTCAGAGGCACGTCGCCATGTTAATACTACTTCTGATTCTGAAATTTTACTTAACATCATGGCACATGAGCTAAGTAAGCCAGACAAACTTAAACTAGACCCTGAAGATATTTTTACAGCGGTTACTGAAGTTAACAATAAAGTGACGGGTGGTTATGCCACTATTGCCATGATTATCGGCCATGGTATTGTGGCGTTTCGCGATCCAAATGGTATTCGTCCTTTAGTATTTGGTAAACGTGAATCTGCTGCGGGTACTGAATACATGTTTGCCTCAGAAAGTGTGGCGCTAAAGCCAGATGGCTTTGAGTTTATTCGTGATGTTGCACCAGGCGAAGCAATTTATGTGACGGAAAAAGGCGAGTTTCATTCTTTTACCTGTGCGGATAAAGTGTCTTACTCACCGTGTATTTTTGAATTTGTTTACTTTGCGCGTCCGGACTCAACCATTGACCGTATGTCGGTTTATGCAGCACGTGTAAATATGGGGACTAAATTAGGCGAGAAAGTAGCCCGTGAGTGGGCAGATAAAGACATTGATGTCGTTATTCCTATCCCAGAGACTTCGTGTGATATCGCTTTAGAAATGGCACGCGTGCTTGACTTACCTTACCGCCAAGGCTTTGTTAAAAACCGCTACATTGGCCGTACGTTTATTATGCCTGGCCAAGAGCTACGTAAAAAATCAGTACGTCAAAAACTCAATGCGATTGACCGTGAGTTTAAAGGTAAAAATGTTCTACTTGTTGATGACTCAATTGTACGTGGTACCACCTCAGCGCAAATCGTTGAAATGGCCCGTGAGTCTGGTGCTAAAAATGTTTACTTTGCGTCAGCGGCACCGGAAATACGCTTCCCAAATGTATACGGTATAGATATGCCATCGGCGGCTGAACTCATTGCACACGGTCGTGAAGTAGAAGATATTAACCAAAGCATTAGCTCTGATGGTTTAATCTTTCAATCATTAAGCGATTTAATTGCCGCAGTTAGCCAAGAAAATCCTGAAATCACTAAGTTTGAAACGTCAGTGTTTGATGGTCAATATATTACTGGCGACGTTGATCAAGATTACTTAAACCGTATAGACAAGTTACGTAATGACTCAGCTAAGAGCACCCGCGAAAACGCGATGTCATCTGGTTTAGAAATACATAATCAAGATGAAAACGAATCTGATTAATAAAGTAATGTCAGCCTGATAGCACTATCAAGGCCAATAAAAAAGGAGCTGTTAAGCTCCTTTTTTGCGTCTATAGAAAAGGAATATTTAAGTAAACATGGGGCTGATAATGCCGTTGGTCCATAGCATCGCGGTAAGTGCTAAAATAATAACCAGCAAAATTAGTCCACAGGTTACAACAGAGCTTGCGTAAATAAAGCCACGCTCCTGTGGAATGTGCATCAAAATAGGGACGCCGGTATACAGTAAATAAACTGAGTAAGCGAGCGCCACTAATCCAACACACACCACAAACCACAGCTCAGGCCAAAAGGCTGCCAATGCCGACATAAACACCGGTGTTGCGGTATACGCTGCCAGCTCAATAGTTTGGGTAAAGGTTGGTTTAGCGCCAAAAGTAACTGCCATCCAATGCGCTAAATAGGCTAGAGCAAATACACCACCAATTAAAGCAACATACATGGCTGCGCCAATCATCAGTGCGCTTTCATGGGTTAAAAATACCAGGTTACCTGTGCCGATACTCCAGCCTAAGTAAACCGATGAGTAGTATCCCATTGCAGAGGGAAATAAAGCGATAAGTAAAATATGCGATAAGCTATAGGTTAAGCTTTCGTGACGGTTATCAATTGTTTGCCATTCTTCGAGTGGGTGGGCGTATAAGCCCCATAGGTGATTTAGTATCATTGCGTGCTCTCCATAAAAGG
>Ga0228607_1000116_pt1 | contig 14331 bp, 11 predicted proteins | sample 8DmetaG_FD_186032 | JGI IMG/M metagenome (GOLD analysis project Ga0228607, IMG submission 186032) | Seawater microbial communities from Monterey Bay, California, United States - 8D | ecosystem: Environmental > Aquatic > Marine > Coastal | place: USA: California | collected 2016-11-05 | reverse complement strand
ATCGGGCATCGCCGAAGCTACACGGTTCCAACTCGGCACAAATGGCGCTTCCATTGGGTTTTCTAAAAAGTGTTGGCCAGCATTCATAATATTTTGTGCAAACATTTCTACCGCTTTTTCTTCTTGGTGAATATCAAGGGTTAAACCGTTCATTAGTGCATCATTATGATAGGTTTCAATAAAATCTAAACCTATACGGTAATATGTGGCTTTTAATGAGCGAATAGTTTCGCTGGTAAAGGTAACCCCTTGCGTTGCTAACTTTCTAAATAATGCTTTGGTGATATCAATCGACATTTTAGAAAGGCCAGCAGTTTGGTCATCCAACGATAATTCTTGGTGTTTATGATCGTAGTTATCGGCAATATCAACTTGGCATAAGCGGTTATGGTAGTAATTACGGTACATCTCGCTTAATACGCCAATTTCTAATCCCCAGTCACTAGGAATACGAATATCGTTTAATACATCGCGTCTAAACGAAAATTCACCGGCTAATGGGTAACGAAACGAGTCCATATACTCAAGGTAGTCTCTGCTGCCTAATATGGTTTTAAACGAGCGTAATAACGGAGTAACCAGTAAACGCGATACTCGACCATTTATTTTTCCATTGGCAGTACGCGGGTAAAAGCCTTTACAAAATTCATAGTTAAATCGAGGATGTGCAACGGGATAAATTAATCGCGCTAATAAGCCTCGGTCATAAGTTAAGATATCGCAATCATGTAGTGCTATTGACTCAACCTCCGCGGTAGCGAGTTTATAGCCCATGCAATACCACACATTACGGCCTTTACCGAGCTCACGTGGCGCCACACCTAAGGCTTGAAGCTCTTTATCGAGCGCCTGCAAACGTGGGCCATCGTTCCACAACACTTTATGGTTTTGATCAAGCGATTTAAAAAAGTTCAATGCATAGCGATACTGGCTTTCGTCGGCTCTGTCTAAGCCTATAGTTATTTGCGATAAATACGGTACTTGTTGCAGCTCTTTAACAATATTTTGTAAAGCAGGGCCTTCTAACTCACTAAATAATGAAGGCAATATAAGCCCCATTGGTCGCTGTTTACTAAAGCCAAGTAACTCTTTTTCTAAATCGTCTACGGGTCTATTGGCAATGTTATGTAGTGTTGTAATAATGCCATTTTGATAAAAATCAGCCATGTAAACTATACTCCTCAGAACTGGGTAAAATACTGTTAATACAAGGTAGTGCTGTAATTTCTTCAACCCAGCCTAGCGGTGCCGGCAATTGAGAATAGCGCGCTTTGTTATAGGTTAATTTAACTGGCTTTTTACTCTCTGGATTGGTAATGATGATGGCGATATCAGCCTCTTCTAGCATTTGCTTATCGTTTTCACTATCCCCTAGCGCAATAATGCTCAGCGCTTTAGTAAACTGCGTATTAAACTGCTGCACTAACCATTGCTGAGCCATGCTTTTATCGGTATTTTTTCCAATGTGAACAAAGCGCCCGCCTACTTTAACCTCGTAGCCATATACTGATATCGCATTGATAAATTCATTTAGTTGCTGCTCATCGCCATGCCAGTAGAGCGGATCTGAGTATTGACGGGTTTGTGCTTGCGTTGCTTGTAGCTGGTTTAATCCTGTCATTTTCATTACCTGCTCACTGGTCAGCTCACTAAACAAACTATATTGGTCGCCGTAGTCTTTTTTTAAGCGTTTTAAATCAGTCCATAAATTGCTAATGGGTGCAGCAAACGAGTAACACCAGTAGCCTTGGTATTCGCCGCAGCCAATTGGCCTGAGATTAAAATAATTTTTAGGAATATAAACAGCCGAGCCATTTTCAACAATGAAAGGCTGTGTAATATTAAGCGCTTGTTGCAGTGCCACCACTTCACTAAATGTTTTGCTGGTATTAAATACCACAGGTACACCGCTGTATTGCAGCTCTTGTAATAAGGTATCTACCGCATCGGTGTTGTAATCTCTGTGATTGAGTAATGTGCCATCTAAATCGGTAAAAATGATAGGTTGTACAATACTATCGCTTGTAAGCACCATCGCAGTTACATCTCGATTACTATCGAGCTCTATAAGTGCATTTGCTTTAGCACTAAGGGTGTTGAGGTTTTCACGCGTGATGCGTTCAAAATGAGAAATAAACCACAATAACTGCTCATCAGTCATAGTGCCTGCGCCCTGCCCTTGCTTGGCAATTAACTTGTGTTCTTGCTCTTGGCGCCACGCAAACACATCATCAAAACTCGGGGCTTTGAGCATAATTGTATAATCGATTTTATCAAAAACGGTTTTATATTCATTGGCTAAACAGCTGTTAATACAGCGACGCCATAACCCTTGTTGATCGTATGATTTTTCTAGCTCGTTAATAGGCTCAACTAAAGTAAAAGGCTGCTGTGGTTCACTGGCTACACACCACCCTTCTAAAATAACAATATCGACCGGCTGACTATTGGTTAACCATTTGTTTTTTGCTACGGGTTCATCTTGTTGCTTATTAAAACGCGGCAGCGGTACATTTACTTCTGCATTTAATAAACGACTAACGGTGTTATCCATCAGCGCAACATCATGTGTACCCGGTACGCCTCTAGTGGCGAATAAACAATGCACATCTTGGGCTAACTGTTGGCGTTTTTGAGTTGATAAATAAAAGTCATCAATAGAAAGCGCAACACAATTTAGGTGGGTATTTTGGCTAAACCAAGTTACTAAATAATCACCAAGAGTGGTTTTCCCTGAGCCTTGGCAGCCATTAATCGCGACAAATAAAGGGGCTGTTTTTTTACTGGTTAGAATGTCCTGCGCAATAGCAGAAAAATACTGCTCGCTAATATACTGATATTTCAACGGCAGTTGGTGTTTTACTAAAAAAGCATTTATATCCACACTCTTGGTCTCCATATAACAATCCCTGAGTCAACTATAGGGTATGACTAAGGAAATGCAGTTACTAGACCAATATTATTTATTGTTACTTTTTAGTAGGTTAAAAAAAAAGCGCATTTAAAATGCGCTTTTTTGGTGCAATATTTTTAGCCACAGTGCAAATTTAACTCTGGTTGCTCTGTGCTTTGGGTAATACTAAGTTTAATACTATGCCTAAAATAGCACACAAGCTCACACCTTCTAGGCTGAACTCACTACTACCTATGTACATACCACCAATACCACAAATTAAAATAAGTGCCACAATACTTAAATTGCGCGGCTCACTTAAGTCATCGCCCGATTTAACTAAGGTGTTTAAACCAATAACCGCAATAGAGCCAAATAATAAAATCATTATGCCACCCATTACTGGCACCGGAATGGTTTGCAAACTAGCGCCCATTTTAGCCACAAATGCTAAGCAAATTGCGATAATGGCAGTCCACATCATTACTTTAGGATTAAAGTTTTTAGTAAGCATTACCGCACCAGTTACCTCTGAGTAAGTGGTGTTCGGTGGGCCACCAAATAAGGATGCGGCAGACGTAGCTAAACCGTCACCAAATAAAGTGCGATGGAGCCCTGGTTTTTTCAAATAGTCTTTTTTTGTAACTTGGCTAATTGCCATCATGTCGCCAATGTGTTCAATAGCAGGCGCAATTGCCACCGGCACCATAAATAATATGGCTTGCCATTTAAACTCTGGTAACACAAAGTTTGGTACAGCTAGCCACTGCGCATTACTTACGGCCTCAAACTGCACTATCCACATAAATAACGATAGCGTGTAACCGGCAACAACACCGGCTAAAATAGGTATTAATTTAAATACCCCTTTACCCCACACGGCAAACACTAAAGTAACGAGCAACGAGAACATAGAAATAATAATAGCGCTGTCGTAGGCAATAATTTGTGTGCCACCATCGCCACTTTTACCCATCGCCATATTAACCGCCGCAGGCGCGAGTGCTAGGCCAATCACCATAATGACTGGGCCGACCACAATTGGCGGCAAAATTTTATGTAAGGTTTTTGTGCCTTTAAACTTCACCAATAAACTCAACAGCATATAAGTAAAGCCCGCTGCCATTAAGCCGCCCATAGTGACGGGTATTCCCCACATTTGCACTGAGGCAATAATGGGTGCAATAAACGCAAATGACGAGGCTAAAAAGATAGGCACTTGGCCTTTAGTGACAAATTGAAACAACAAAGTACCTAAACCTGCGGTAAACAACGCAACACTCGGATCGAGGCCGGTTAAAATAGGCACTAATACCAGCGCACCAAACGCTACAAATAGCATTTGGGCACCCGTTAAAATGGTTTTTATTGAAAACGTAGAATTATTTTGCACTGCTAAACCCTAGTAAACCGTACCGAAAATTTTATCACCTGCATCCCCTAATCCTGGGATAATGTAGCCTTTTTCATTGAGGTGGCTATCAACTGAGGCTGTAAAAATCTCTACATCTGGGTGAGCGGCTAATGTTTTTTCAACGCCTTCAGGTGCAGCAACCAGTACAATGACTTTAATTTCTTTACAGCCTGCTTTTTTAAGCATATCGATGGTGGCGATCATAGAGCCACCAGTAGCCAGCATAGGGTCAATCACTAAGCTCAAACGCTCATCAATATTACCTACTAGCTTTTCAAAATAAGGTACTGGCTCAAGTGTTTCTTCGTTACGCTCTAAACCCACTACACTCACTTTAGCCGCTGGGAGTAATTGCATTACGCCGTCCATCATCCCAAGGCCCGCGCGTAAAATTGGCACAACGGTAATTTTTTTACCTTTAATATGCTCAACTTTAAGTTTATTACCGTCCCAACCTGTAATTTCGTTATCTTCTAATTCTAGGTTTTTAGTGGCTTCGTAAGTTAATAATGTGCCAACTTCTGAACACAACTCTCGAAAACTTTTCGTGCTAATTCCATGCGCGCGCATTAAACCTAACTTATGTTGAACAAGGGGGTGAGAAATAACGTGAATAGCCATAGTAATAAACCTAGTGATAAAAAATTTGACGTATTTTATATTAAAACAGGCCGTTTGACTGTTAATTTTAGCCCTGATTTCATAGTTCGTGCCAAAATATTTAATTTAGCCATAACTGTTCAACTTTTTGTGTTTATGAGTTGTTACTGGCTAACCAATTATTTACCTGAGCATGCATGTAGCCGTTAATTTTTTTGTGCTCGGGGCTCCACCCAAGTAAAAACCGATAAAAGTCTGCCCACGCCACCGGCCATAAATGAGCCCATTGTGCAATAACGTCATCCGCATTCACTGCTGGTTGGTAGTGACTGAGTGCGTTTTTAAACTGGCTAAAATAATAGTTGAGGTAAGTTTGTGCATGTTTGTGAAGCTCAGAATCATCCAAACAACTGGTCATAAAATACATAACATCTACCACCCCAACACCCGCACCCACATATTGAAAGTCATAACCGCGTATATGCCCTTGGCTATTAGCGGAAAAATTAGCAAGCTTGGCATCACCATGAATTAACGTTTTATAATTACATTGCTTTAACGCACTGTTTAACAATGATGCAGCCTGTTTAATATCGGACTTTTCAGGTAAGTTATTAAATTCATCAGGCCGGGTATCTAAATGCCAATAGCTTCCTTGCGGCCATAAGCCATCAAACTTTGTATTTAAATGAAAGGCATTTAAATGAAAGGCATGAAACTGTGCCAACCACTTTAATATCGCCTTTATATTCTCAGTGGTTGCTTGGGTGTATCCCTGTTTTGAAAAGTCTTTAAACACCAAGGCATACTCATCACCTTTGTTGATTGCTTTAATGCATTCAATAGCTGCCGCTTGCTTGGGCAGTTTATGGCTAAATTGCTGATAAAACGTATATTCAACGTGGTAAGAGTCACGTTTTCTATTAAGCGCAAACGCACTTTGTTTAATTTTAGAATGATTAATGTGATCGGGTACTTTAATCGCTTTAATTACACAGGCCTGCTCATCAAGCTGACACTTCACAATATGGCCGCAGCCGCTCCAAAGTGAGGTTAGGGTTTCGCCAATAGCTATACGTTCAAAATGCGGGGTAAGTAATGAAAGATAAAAAGACATAGCCAAATTAGGTTGCTAAATTTTAGTTAGTTTAACATTAGACGATGTTTTTAATAACAGGTCTTAAAACAAAGCTCTTAATAAATAAATCCATATGGTTTTACACAAACCAGTATGTAAAAAACGAATGCTAGTTTTTGAATGGGTGGCAAAATTAACTATGCCACTACAAACTTATCGTCGAATTGAACGCTTTACCCGCTGCAATACTTTGTTGTATCCATTTTAGTTATGGCTTTGTTTAACAATAGAAAGGATAAGACTATCAATGTCATTATTCACTGCGCCAATACTACTATTACTTAAAATCACATAACCAAAGTTAAGGTCAGTAATAGAGCGTGATAGCGAGACCCAACCACGATTAAATCCAGCAAAGCCAAGACTGCTATTCTTTGCGTCAACAACATAGCTCATACTCCAGCGCCCATTAGTGTTTGGCGCGGGCTTTATCATCAGATCAATTAATTTTTCTGGTAGCAACCCTAAACCATTATAATCACCATCGTTGTTGCGCAACACAGCCATATTAAAGCGGGCTAAGTCTATTGGCGTTGTCTGTAAACCAGCAGCTGCTTTCTCATTAAAATAAACCATGCCCGTGACTTTACCGGAATTATCGTAAGGTGTTGCCGACTTTTTGATAACTTTTTTAGTAATGTTAAAAGTAGAATCCATCATATTTAGAGGCTTAAACACGTATTGCTGCATATAGTCTTCAAATGCCATGCCTGACACATCTTCAATTAAAAGTTGCACCACTGAATACCCACCACCAGAATAAGACCATTTTGTATCGGGCACATGAATAAGTTCAACAGATCCGGCGCCATTGTTATTGCCATTTAATGAGTCAACTATAGATGTTAACTTTTCTGGAGACTCCCAGCCTGTATATGGGCCAAGTGACAAGCCTGAAGTGTGAGATAAGATATTTCTCAATGTTACTTTTTTTGCGTTAAACTCAGACTTAGGGATCTGCCAACGTTTGAGGTATTGGTTTATTGGCGCATCTAAATCGACTTTGCCTTGAGCTACAAGTTGCATTACTCCCCAAACAGTAACCAGCTTAGAAATAGACCCTACGTTAAACATTGTGCTTTGGGTAATCTCAGTTTTGGCTGCTACGTCGGCAAAACCATAGGATCGAAACTCTAGAACTCTATTTCCATTGACAAATGCAAGTGCAACACCAGGAGCTTTGTGTTTATCTAAAATCTTTGGTATGTCATCTTCCAAGCGCTCTGTGATCTCAGACACATCAGTAAACTCTTCAGCGGTAGCAAGACTAGCTAAAAACAATGTAAATATTATCAGTATTGATTTAATCATAACTTTCCTTAGTTCGTAAAACGCCAATATAAACAGACTTGAAATAGTTGGCTAAAATATTAAACAGTGTGAAAACAGCCAACGGTTTTTTTTCGTTTGAATATTCTTACTAAATACCGTTTGTTACCGATAAGTATTTGCTTTTACCGAAACTGACATAATAAATAGTTAAAAAAGCAATTTGAATATATTACTACCAAAAGAATTTTTAATAATAATTCCTTTGTCAGTAATTGAGGCTACAGGAAAAGTTTGGCTTGAACACCAATCTATTTTCGCTTGAATGTTTTTAGTTGAATCAGGGATGTTTACTGTTTGCGTAACCCCTCTTTTTATAGTGGCAACTTCTACGTCATCCGCAAACAACTTATAGTCTCTCGCCATATCCACAAATTGTTTTGGTCTAAAAACTTGAATATTCATCTAAACTCCATTTAGGTATTTAACACCCCAATAAGCCGCCGAAAGGAGCATAGCGTATTGAGGTCGGTTTAATTGGCTTGTTAGAGTGCTTCTTCAACTTTTATGCCTGCTGCAGAATACAAGGTTTGTATTGTACTTTTTGCCAGTGCTATTAACTCTTGCAGCACTTGAAGTGCTGGTTTTGTTGAATCTATGTCACCAATTACAATTTCAACGGGCACATCTAATTCCTGCTCAATTATGTTCGATGGTGGCACTTTGGCTTTTCTTCTCTGTGTCCAAGTCATTGGCTGTACTTGCCAACCAACATCGCGATAATTATTACCAAAGCCACAATTCATTAAACCAGATGGAAAATCAGGAACCAGTCTTTGAATCATTGAGCTACTAATTTTCGTGAAGTTACCTGTTGGGACTAATAACTTGTGTTTATCCATAACGTCCAAGTCGTGAATGGCACAAAGAAGTATATTCCCACCATCTCTATATGGCTTTAAACTCGCTAGTGCGTGAGCAAAATCTTTCGAAACTCTCGAAGGTATACCAGTCAAAACAGAGTCTTTCAAGGCAGTCTCTGTTGAGGTGATTGGAAATTGAATGCTTTTTCGTTCTCCATCAGATTTTGCATACCTCTCAGTACAATTCCAATATGCATGATCAATAGCAGCTCTAAGATTATGGAGAACATCGCCAATTATTACGGCAGCTTCATTAGCAACATTTTCGTTTCGCTTTGCGAATGTTGCTCTTCCACCAGTTTTGCAATTAGTTTCTAAAAAATAACCGAACTGAATCGCCCCGTGTTTGCCAGAGACTCAATAACTTGAGAAACTGGAACTATGAAAAAATCAAATCGCTATACATCAGAATTTCGTGAACGTGCAATTAGGCTTGTTACCACACAACAGCATGAATACCCTTCTCTTTGGGCTGCGCTAGTATCGATTTCAGATAAACTGGGATGTACCCCAGAAACACTTAGAGCATGGGTCAAGAAATCTCAAGCTCAACCGTCTAAACCCTCTTCTAATACGCAATCAACTGAAGAACGCCTTGCCGTCTTAGAGCGCGAGAATAAAGAGCTCAAGCGAACGAATGATATCCTGAGGCAAGCTGCCGCTTTTTTCGCCCAAGCGGAGCTCGACCGCAAACAGAAGTAATAGTGGATTTTATTGATGCTTGCAGAGAGCATTACGGTGTCGAGTCAATTTGCAAGGAATTGCCGATTGCACCATCAACGTATTATTCTCATAAACAGATACAAAGAGAGCCTGAGCGACTGTCTAACCGCAAAAAGCGTGATGCTGAGCTGATAATACTCATTCGCGAAGTGTGGGAGGATAATATGTCAGTTTATGGTGCAAGAAAAATATGGAAGCAGCTACAGCTTGACGACCATCAAGTCGCCCGCTGTACAGTCGAACGATTGATGCGAGTTATGGGAATTCAAGGTGTTCGTCGGGGTAAAGCACATAAGACAACGATACCTGACGAGCAACAAGATAAGCCACTTGATTTAGTTAATCGTCAATTTACTGCTGAGCAGCCAAATCAACTTTGGGTAGCTGACATCACCTATGTTGCCACATGGAGTGGGTTTGTTTATGTCGCTTTCGTGATAGATGTTTTTTCACGATACATTGTAGGTTGGCGTGTATCAACGACAATGCACACAGAGCTTATTCTTGATGCGTTAGAGCAAGCTATTTGGCATCGTGGCAACCCCGAAGGGTTAATTCACCACAGCGACAGAGGCAGCCAATATTTGTCTATACGATACACTGAGCGACTTGCTGAAGCTGGAATTCAAGCGTCTGTAGGCAGTGTGGGTGACTCTTATGACAATGCATTGGCTGAAACAATAAATGGATTATTTAAAACAGAGATTATTCGCAGAAATGGCCCGTGGAAGAATGTTGATGCTGTTGAATACGCAACGTTAGAGTGGGTCAATTGGTTTAATAATCAACGCTTATTATCTTCAATTGGGTATATTTCACCAGCTCAATATGAAACAGACTACTATGATAATTTAAACGAGTCAGGTAAAGTGGCCTGACTTAAACAAACTGGTCTCCGATGAACTCGGGGCGATTCACAGGTAAACTTGAGTTGAACTTTAAAGAGTTTAATTTAATAAAATTAATCGAAAGCGTTTGTGGCAGTATGGCTGTTAAAGCTCAGGAGAAAGGCCTCGAATTTGTTTTAGATGTTGTTAATTTAAAATGTAAAACGATTAAAACTGACCCCCATCGTTTTTCACAAATCCTGACTAACTTAGTAAATAATGCGATTAAATTTACTGAAACTGGGTTTATAAAGGTCACTGCTTATTGCGAGCAAACAAGCAGTGATACTGTGACTGTTCACGTAAAAGTTACCGATAGCGGTGTGGGCATTGCACAAGAAAACCAGAGCAAATTATTTACCGCCTTTTCCCAAGAAGACAAAAGCGTGGCATCTAAATTTGGTGGAACAGGGCTAGGGCTTTCTATATGCAGACAGCTTTGTAGCCTTCTAGGCGGAGAAATTAGCTTTGAGTCAGAAAAGTCACTAGGTAGTAGTTTTCACATAAAACTAACACTGAGCAATGATGATACAACTCATTATAGTTTTACCCCACGATTAAAAAACAAAAGCTTTGCTATTGTGACTAAAAATAACGAGTTAACCGACAGCATAAATAATTTAATAGCTGCTTTTTCTGGAAACAGTTTTTCACCTGAACAATTACAACAATCTCTTGTTTCAGATGATATAAAAAACGTACCTTTACCTGACTTTATACTTATTGAACAAGACGACATATTGTTAAAACGTTTAGATGAAATGTGGCCATCTATTGCTAATCATCATGCACTTAAAGTTATTTTATTAGCAAATCGCGGTTATCCGCAAATTAAAACAAGACACGTGCAAACCAGCTTACTTTCTAAACCAATACTTATTTCAGAGTTTTTAAAAACAGTAGCCGATGAACGCAGCCTTGAAGATAAAATAAGTGCTGGTAGCAGCAATATTAATATTAACAAACGTCGTGAATCAGACTCAGTTAAAACTGATAACTCTGACTTTAAAGGGGCACATGTTCTTATCGTTGATGATAACGATATAAATATAGAAGTAGCCGCGAGTATATTGTCATGTTTATCTTTAGAGATAGATACCGCGTCAAATGGCCAACAAGCAGTAGAAAAACTTGTTAACTCGGTGGCCAATAATCATCAATACCACTGTGTATTTATGGACTGCCAAATGCCTATATTGAATGGTTATGATGCAGCAAAACAAATAAGAGCTGGTGAAGCAGCGCCTCAAAATATTGATATTCCCATAGTCGCTATGACTGCTAATGCAATGATGGGTGAAAGACAAAAATGCCTAGATGCAGGAATGAGTGATTACATCACTAAACCAATCTCTGCAGAGGTATTAGTTGCAACAGCTACAAAGTGGTTGTCTTCAACTTTTATAAAAGAAGCTCCATTGGAAAATAATCAGCTTAACGAATTTAATAAACCAATCCCTGATACTTCAGATAGTCAAAGTTTACCTGATTGGGATAAAGATAACGCGCTATCTCGGTTATTAAATAATGAAGAGCTGCTTATAAAAGTATGCGAATTATACCTTCAAAGTACACCAATGAAGCTAGAAGAACTTGAGGATGCAATAAATAACAATAATTTATCGCAAATATCAAAACTAAGTCATGGCTTGAAAGGCTCATCGGGTGATGTAGGTGCGGCTAACTTGCATAAATTATTTGATGAATTAGAAGTAATGGCCAGTGAAAATGCCATGGGCAGTATGAAGAATAAATTAGAGCTCATTCAAACTAGCTACAAAAAACTCGAATCAACCATTAACAGCTACTTAGAGATACAACCCAGTAGTTAGCATTTTGTGGGTAATAATGAATAAACCACTGAAAATATGTATTGCTAATTAAAGTTAAAAGCGCCTAAAGGCGCTTTTAATTTTTGAGTGTATTGCTAACCAATACCACCAAAAAATATAAAAGCACATAGGATATTTATTCTTACTCGCTATACTGGTCAATTATAACTTTTAAACTATTGAATTCTATAGGCTTGTTTATAGTGTTAGTTATACCCGCTGCCACGTACTCAGGCTCGTCTTTTTCAGTGATGTTTGCAGTAACGGCAATAATGGGCACATCGTGGTAATTGGCTAGTTCCCTAATATATTTAGTTGCCAAAAGCCCGCCCATTACCGGCATTTGAATATCCATCATAATTAAATCAAATTGTTGTTTAGTACATAGCTCAAGCGCTATTTCACCATTATCTGCCACGGTAATATGTTTAATACCCATTGCTTTTAAAAAGCTTTCTAGCACGATTTGATTTACCGGATTATCTTCGGCAATTAATACCTGCACATCTTTATTTTTAATAGTTACATCGGGTAATTGTGCTTGTTGTTTAACGTTTGTATTTGCAATGGGAATATTAAGCCTTAGCTGAAAATAAAATCTCGAACCCTTATCCAATTCACTTTCTACTTGTAAATTACTGCCCATTAAGTTTAATATTTTACTAGAAATAGTTAATCCAAGTCCTGTACCACCAAAACGACGTGTTGTTGAAGTGTCTGCTTGGGTAAAAGCATCAAATAACGTTTTTATACTGTGTTGTGAAATACCTATACCACTATCGATAACGCTAAATAGTAACACCACCTCATTGTTATTTTTCTCTTTCAGATCAACAGACAAGGTTACTGTTCCAGACTCTGTGAATTTAAAAGCATTCCCCAATAAGTTCATTAGCACTTGTTTTAAACGGGTTTCGTCGCCTTGTACCAAATCAACAGAATCTACTTTTTCTTTTACTATTTTAAACTCTATATTTTTATGGTCGGCTTGCGATTTAAAAATTTGTTCCAGCTCATACAATAAAGCACTTAATTTAAACTCTCTGTTTTCTAGTAGCATTTTATCGGCATCGAGCTTACTTAAATCGAGAATGTCATTAAGAATAACCAATAAACTCTTACCTGAAGAGCTAATAACCTCAATCATGCGCTTTTGTTTAGCATCAAGCTCTGTATTACTCACTAGCTGTACCATGCCTAAAATACCGTTCATGGGAGTGCGTATTTCATGGCTCATATTAGCTAAAAATTCAGATTTGATTCGGGATGTTTCCTCTGCCGCTTTTTTTGCTTCAACTAGGCGCTCGTTTAGCACTCTAAATTTATTTGCTGCTTGGGCTAAAAATCCTATTTCATCTTCACGGTTAATATCAGCTATGTTTGCTGAGAAATCACCATTTAAAAATGATCTAAAACTAACGGTGAGTCTGTTAATCGCTTTAATAATATGAAAGTGAAAAAATAAAGCAAAAAGAATAAACAAGGTAACAGACAAAAATAACGACACTTGAATAACAGTTTGCGCGGCATTAATGCTCTCTTGACTGGTTTGCGAAATATCACTAAGCAACAACAATGCATCTTCTTGCAATTTTTTGGCAAGTGCTGAAAATTCAACCGAATCACCGGCAATAACAATATTGCTTAAGGTTAAATAATTTCTATTGGCTTGAATGGCCTGAGCAAATAAAGACTCGAATTTAGTTGTTAAACTATTTAGTTGCTCGACCTTGTTTTGGCCAATCATTTTGTTTGTAGCGCCACTGTTGGTTAATTGTTTAATTAATTTTAGCCGCTGTTTTACTTGGCTACGTTTGGCGTAATCACGTTGAGTTAAAAACAGGATTGAATTGCGGTACAGATGATGCCAATGATCCTTTAGCTGAAAAAATAATAAGTCCTTGTCCAGCCTGGCCGTTTCTCCATCCCTGCTAGCTAAGGTAGTCAATGCTAATTCGTAGGTATTTGGTAGCTGTTGCTCAATAATTTTAGACTTTTCATCATATCGTTTTTTAAGACTATCGATACTTTTGCCATAATTTAAAACCAATGATTGCATGGCGTTTAATGAATTTTTAATCTCGGGTTGCTGGATTCGCTGTTGTGCTTCAATTAACCGCGCTTGAATACTTTGATGAGTGCTTTTTATTTTATCAAAAATAACCTCGCTACCCGACACACCATAAACAGAAATATCTCGCTGAATCTGTAAAATATCTTTGTTAATTTCAAATACAACAACTGACAGCCCATTAATATTCAATACATTTTTACTGGCTTGCTCTATTTTGTCGGTTCGCTCATTAATAACAACGTAAACTATTATTTGTATTAAAATAAAAATAGCCAACGAAGATAATACTTTAATAGATAAAGAACCAATTAACTGTTTCAGCATTCAATTCCCTTATGCGTTTAGTAGTTCAAACCATTTATCTAAACTGTAATCGTAGTTATCCATCACTGTATTCCACACCGCAATATTAGAAAAGCGCTTTTCATAGCTGCCGCCATCGCGAATTTGCCCTGGCATAATTATATTTTTGCCATCGGTACCCGCTAGTGGTTGAGTCGCTTCTTTGCCATCGTACCAATAATCCAATTCGGGGGTGGTAATTATTTCTTTACTACGCTCTGGATTAGAAATGTAAT
>Ga0228607_1000115_pt1 | contig 14339 bp, 15 predicted proteins | sample 8DmetaG_FD_186032 | JGI IMG/M metagenome (GOLD analysis project Ga0228607, IMG submission 186032) | Seawater microbial communities from Monterey Bay, California, United States - 8D | ecosystem: Environmental > Aquatic > Marine > Coastal | place: USA: California | collected 2016-11-05 | reverse complement strand
GAATTGACTGTGGCTAAAGTCACACTCAATAAATTGGCATTGCTCAAATTCAATGCCACTAAAACGTTGAGCTGTTGCTTTAACCTTGAAGAATTCGTGCTCATAATAATCATTTTGTGAAAACATCAGACGGCTTTTTAGGTAAATCACTCTTTAAAGCTAATACAGCAATAAATATAAGCCCAAGTATCGGCACCAAACCTAAAAAGCCACCGATAATACCGACTATTATAGGAGTTGTTGTTTTACGCTTTCCTAAGAAATAACTAACTAGCCCAAATATCGGTATTAAAACGAGAACTATAAGACCTAAAAGGGTCGCATTAAAAGACATTTTATTTCCTTATTATTAATTAGTTAAGCTTAAAGTAAATCATAAAAAAACCCTTGGGTATAGGCCTAAGGGTTTTTAAAGTCGGTGCAATTAAGCACGGTGTAATAACTTATTCAGCTGGTTTTTCAGCTTTTTCAACAACGTTGATAGCAAGCTCAGTCAATGAATCTGCATTGGCTTTGCTAGGCGCATCGGTTAATAAGCACGATGCTTGTGTGGTTTTAGGGAAAGCAATAACGTCACGAATGTTATCAGTACCACATAGCAACATAACTAAACGGTCTAAACCGAACGCTAAACCTGCATGCGGCGGTGTGCCGTATTTAAGTGCATCAAGTAAGAAACCAAATTTATCTTGCTGCTCTTGCGCTTCAATACCTAAAATTCTAAATGCTACTTCTTGCATATCTGCATTGTGAATACGTACCGAGCCACCGCCCACTTCGTAGCCGTTTAATACCATATCGTAAGCATCTGAAATAGCCGCTGCTGGGTTTGCTTCAAGCTCACTGGCACTAATATCTTTTGGTGCAGTAAATGGATGGTGTACAGCGTGTAGTGTGCCTTCGTCATCTTCTTCAAACATTGGGAAGTCAACAACCCAAAGTGGTGCCCAGCTATCTAAATTAGTGATTTCTAAATCAATACCAATTTTTAAACGAAGTGCGCCCATGGCTTCATTTACGGTGTTGCGTTTATCCGCACCAAATAAAATGATATCGCCTGTTTGTGCATTAGTACGTTCAAGTAACTGCGTGATCACATCTTCATTTAAGAATTTAGCGATTGGCGATTGCACGCCCTCAACGCCTGCATCACGGTCATTTACTTTCATCCATGCTAAGCCTTTAGCACCGTAAATACAAATAAACTTAGTGTAATCATCTAGTTGCTTACGAGAAAGTGATGCACCACCTGGAACAGTTAGCACTGCAACACGGCCTTTTTCATCATTTGCTGGACCCGAGAATACTTTAAATTCTACGTCTTTTACTAAATCGGCTACATCAATAAGCTTCATTGGGTTACGTAAGTCTGGCTTATCAGAACCATATAGGCTCATTGCCTCAGAGTAAGGCATAATTGGGAAATCACCTAAATCAACATTTAGTAATGACTGCCACATTTCACGGATCATTTTCTCTGTCATACCACGTACTTGATCAGAGCTCATGAACGAGGTTTCTAAATCTATTTGAGTAAATTCAGGTTGACGGTCAGCACGTAAGTCTTCATCACGGAAACATTTAACAATTTGGTAGTAACGGTCAAAACCCGACATCATCAACAATTGCTTAAATAACTGTGGCGACTGCGGTAATGCGTAAAAGCTACCTTTGTGTACACGACTTGGTACTAGGTAATCACGCGCACCTTCTGGCGTTGCTTTAGTTAGTACTGGCGTTTCGATATCTAAAAAACCATTTTCATCTAAAAAGCGACGTACAAAGCTGCTTGCCTTAGCACGTAATTTAATACGGTCGCTCATTTCTAAACGACGTAAATCTAAGTAACGATATTTTAAACGACGCTCTTCTGAGTTCACTTGGTTAAAATCAAGTGGCATAGGCTCAGAGCGGTTAATAATCGTTAAACCCGTGCCTAAAATTTCTACTTCGCCGGTTGCCATGTCTTTATTTACTTGGCTATCTGGGCGAGCGCGTACAATCCCTTTTAACTGAACACAAAATTCTTGACGAAGTTTGTTAGCTGTTTCCATTAGTCCTTCAACTTCCGGATCGAATACAACTTGTACTAAACCTTCTCTATCACGTAAATCGACAAAGATAAGTCCGCCAAGGTCACGTCGTTTGTTGATCCAGCCACATAGTTCAACTTCCTGATCTACGTGAGTTTTATTTAGCTGTCCGCAGTATATAGAGCGCATAGTTTTCCTGTCAGATAAAAGGCATATAGCGGTTAAACACTGTTGTTTTAAAAGTTTTTATAAACACCAAAATGAAAATAAAACCGCTAGCAATTCAAAATAATCAAATTAAGCCCTGCATTATACCCAAGTCGGTTGAAGATGCTAGGGCGTGTTTACCTTTCGGGGTTGAATTTACAGCGCACCGTTTTGTTATTTGTTACACTACCGGTACTTTATAACAAGGCTTTTGTTTGTATGCTATATATTGGATGCCCGCAGTGGTCGAGCAACGCATGGAAAGGAAACTTATTTTCACGCCAGTGTAAAAATGCCGATATGCTTAGCGAATATGCGCAGCATTTTAATTCGGTAGAAGGTAATACTAGCTTTTACGCCGATCCCTCGCCTAACACCGTATTACGATGGGCTGCCAGTGTACCTGATGAGTTTAAATTTACCTTTAAATTTCATCGGCGCTTTAGTCACGAACTCCAACTTACTAACGTGCAACATGAGCTAACTAATTGGCTTAATTTATTCGCCCCACTATTTGAAAAAACAGGGCAAATAATGCTGCAATTACCTAAAGCGTTTGCCCCACAGCATTTAGCTAAGCTTGCCGCTTTTATTGATTTACTTCCTAAAGAGCTAAACTATGGGGTTGAGGTACGCCACCCTGATTTTTTCAAAAAAGGTGAGGCCGAAATCGCACTTAATCAGCTTTTAATGGCACATAATATAAACCGCATTGCTATGGATACTCGGGCGCTCTTTGCAGTAAAGCCAACCACCGAAGCGCTAATAAATGCACAACAAAAAAAGCCTTATTTACCGGTACACGCTATTGCTACGGGCTCGCAGCCTATGGCACGTTTTGTTATTGCTAACTTAGAAAGCGATTATAAAACCTTTTATCAGCCTTGGCTTAACAAAGTAACCCAATGGTTGGATAAAGGTAAAAGCCCCTATGTGTTTTTTCATACTGCGGATAACCGCGAAGCGCCGCTTCTGGCTCGCCAGTTTTGCCAAGATTTGGGGTATAATCACAACGTACTCAACCCATTTAGTGGTGAAAAAGAAGCCCAGCAGCAAGCACTTTTTTAAAAATAAATTCAAAATACAGAGACAATAATGAGTGAATACGCACGTTACTTTACCGGCTACCCTGCCAATATCGTTGAGCAAGTATTAGGACTAATAAAAGCAGGAAAGGTAAGTGAGTATTTACTTAAAAAGTACCCGCAGGCGCATCGTATTACCAGTGATAAGTTACTGTATAGCTACGCCACTGAGCTTAAAAAGCAGTATTTAAAAAACGCCCCGCCATTTGGACGCGCTGCGTTTAAAAAACAAGGTGATATGGTCACCAATGCGCTCGGTACCCACACGTACCGTATGCAAGGTAAAACCCGCAAGCACGATTTAGCAATAAACAGCGATTTACTGCGCGCGCCAGAGCCATTATTAAAAGCATTAGTGGTGCACGAACTCGCGCATTTTAAAGAAAAAGACCACAATAAAGGCTTTTATAAACTGTGCTGCCATATGGAGCCACAGTACCATCAGCTAGAGCTAGATTTACGCATTTTTTGTGTGGCCATTGCGATGGGTGAGAATCCGTATAATTGAGCGGTCAGTGGTCAGCGGTCAGCGGTCAGCGGTCAGCGGTCAGCGGTCAGCGGTCAGCGGTCAGCGTAAAATATAAATACAACCTAACTCGCAATTAAAGCTCTCAATAATAAAAAACGCGATACTAAATCGCGTTTTTTAAAATTTACTGATAGCAAAAAAACTGACAGCTAGCTCGTTGGGTTTCGTTTCACTCAACCCAACCTACGTAAAAACATTAAAGCCCTAATTCGGCCATAAAGTCGTCGTCGCTATCATCTTGCTTTGGCTGTTTCGCTTTTTCTTTATCCGCTTTTTGCTTAGCTTCATTTTCGATAATATCGTCTGGGTCTATCGCTTCTACAATGTCAAAATCGTGAAGTTTAATAAACTCTGTTTTATCCATCGCTAATTCTAAATAGAAGATATTTTGATTGCGGGTAGTAAACGTTACGCGGCGTGCTTGCGGGCGATCCATAGTGGTATCAACCGATATTTGCACTTGCTTGTTAATGGCCATCATTTTTGGCTGATTTTGAGTAATAGAGGTATGTAGCTGTTCACGCACTTTTGACGTGAAGTCGCCCACTATTTGGTTCATCAACTCGCCCATCACGTTTGAAACGTCATCAGACAAGTGGCTGTGTGCAATTTCGTCTTCTGGCATACCCATGTTACGCATGTAATCGCCATAAATTTCCATCGCCGCTTGCGCCGTAAAGTTGGTAACAACTAAGCCGGTAAAGCCGCCGTCAAATAAAACAAAACAACCTATGTCTGGTCGCATACAGGTGCGGGTAATTTTTTGTACCATGGCTGAATAGCTGATCTCGTTGCCGCTGGCTGATGAAAGTACACCCGTTACTGAGTGGCATAATGTTGCTAATATATCGTCGGTACTAATAACCTTACTTTTGCTCATTTAATAATCTCTTTTATACTTATTCTTCATAATTCTAGTCAAGCTACTGAATTTATCACTGACTATCCAGCATAAAATGTTAAAATAGCACTATTATTTTCAAAAGAGACTGCCTTCGTGAGTATGAAAGACAGTATTTATGCCTCTGAGCAACAAGTAAAAGACTTTAGTTTTGATCAAAACGTGGTTGAAGTATTTCCCGACATGATCCAACGCTCGGTACCCGGTTACGCCACCATAGTAAGTACCATGGGAAAATTAGCGGGTGAGTATGCTCAGCCAAATTCAAATTTGTATGACCTAGGCTGCTCGTTAGGGGCGGTTACCCTAAGTATGCGCCGTAATATTCAAACTGATAGCTGTCATATTATTGCTGTAGATAACTCACAAGCCATGGTGGAGCGTTGTAAGGTCCATTTACAAGGGTTTAGATCAGACGTTCCTGTAACGGTTACCTTGGGTGATATTAACGAGCTTGATATTCAAAATGCATCGGTAGTGGCGATGAATTTCACCCTGCAGTTTATTCCACCAGTGCAGCGCAAAGCGGTACTTGAAAAAATATACGCTAATTTAAAACCCGGTGGCGTTTTGCTATTAAGTGAAAAAATTAAAGCCGAAAACGAGCAATGCGATAACTTACTTATATACTTGCACCACGACTTTAAACGTCATAATGGCTACTCTGAGCTGGAAATAAGCCAAAAGCGTACCGCCATTGAAAACGTAATGCGCCCCGATACACTTAGCACACATACACAACGTTTAAGCGACATTGGTTTTAGCCAAACGCAAGTGTGGTATCAATGTTTTAATTTTTGCTCAATGGTAGCAATTAAATAATTTAGAGAGTGACACATGTCTGCATGGTTTAACCAATTTTACGCTGCTATTGCACAAAGCCCACTTAGCCACTGGCTAGAAACCTTGCCTGCGCAATTAAAGCATTGGCAACAAGAGGCCAGCCATGGCGATTTGCCTCAATGGCAAAAAGTACTAAAAAACTTACCTGAGGTATCGACAAACCAAGTTGATATTGTCAGCAAAGTAGCAATAGGCGCGCCTGGCGAAATGACTGAAGGCGAAAAAAAGCAAACCACGCATTTATTAAAACGAATGATGCCTTGGCGTAAAGGCCCATTTAATGTGCACGGTATCGACATTAATACAGAATGGCGCAGTGACTGGAAATGGGAGCGACTCCTACCGCATATTGAGCCATTAAAAGGCCGTACTGTATTAGATATTGGTTGTGGCTCGGGATATCACTTATGGCGTATGCGCGGTGAAGGTGCACAGTTTGTGGTGGGTATTGATCCATCTGACTTATTTTTGTGCCAGTTTCAGGCAATTAAACACTTCAACCCTGATGAAAACGTGCATTTATTACCATTAGGTGTAGAAGCCCTGCCAGAGCTTAAAGCATTTGATACGGTATTTTCGATGGGAGTACTTTATCACCGTCGCTCACCTATCGACTTTTTAGCGCAATTAAAGGCACAGCTTCGCCCTGGTGGTGAGCTAGTACTTGAAACTTTAGTTATTGAAGGCGATGAAAACACCGTATTGGTTCCGACCGACCGCTACGCAAAAATGCGTAATGTATGGTTTATTCCAAGCACTGCGGCATTAAAATTGTGGATGGAACGTGTTGGCTTTAAAGATGTGCAAATTAAAGATTGTGCTATTACAACGCTCGACGAGCAGCGTAAAACTGACTGGATGGAAAACGAATCTTTAGTTGACTTTTTAGACCCCACTGACACCAGTAAAACCATTGAAGGCTACCCAGCTCCACTTAGAGCGATACTTACAGCAAAAGCCTAATTTGTAGTATTAACTTTTATTTTCATGTTAAAAAGCGCCATTGAGCGCTTTTTTTGGTTACTAATACAGCAACTAGCGGACAAGTGTCCTTGTCTTTAAAATCAAATCCAGATTTCAACTAGCCGCGCCCTTGCAATTGTTGTAAAATACGCGCGTTTCTAAGTAAGCATCAAAACAACTATTTTGAGGAAAACCTGTGAGCGAACAAAAACAGTCTCTAAGCTATAAAGACGCGGGCGTAGATATCGACGCTGGTAATGCACTTGTTGAGCGTATTAAAGGCGTAGTTAAAAAAACTCGTCGTCCTGAAGTGATGGGCGGAATTGGTGGTTTTGGCGCACTTTGCGAAATTCCTGAAGGTTATAAGCAACCCGTACTTGTAGCAGGCACTGACGGTGTTGGCACTAAGTTACGTTTAGCAATTGACCTTAAAAAGCACGATACTGTAGGTATCGACTTAGTTGCGATGTGTGTAAATGATTTAATAGTACAAGGCGCTGAACCCCTGTTTTTTCTAGATTACTATGCAACGGGTAAACTAGATGTAGACACAGCAGCCGACGTAGTAACCGGTATTGGTAAAGGTTGTGAAATTTCAGGTTGTGCCCTAATTGGTGGCGAAACAGCTGAAATGCCAGGTATGTATGATGGTGAAGACTACGACATGGCAGGCTTTTGTACCGGTGTAGTAGAAAAATCAAAAATTATTGATGGCACTAAAGTAGCCGCAGGCGATCAGCTAATTGCGCTTGCTTCTAGTGGTCCACACTCAAACGGTTTCTCACTAATTCGTAAAGTATTAGAAGTCTCTAACGCTGATACTAACCAAGTGATTGATGGCAAAACCTTAGGTGAGCATCTTTTAGAACCAACACGCATTTACGTTAAACCATTACTTGAGTTATTCAAGCAAGTAGATGTGCATGCTCTTTCGCATATTACTGGTGGCGGCTTTTGGGAAAATATCCCACGCGTATTACCTGAATCTGCAAAAGCAGTTGTTAAAGGTGATAGCTGGCAGTGGCCTTCTGTGTTTAGCTGGTTACAAGAAAATGGCAACATTACTACTCATGAAATGTACCGTACATTTAACTGTGGTGTGGGCATGGTGTTAGTTGTACCTGCTGATCAACTTGAAAACAGCTTAAACATTTTAAAAGATCTTGGCGAGAATGCATGGCACCTTGGTGAAATTCAAGATGCGGTTGCAGGCGAAGAGCAAGTTGAAATTGTAGGTGGTGCTGCGTAATGGCACCCACTCGTCTAGTAGTTTTGATCTCAGGCAGTGGCTCAAATTTACAAGCCATTATTGATGCCTGTGAAAGCGGCGAGATAAACGCTCATATTGCGGCTGTTATTAGTAATAAAGCAGACGCATATGGGTTAGAGCGTGCAAAAAATGCAGGCATTGTAACGCAAGTACTGAGTCATAAAGAGTTTGACTCCCGCGAAGCATACGATGCCCAGTTAATGCATATAATTGACTCTTTTGAACCAAATCTAGTTGTATTAGCTGGGTTTATGCGTATTCTAACTCCTAGCTTAGTGCAAAAATATGTTGGAAAAATGTTGAACATTCATCCATCTTTGTTGCCTAAGTACCAGGGGCTGAATACCCACCAAAGAGCAATTGATGCAAAAGACGACGTTCACGGCGTTAGTGTTCACTTTGTTACTGAAGAATTAGACGGCGGGCCCGTTATTCTCCAAGCCAAGGTGCCTGTATTAGCAGACGATACTGCAGATACACTCGCTAAACGTGTGCATGCACAAGAGCACATAATTTATCCTTTGGTGGTCAAGTGGTTCAGTGAACAACGACTTACGATGGAAGCAGATTATGCAGTTCTTGACGAAAAACAACTTCCTGCACACGGCGCGCACTACCCAAAATAAAAAATTAAGTGCCTGGTTATTATGTGCGGGCACTTTATTACTTCCTACCAGCCTGGTTGCAGGTGAGTTAACCCAGTATCAAGCCAGCTACGATATTTTGCGCAAAGGCGCAAATCATGGTACAGCCGAGCGGACGCTTAAAAAACTCGATAATGATAACTATCAAGTCACCTATCACAGCGATATTGAATGGATGATTTTCTCTGACTCACGTCAAGAATCATCAACCTTTAGCTTTATTAATGATAAAGTAGAGCCTATTAAATACGCTATGATCCGCACAGGCACAGGGCCTGACAAAAAGTATGAAATTAACTTTGACCGTCAAACCAAAACGGTTACCAGTAACACCAGCGATTACCCGTTAAAATGCCAATGGGAAGATAAATTCCAAGATGGTATTTCTTATCAAGTACAAGTTCGTGAAGGCCTTAAAAAAGGCAAAACTAGTTTTTCGTTTCCGTTGGTTGATAAAAAAGGTAATTGCCGTGACTACGACTTTGAAGTGGTAGAAACCGAAATGATTTCTTTGCCTATAGGTAATGTAGAAGCAGTGAAAGTTAAACGCTTATACGATAACGATAAACGCCAAGCTTTAGCCTGGTTTGCCCCAGAAATGGATTACATGTTAGTGCGCATGTGGAAAGGTGAAAAAGGTGTTGAGCAGTTTGAAGTACAGATGAAATCGTTTACCGTGATCAATCCATCTGCTTTACCTGCACAAGTTAAAAGCGAACAAACGCCAGAATAAATTGCTTACAAGGTGCAAATAAAAGGCCCAAGTGTGATACACATAACTTGGGCTTTCATTTTAATACTTATACACTTTATCAATTTGAAACTTTCAGTTGCGTTTCGTTTCACTCTAGCTAGCCAAGCTACATTAATTCACCCATTCTAAATAACGCAAACTCTCCTGGCTGCATTTTTTGCCAGCGCTCATCATTAGTTAATGGCCTTGTTGCTATAACCGTTACTACATCGTTTGGCGTGGTTTCTTGTTGAAAGTCGACCACCATGTCGGCATCAATCAGGGTTGCTTTACCAAATGGCGCACGGCGCGTTATATAGTGTAAGTTATTAGTGCAATACGCTAAAACAAATACACCATCGGTCAATAACATATTAAATACGCCCTTTTCACGTAGCGTATGCGAAAGCTTGGCGGCGTATCTAAAAACCGATGCCATATTACTTGGACGCTTTGGGTATTTTTCGCGAATTTTGTCAAGTAACCAACAAAAAGCGAGTTCACTGTCGGTGTTTCCCACAGGTCGATAATACTCTGGTTTTAAATCGTGATAATTTGAAAGCTGCCCATTGTGTGCATAGGTTATTTCGCGCCCCCACAACTCTCGGGTAAACGGATGAGTGTTTTCAAGACACACCCGACCACGATTCCCTTGGCGAATATGACTAATAACCGATACGCTTTTAATTGGGTACGCTTTTACCAGCTTTGCTATTTCTGACTGGTAACTTGGCTCTGGATCTTTAAAGGTTCTGCAGCCTTTACCTTCATAAAAAGTAATACCCCAGCCGTCTTTATGCGGGCCAGTATTTCCACCACGCTCCAACAACCCTGAAAAACTAAAACAAATATCCGTTGGCACATTGGCTGACATGCCAAGTAATTCACACATAAAATAAATAAGCCTTTTAAAATAATTACTTACAAATAAAAATGAAATTAAAACTTTCCTTTGGTCACATTTTTGGTCGTTGTTTTGTTTTTGTAACGCTAAATTTAAATTATTTATAAGCTTGATAGTGACATTGTTAAACATCACCAGAATAAAGGCAAACAGTTATGTGTTTAGCTTTTACAAAAATCGATTTTTTTGCATGCTTTTTTAGTGTTTTTCAATTTCATTTTTGTTTTTGATTAAATTATTGTTTTATATTAGTTTTATTGCCTCTTAAAAAACCCGCTCTGATCTTTAAAACCTCACGTAAACGAACTAAGTTATTGTTATATCGTCTTATTATTTTAAATTCCTTATAAATTACAGTCGGTTAAACTGCAAAACAGTGAAATTAATCACGATCTTTTCAGATCCTTGATCCGCTAAGAACCTTATATAGTGCGCTGGCTGGCGGTTTAAATGAAGTACTTTAAAACTGTAAAAAAATAACGATAAAGAGCGCGCAGGAGGGTGAGGAAGAGTGCGGATTTCGTGGCATACATTCTGTGTGGGCCTAGTTTCCGTGGCTAGAACCTCGCTGTCCAACATAGACGGCATTAACTTTACTGCAGCGAGTGGCGGGCACTAAAAAGCCCAGCGTGTTGCTGGGCTTGTTTGATTGGCTTGTGTGTTACTTTGTTATTGCGTCTAGCCTAGATTTTTGGGCTGCTGCTTCATCTGCTTTGCTTGTGAATACTGCTGCGGTTATCGGTGTGGGCATTGTAATTGTGTGCTTATGGGTTGCGCATTCTGTTGCTATATCTTTTACTGTTGCCATTAGTTCTGATAGTAATTTAAGTACATTCTCGCTGTCGCTACCTACCCACGTTTTAGGGCTCTTATGCTCTTGCTCTTTGCTGGCAATTACTTTGCGGGTTTCACATTGTAGGTCTGCTAATTTTCCGATGATTTCTTTTAATGATTCATCTGTTTTGTTTTCAAAGTTCCCTTGATCATCAATATGCTGATAAACACCTTCACGTACTTGAGTTCGGGTTTCACCCTCTTTGATTGCAGGTAAGTCCCAACCAAATGGTAATACTGTTCTAATGAATGGTTTATCGGCTCTGCCGTAAGCAAAACCAATTTCTACAATTGAATTAATAGCCGGCGGTTCTAATCGGCCAGCCTTATCGCCTGCACCAGGTAATGGAAGTGGAACGGCTTGAAGTGGTTTTGATTTAGTGTCTGTGCCGTTTTCATCAATGAGCTGAACGTTTACAGCATAACGAGGATAAAACGCATCGCTACCACGTTCGCCATCGATGGCCGGTAGCTCTGGCAACGCGACTACTCTACCCCATCGCGGTAAATGTAATTGGCCGGTTAGTTCTGGAAACAACCGGCGCACAATTCTTAATATCGCTTTTTCCATTGTTACCAACTTATTTGCATGTTTGTGCCTTGAAACTCAACGGCGGTTATACGTTCGTTATTGGCTGTTACGTTTGGGCGTATCATTGGTGCTGCTGGCATTTTTGCGGTTTTGCCTGCTTGATGATCGGTAATGAGTTCTTTTGCTATTGTTACTGGTTTATCAAACCAAAAAGAATCAGTATAACTGCCAACAAACACTTTGCCGTTGCCTTGTTGGTACCACACAAAATCGGCAATACGGAACGCACGGCCAATATTGTTTAACATGGCATAGCCTGAACTATCAGAGTAAAAACACGGTATGGCAGTATCAGCATAGGCTTTATCGGGTATTACAAACTCAACGCCCGTTTGTGCTGTGATTTCATCAAGCACTTGGCGCATAGTTGGATGGCGCAGCATCACCGTTAAATTGTAAGCAAGTGATGCAGACCACTCACGGCAAAAAAGCGTAAACCAGCCATTAACCGCAGGTAGCACACGTTCAACATAGCCATTAAATACGCGGTCAATCATATCGCCCCAACCTAAATCAACCGTCACCGGTGCTAACTTATCAATCTTTTGGTTAACGGTTATCTGGCAGTTACCTGGTGTTGATGCCTGCAACACCACCCAATGATCTTTCATATCAACTATTTCATTGTTGATATGAGCGCGAGCAATAAAGCGAGCATTAGCGGTGGCCATTATGCAGTTCTCAGTTTTGCAAAGTTATCTTGAAGGTGCTGTTGTAAATTAGCGTATTGCACTTCGCTTTCACCGCCTTGCTGATTAGCTTGTGCTTGGGGAGCACGTTCCTCTACTTTTTCAGGCACCGACCTGCACTCACTAAGCGTAAAGTTCACTGCCCATTGTCTGGTAGTTTCTTGCTCTACCGCTTCAATTTTGCTGCTAAAACGCACTTGTTTAACACCCAACGTATTTGCAGTGCGATTACTTATACGATAAATAACACGCGCTACGCCCTCAGTCGCTTCGGCTAAATTAAACAAATCGGCCAAGTTATCAGCCATAGTGAAAGGTAAAAAACCACTCACAGCCAACGTTTTAGCCTTAATACCGGTTTCAGCCTGATCAGTACTTGATGATTGGCCACTGGCGTCTTCGCTGGCAAGCTCTTGACTTGCCGTAATGCGAAGTGACTTAAGAGCTATTGATAGTGAGTTAAGTGCAAGCATTAGGGTGTAATTTCCGAATTAGCTGTATACCCCAATACTCGCGCAACTGAATCTGCGTTATTAGCAGTTCCAACAACATTAAAACCCTGCTCAGAAATACCAAACAAACTTGGGGCATCTACAAAGTCATAGCTAGGGGTTAAAACTGGCGCTTTTCTTTTTGGAATAGCATAAGGAATATAACCACCAACCTTATCATTCGATGTACTATTACCATATTTTGATAAAGAAATTACACTGTTCACCTTTTCAAAGTACTCTCTTACATTTCCAAGGCTTTTTGTATATTCCAACCTTTCAAATGGCGTATCTCGTTCGCTTTCTTCTAGTTGAATGTCGGCAAAATCGAATGTTCCACTATATGTATTAATCCCACCTGTTCTAGAATTAAAATTGTCACCTGCTTCAAGCCAAAAATATAGCCAACTGTGATGATCAACTCCTCTTGTCATTACACTAGGTCTATTAGGAAAATTAAAAGTAAAAACAAACTTTTGCCATTTTGTTGTTAAGTCAGCTCGACCAATCATCATTCGCTGATTTACTACCGATGATTTAAAGTCGTTACCAACTTCAATAGCTATTGAACGTTGATTATTACATTTAGCATAAAATGATAAAGTTAAGGTCTTCCCAGAAAAAACTAAAACCCCTGCTTTTCTTTGTGAAATAACAGAAAATGCGCTTGGCGACCCACCCGAAAATGTTGTCACCCTTAATGCCCTTTGAATATCACTTAAGTTATCTAAATTACTTTCTGACACCGCAGCATTTGCTTTTGAGTTACCACTTCTTTGGTAAAACCAGCCATCAACAATATATTCATAGTCACCCGATGTAGGCACTCCAATCCACTGGTTACCGTTTTGTTGCACCGCAAAGTCACCATTTCTAAGCAAATTTCTACCTGCAATCATTTTCTGTTTTTCGTACAATACGCCACCGGGTTTAACGCCATTGTGAACAGCAGTTCCGTAGCCAATTACATTAACCACTTCGCCATTAAAACCTATATAACTCGCGTTTTGCTGAAAAGTTAAGTTGTTTAATATTAATCGTGACATATCACAGCTCCTCTCTAAAAATTACACACCAGTTATAAATTTTTGCACTACTGTACTTAGATAAAGTGGTATCACTATCACGAAGATTACCTCTATCTCCTAACCCCGCAGATTGATTTGCAGCCCCGCCTGCGCCATTATGATAAGCATAAGAAATTACAGCCCCAGTACTGACTCCTGTCACATCAACTTCAACTTGGTTATTCTCATTAACCCTTACGTCCGTGATTGTATTTCCATTATCATCCACATAAGCAAAACCTTTATTTTCTATTGGTTTTACTAATGTTTCATCGAAAACCAAATTTCCCACAGCACCCAAAAATGAGATTATTATTTTATTTCCTACTGCCTCTATTGTTGCCGGCATAAGTGGCGACCAAGTATTTCCACTTTCTATTTTTAGCATTGCTTTTTCATAATATTCACCCAGCATTACTTGGCCTTTGTTTGTAAGGTGGCTGTGATCAAAATACTCAAGGTGGTATTTACTGCAAACCAAATTTAATAGAGCGCTGTTTTTATGCGCTTTCAATTGCTCTAATGGCGTAGGGAACGTAGTTTCGCTTATTCCT
>Ga0228607_1000099_pt1 | contig 15068 bp, 11 predicted proteins | sample 8DmetaG_FD_186032 | JGI IMG/M metagenome (GOLD analysis project Ga0228607, IMG submission 186032) | Seawater microbial communities from Monterey Bay, California, United States - 8D | ecosystem: Environmental > Aquatic > Marine > Coastal | place: USA: California | collected 2016-11-05 | reverse complement strand
GATCATCTTTTAATTGCCTAGCAGACAAGTTAATTGCTAATACACCCACGCCTGTTTTGTTATCACCCCAATATTTTAGTGTTTTACAGCTTTGAGAAATAACCCAGCGCCCTATTGAGATAATTTTACCATCGCATTCAGCAATAGGGATAAAATGAGCTGGCGCTACCCAGCCATGTTTACTCGGCTCATACCAGCGAATTAACGCCTCAGCAATAAATATTTGGCCTGTTTTAGTGTCAACTTTTGGTTGAAAGCGTAATGAAAGCTCATCTTTATTTACCGCTGTTAATAATAAACGGCTTAACTCAAAGTTCTTTTTATAATCTGCGACCAGCTGAGGGTCAAAGCGAGAACAAATACGCTGCTGATCACCTACTTGATAATTCATCGTCAACTGCATTTGATTAACGAGTTCTTTTCCCTCTAAGCTATCCTCAGGAAACAAACCATACACCCCATAAAGCTGCACATGAGCATCGGTGTATTTACTAGGGAGTACTTTTTTCAGATCATTCATCGCCTTATTTAAATCGGTTAAAATTTCACTATCAGATTTAATTTCAGGAACAAATAATACGAACCGATCGGCGCTCTTATGAAGAACTTTGACCGCTTTTTCTGATACACCTTTTAGCACTTCCAAAACCAATTTTACAAGGTGGCTGCCATCTTCTTCCCCTAGCAGATCATTGATTAATTGAAACTGCGCAATACCTATATAAACTAATGCATAACATTCTTTATTCGCTTCACATAAAGCTAAATGATTATAAAAGTCAGACTCGTTGGTTACCACCGACTGTGTTCTGGTGAGTTGAAAAATGTTACTCATGCTATTTGAGTTGCTTGATAACTTTAAAAGTTGATAAGAATCATCATTTAAACAACGCTCTATCATAACTTATTCGCTTTTAGCTAGATCAGAGGCGTGTGCGTAATTAATAAAAAGTGTACTGCTTTTCTTATCAACAAATGACTGACTCACCGCTTTGTTTTGAGCTGTATCTAAATGGGCGAGGTGTTTATTTTCATATAAATGAATATCTGGAATGATTTCAGCGGCAGGCGCGTTAAAACGATTAATAATACCGTTATTGTCTATTTCTATTAGGCCAGACATGCTGCCCATTAATAATTGATCTCTTACTCTTTTAGCTCGGCGCTGTTCATATTTTACTTGCGCCTCGCTAATGTTCTCAAGTAGCTCACTATCGACCCATGGCTTTTCTAAAAAACGAAATACCAATCCCTGATTCAATAACTCAACCACAGACTTAAAATCAGCATATCCACTTAGCACTAAGTTTACGCAATCGGGCCAGCGACTTTTAACCTGCCGTAATAAGTCAGCGCCGTTCATTTCTGGCATTCTAAAATCGGTAATGATGATTTCAATTTGATTAGCCGCTAATATTTCAAGCGCTTCAAAACCAGTGGATGCTGTTATTACATCATAACCAGAACGAACAAGTACTCGCTTTAAAGACTTCAATACATTGAGTTCATCGTCTACTAATAAAATTCGCAAAGCCACTATTTACACCACAAGAAGAATTCTATTTTCACCAAATAAAATATTTACACGGTTTATCAATGTATCGTTACTAAATGGCTTACAAATATACCCATCAGCACCGGCATTAACTGCATCGATTAGTTGAGTTTCAGGCATCCCTGAAATCACTAATACCTTAATATCTTTAAACTCTTCGCAAGAGCGGATAAAACGAATGACCTCAATACCGCTTAGTCCCGGCATAGATAAATCAACAGTTATCAGCTCTGGTTTTCGCTGGTGCATTAACGTACCAGCCTCGAACCCACCTGCGGCTTCTACAACGTCAAAACCGCTTCGTTTTAAAACACGCCTAATTGCAGAACGAACATTAGCCTCATCATCAATAATTAAGACTTGCGGCTTATGCGACAAACTTTGTGGAACGGGCATTTTATTTCTGACTAAAAAGTCAATAAAGTCAATCACCTGCACCCTGTAATTACCTCGACCAGTCAGCTTATGCCCTTTTAAGTCTCCCGCGTTAATCCAACGGCTTACCGTACGTTGGTGAACATCGCAATAACTAGCAATCTCACTTGGCTTTAATGTTTTTAGCATGCTAATAAAATTCAACTTGATTTTAAAATCACATTAACATAAGTTTAATGATATAGCGACAAATAGGACATTTAAGACGTAAGTGACATTAATTAACAGCTAACTCAATAACACACCCTATTCAAGAATAGTCTAGAATAAATCCTAAGCTATTATTAATAGTTAAAAACACCCACAATTGTGGCTATCTTTATTACCAAGGGGCATCTATGTTCGCCATTGATACTTTTCACACACACGGCAGCGATATAGATAAATTTATTCAACCTATAAGCCAATTTGTGGACCATGGCCCAGACTTGCTGCTAGGGTTTGCAACAACCGATACCATTAAATACCTTTATAATAATCAGCCACGCTTTTTAAAAAACACTCAAAATTGTTTAATCATCTCTTCGTGCCTTGGTTCATCAACCGAGCAAACCCTCTCATTAAATGAGCAAAGTATCAGTTTATTCTCGATTAAAGACTCAAGGGGTCATTATGGGATTGCCAGTTGCAATACAACCAATAATCTAAGAGAAAATGCCTCTAAAACCGTACTCAAAGCCATTGCTAATGCAGGCCAGCCTGGAATAACCCCCAAAATGGTCTGGTGCTTTCAAGTCCCAGGGAACGAAGAGCTAGTATTACAAGGAATTCAAGATGCGATAGGGCAGCGTATACCCGTTTTTGGAGGAAGTTGCGCCGACAACGACATTTCAGCACAGTGGCGTTTTAGCGATGCTAATAGTGTATACCAACAAGGCTTTATTATTGCGGTGTTATATCCCTCTGTAGAAACGTTCGGCTTTTATAGTTCAGGCTACGATAAAACCGACCAGCTGGGTACAGTTACAAACGTTGATGGTCGCATATTAAATACTATCGATAACCAGCCCGCCTTTGATGTTTATAATCAGTGGCGAAAAAACATAGGGTTTGAACAGTTAAAAGCAGGAAATATACTTGCCCAATCAACGATGACCCCACTGGCAAGAGCCCTTTCCTCTGATGATGATATTCCTAGGCTGCTGCTAAGCCACCCAGCGGTAGCTGAAAATGGCACGCTAGAATTATTTTCAAATTTAAGCGTTGGCGATACTGTTTATCTTGCTTCGGGAAGCCCTGAACAATTAATAAAACGAGGCGATATGGTCGTTTCTTCACTGACCAAACTGGCAGACTTACATGCAATAAAAAATATAAAGGGCGCTATTATTATTTTTTGTGGCGGCTGTATGCTATCAATTAAAGACGCCATGCAAGAAGTAAAGCACTCTATTAAAACACAACTGCCCAATATCCCCTTTATTATGGGCTTTACTTTTGGGGAGCTCGGCACGTTTAGCGATGCAACCAGTAAGCATGGTAATTTAATGATTTCTTGTGAAATTTTTGGTGGCCCGGTATGAGTAACAATGAAATACTGTTAGAAAAGCTACACTTATTACAGGTTCATAATTTAGCTCTTGAAGAAAACCGCGCCTTTAATAGTTTGATTTTAAATGGATTAGATGCCATTTTAAAGAACGACAGAACTGAAACTTTACTCACTGAGTTTTTTGATATTTTGCAGCAAGCTATTCATTTTTCTGCAGCTATTTTAATTAAAATAAACCCCTGTGATGAAATGGCTACATTAATCACAGCATCACACCCGCAAAGCGATGCAATCATTACCCAACTTGAAGTACTCAATAAACCTAATAGAAACATTAAAAATGTATTTAACTTACACCAACTTCCTAATTGGCAAGTAACCGATCCTTTTTGGCATTCGCAGCATGCAATGCTCACCACCCCAGTAAGTACCAGCACAGAGAGCTATCAGTTATATATTTTTTCTGAAACGATTGGCGCATTTAATCAACACGACATTACTTTAATGCAACGCTTTGTCAGTTTTGCAGGGAATACGATTTCACAATTTGAAAAACGAAATCTACTTGTTAAACAAAAAGAAATGCAAGAAAAACAAAATAACATAGAGCAAATGTTAATCAACTCTGAAAAAATGGCTTCGTTAGGTCAAATGGCAGCAGGCGTTGCACACGAAATAAATAATCCTTTAAGCTACATAGTCAGTAACATCCAAAATTTGGCTTACAACCTAGAGCAATTTAGCCATTTAATTAACGCACTCAAAGCAGACAATGCCATAACGCAGCAAACATTAGCAGATACGCTACAGCATTATCAATTTGATGAATTACAATCAGACTCAAGCGATATCATTACTGAAATGAGTGAAGGGGCTGATCGTGTTAAAGAGATTGTACAAGGGTTAAGGCAATTTGCTCATCCAGATCAAACCCAAATTGGCGACATTGATATAACCGAGCTTATTGATAACACATTACGTGTTGCCTGGAGCGAAATTAAATACAGCGCCAACGTTGAAAAACACTTCAACACAGAACCAATCATCATCACTGGTCGTTCGACTCAACTCTCTCAAGTATTTTTAAATTTATTTTTTAATGCCGCTCAAGCTATTTGCGACAAAGTTGGAGTGATCAGTATTACCACTAAAGCCGATAAAAATAATGCCTATATTACGATTGCAGATAATGGCTGTGGAATTGATGAGGACAAATTAAATAAAATTTTTGATCCCTTTTACACTACAAAGCCGATTGGCCAAGGTACAGGGTTGGGACTGGCTATAAGTAAAGCAATAATAGAACAACACGGTGGCCTAATTAGTGTTAAAAGTCAGTTAAATCAAGGCACTATTTTTAACATTACCTTACCTAAAAAGCCTAACTTAACTGACGATGCTTTGAGTATTTTAAACGCGTAAAAAAATCGCTAATGAGTGATTTTTTATCACATTATCAGCTGTTTACAGCCAAAGTTTAGACTAAATTTAATCTTATAACTAATAATCATATTGGTGGTAAAAAGATCAATGACAGATATTGCTCAATTAGAACAGTTAAAGCAGCAGCCACCGAGTATTTTATGCTTAGATGATGAAGCCAATGTGCTTAAATCTTTAGTTCGTTTATTACGCCAATATAAATTTGATGTGAGTGTTTCAACCAGTGGACAAGATGCACTTGAAAAAATGCATGCAAAGGAATTTGACGTCGTTATTAGTGATATGCGTATGCCACATATGAGTGGGGCGGAGTTTTTAGCTAAAGCGAGAAAAATCGCTCCCGATAGCCAGCGTATTTTATTAACTGGTTTTTCTGATTTAGAGTCAACAATAAGTGCGGTTAACGAAGGAGGCATTCATGCCTATGTGCAAAAACCTTGGCAAAATGATCACTTAATTAGTGTTATACAATCAGGTGTAGAAAAGTTTAGACTAAAAAAACAAAATGAAATTTTACAACTTCAAGTAAATCAACAAAATCAACAGCTAAAAGAACTTAATACTAATTTAGAACAACTCGTCGACAAGCGAACAAAACAAATTAGAAGCGTGCTGAAAAAACTTGAAGTCGCTAATGAAAGTGAAAAACGCGAGCACCAATCCACCGTTGAACTGCTTTATAATTTTATTAATGCAAATCCGTATCTCGATGGTAAAAGAGCCGAGAACATTGCCGGCACATGCACGCAAATAGCGCGCTTTCTTAATGTATCTCAAAAAAGTATTACATTGGCACCTATGGCAGGATACTTAGCTCAAATTGGTTTACTTGCTATGGATCCTGAGCTTTACAACAAACCCATTAATAAGCTGAATGAAGTACAAAGAAAAACCTTTTATACACATCCTAGTATTTCACAATTAATGCTCATGCCAGCAACTCATTTAAGCGATGTATCTGATGCTATTTATTATCAATTCGAACGTTACGATGGCCAGGGTATCCCTAAAGGACTGGCAGGAAAAGATATTCCCATTGGAGCTATGGTACTGAGCGTAGCACGTGATTATTGGGATTATTACCAGCAAAGTGAGCCATTACTAACAACAAAACAACGCCATGAGTTTGCCCTAAATAATATAAAACTTCACAGTGGTAGCTTTTACCATCCAAAAATTGTAAACGCACTAGAAGCAAGCCATGCAGCGCTTATCGCTTCTGACACTTCAATTGGCTCAATTAAAGTAATGAGTGCTCAAGAGCTTGAAGAAAATATGACACTGGCAAACTCACTGCACAGCCATACAGGCATTATGCTTTTACCTAAAGGACATGTTTTTAATACAAAATCGATTATTAAACTACAACAACTCGAAGCTAAAAAGCCGACCCCATTTAGAATTATGGTTAAAACTGCTAAATGATTGATCTAAATTGCTCTTTTATTCGTTACAATGGGCTTAAATAAATTAATAACTTTGCTTGAAGGAGCACAACGTGTCGCGATTTTCTGCCGTTACCGATAATCCCCACGACGGGCGTTTTAACCAAAAAACGGGAATATTACTGACCAACTTAGGCAGCCCTGATGCCCCCACAGCAAGCGCGTTACGTGTTTACTTGCGTGAGTTTTTATCTGATCCGCGCATTGTAGAAATTCCGCGTATTTTATGGATGATAATACTGCATGGTATTATTTTACGCATTCGCCCAAAACGTTCTGCCAAGCTATATAAAAGTATTTGGACTGAAAATGGCTCGCCACTAACCCATATTACTCGCCAACAAAGCCTTAAGCTTAATGACTTGTTGAAACAACATGGCTACACTAATACCGAAGTTGTCATGGCAATGCGCTACGGCAACCCTTCAATAGAAGCGGGTCTTGAAGAACTCAGAGACAAAGGGCTAACGCGTATTATTGTATTACCACTTTACCCGCAGTACTCAAGCCCAACCACTGGCTCTACCTTCGACGCGGTTGCCAATGTATTAAAAAAATGGCGCTGGGTGCCAGAGCTGCACTTTGTAAACGGCTATCACAAAAACGCTAAGTATCTTGAGTCACTCGCTAATAGTATTAGTGAGGATTTAGAAAAACACGGAATGCCGCAAAAAATGGTGTTTTCGTACCATGGTATGCCTAAACAGTTTTTAGATAATGGTGACCCTTATCACTGCTTATGTCAGCAAACAACGCGTTTAGTTGTAGAAAAACTAGGGCTAGACAAAGATAAAGTGATCACTACTTTTCAAAGTCGCTTTGGTAAAGCTGAATGGTTAAAACCATACACAGATGCAACTCTTGAGAGCTTACCTAGCGAAGGAATTAAAGATATCGCAATTATTAGCCCTGCATTTAGCGCCGACTGCCTTGAAACACTTGAAGAATTAGAAGGTGAAAACCGAGAAATTTTTGAAGAAGCTGGCGGCGAAAAATACCGATACATTGCAGCCCTAAATGACCGTGATGATCACATTGACGCCATGTTTGATGTGTTAAAGCCAATGCTATAAAAAAGAGAGCAGCGGTTAGGTTTTAGCTCTCAGCGTTCAGCTGGAGATTAGCCAAGTGCGGTGAAAGCTTGTAGGCGCGAGTATATCTCGCGCTTTCTCTTGTATCACTTTCTGATAGCTGACAACTTATAACTCAAAGCTGCGCTTAGCGCTTACGTGTCACTATTAATGTGATTGCCCCGGCAATTATCCCCCAGCATGCTGAACCTACCGACCACAAAGTTAAATCAGAAGCCGTTACTAAAAAAGTAATAATGGCTGCTTCAGTATATTCAGCACTATGCAAAGACTGCTGCAAACTATTGGCTATGGTGCCAAACAAAGCAATACCCGCCAGCGCCAATACCAAGGCCTGTGGCAAGCTTGCCACAATTGCCACTAACATAGCCGCACATAACGCCATAATTATATAAAACACGCCACCAGCAATACTTGCCCAATAACGCTTATCAGGGTCTTTATCGGCCTCTTCGCTCATACAAATAGCCGCTGTTATGGCTGCTAAATTAATAGAATAGGTACCAAAGGGAGCCGTCACACAATTTATTAACCCGGTCACAGTTAATGACGATGATATAGGCGCCTTATAATTATGTGCTTTCAAAATAGCAAAACCGGGTAAGTTTTGAGAAGTCATAGTTACTATATACAAAGGAATACTAATGCTTACGAATGCCTGTAAGCTAAACGTTGGCGCAATATAGGCAAAACTACTCGCTTGCCAATGCACAGTACTGGTATCGATATTGCCCATATACCACGCTAAAAATATACCCGCGAGCAGCACACTTAGCATCGCAAAACGAGCAAAAAAGCGCTTACCAATAAAATACACCACCACCATTAAACCAATCACCAATGGCATTTCGTTCATAAAGTTAAACACGTCAATGCCAAATGTCACTAATACTCCCGCTAACATGGCACAAGCCAGCTCACTAGGAATACGGTTCATTATTTTTGCAAACCACCCCGTTATCCCCGACACCAGCACCAATAAGGCTGATAACATAAAGGCACCAATGGCTTCATGTAGGCTATAGCCTTGCGCGCTTGAGATGAGTAATGCAGCCCCAGTGGTAGACCATGCTATTAAAATGGGCACTTTATAATAAAACGACAACACAATAGAGGTACTGCCCATTACCAGCCCCAGCATTAATATCCAGCTTGCCACCAGTTCGGGTGTACCACCTAAAGTGATCACTACTTGGTAAATCAATGCTATCGAACTTGAAAAACCAATAATAACGGCAACAAGCCCCGCCATAGTGCGACTAAGTAATTGATCAATCCCTGCCATAATTCCCTCATTTCATGCTTTAACGTTACAACATACTTTGCCTATCTATACTTTGCAATTAGCCCTTTGAATAATGAAAAATGATCACGTTGCAAAAAAAGTTTATTGGTCAGTTTGGCTTGTCAAAATCGGTGTAATTTTAAAAATATACACGTACCTAAAAAATGCCACAGGGTGCGTCATTACTGTAAAACATCATTATTTTTAAGCTAAAAATAAATACCTAAAAAAGGTAAAGCAAATACTAACAATGAGTTACAAAAAAACTAATTACCACTTTATGATTACAATTTAAATTTGATCTCATCCTATTTTTAATATAAAACTTAACAATTAGTTCACCAATAACCCTAAAAGAGAAACAGATGAAACGTTACATTGTTTTAATTATCGCTATTCCTTTGTCTGTATTTGCCATTTATACACTGCTTAATAATCAGCAAAAAACCGATGAGGTAGACCCACTCATTGCCATTGACATCGTCCCTGTTGATTCTGAATTTGTAAAACAAACTCGTAAACCATTGCCCATTGATATGAGTAAAGATCCTATTAAAACCAAACCCTCAGAAACAAAATTAGCCGTTATTGAAAGTTCGTTTGACGCAATTAATAAACCCTCAACCAAGGCCAAAGAAATCCTTAAAGCGGCAAAAGTACTGCCTACCGATTTGCAAAATGAAGCCTATATAGAATTTGATTTAGCAGCGCTTAAAACCCTTAAAGCGGGCGATAATTTTGACCTCGCCATACCGCAAACTGCCGAAACCTACAGCGCTGAAATAACTAACGTTACCAGTGCCAGTAACGGCGATAAAAGTATTGTAGGCCAAGTGATTGGTGCCAACGGAGCAATGCACACCACCATACTAACCGTGGGCAATGATGCGGTGTATGGTCAATTTACTGCACCTAGTGGCAATTATGTTTTTGAAAGCAAAGGCCAATATGGCTGGATTGCAGCAAAGCGCGATTTATACAAATCACATATAGAACACCAAGTGGGTGAACCCGCACCAAAAAATACGGATGGTAAAGACCCGTTTGCGCCCAGTGATAAAAAATCACCTGCTAGTTAATTTTTAACCTAAACACAGATGACTCAGCAGTAAAACTGCAATTACAAAAGAAAGGAAATACGACAATGAAAAAAATAATATCAACAGCCGCTATTGCAACGGCATTCTGTGCCGCCAGCACAGTGTCAGCAGAAACAATTGATATTGGTATTTTATATACCGATCAATCAGCTGCCGCTACTAGTAACATTAATACTAAAATTAATCAGCTTATTGCTTTTAGTAATCAAGTATATAGCCAAAATGGCGTTGATATAACACTGCGTTTAGTGGGCTCTCAAAACTTAGGTAATCATGCAATAACGCCTTCAGAAGACTGGCTTAACGCCGTGACAAATAGCAGCTATGTCGATGGTTTACGTAATAATTGGAAAGCCGACATGGTAGCCGTATTAGGCACAGGCCAAAGTGCAGGCAGTGGTTTAATCTCTTGTGGACTAGCTTGGGTTGGCCAAGGCACGAATGGCAATTTATACAGCTCTATGAGTAACCGTATGTATTCAATAACAGCCGTTGACTGTGGCGCTTCAACATTCGTACACGAACTAGGTCATAACCAAGGTTTAGCGCATTCTCGTAAGCAAGGCGATACGGCAGGTGGCGTATACGTTGATGGTATGGGCCACGGCGTACAAAATGAATTTGCCAGTATTATGGCTTATCCACATGTGTTTGGCAGTGCAACTCAGTACGATTACTTCTCAAACCCAAACTGGAGTGTAAACGGCATTCCATTTGGTGTAACAAATCAGGCATATGCCATTCGTACCGTCACTGATACCAAAACCAGTATCGCCAATTTTAAATAACAGCGTAAAAATGGGTTAATAACCCATTTAGCTAATTAAGTTCCCCTGCAGAGCGCCTTGGCGCTCTTTTTAATGATTAATCATTTTCTGCTTTATTGCAGGGAGTAAGGTTTTGCCATCGCTATCTACTTTACTCATTAGCTTCAACCCCATTACCTTGGCAAGCACAGGGTAAATATCTAAGTTATTTACCAGCTCAATGCTCATTCCTTGTTTAAACGCTGGGCCTGTTGCTATAAAGGTGGCTGCCATATCGTCGCTATACGCATAGCCGTGCGTACCTAAATAAGGCGCTTTAGTACCGTTGCTAAATACTGCAGGCGCATTGGTTTGCACCACAATGTCGCCCACTCGGCTCCCGCTATTATAATGATAGCCATTAAGCTGTTCGCTACTTAAAACACTATAACGCCCCTTAGCTGCCTTTTGTAAGCGTGCTTTATACGCGTCAATATCTGCATTTTTAGCATCGCTTTTGGTATAAATAAGCAAGCGAGGACCGGTATTCACAGTAATAAAGTTATCATCTTTAGGTAAACTGCTGACAATAATGCTTTGCTCAGGATCAACCTGTGCCATACCGTGATCAGAAACAATCACTAAGTTTATATCCTGCGCTAATTTGCTCAAACGAGTGCGTAACTGCCCCATTAAGGCATCTAGTTTATGAACAGCGTCACGTGTTTGCACTGCATCTGGGCCAAATTCATGCCCCATACTATCAACCAACGAAAAGTAACTGGCTACAAAACGTGGGCGCTGCGCTTGAGGTAAACTTAACCATTGTACAATTTGGTCAATTCTATCTTGGTAGTCACCTTGTTTAGAATAATGAAAATAGTAGTCTGGCGTCATACCATTAAAGCGCGCATCCGATTCAGGCCAAAAATACACCGCCGATTTAAGCCCATGCATTTTTACTAAATTCCACAGCGGAGCACCCCGTACCCAGGTACTGTCTTTTTGTCCTTTTCCCATGCTGTAGCATTCATTATTGCGCGCTTTGTCACAAAATTTATTATCAACAATACCGTGGTTAACTGGCAGTAAACCGGTGATCACCGAAATATGATTAGGAAACGTTTTACTAGGGTACACAGGCTGCATTTTTTGCGCCCTAACCCCCTGCTCACCCATTGCTTTTAAATTTGGCGCGCCATGTTTTTCAATATAGTCCCAGCGCAAACCATCAATTGAAATCATCACTACGGTTTGCTCTTTGGCAGCAAATGCAAGCGGACTTATCAGTAATAACACACTCACAACAACGAATAATAAACGCATCATTTATCCTATTTAAGTTAATTTTTAAGCGACTTGAATACACTAACATAGCTATTTTAAAATTTTGTGGTATTGAGACTAATCTAATTCACAACACAATTACTTCGCAGTTAATTTAATAGCAAGTGTGTGTTCGCCAGACTCAATTTGATGCCAACGTCTATATGTTTTAAAACCGGGCGCACTTACCTGTATATCGTAACTGCTTGCATTGAGCACCATACCAGGACGATATTTAGGACCAATATTCATAATTCTGATATCTGCATTAGGGGCATTGCTGGTAATGGTAAGCTTAGTTTTTTGCTCAACCATATATTTCTGACGCTGTTGTTGCTCTGCGCTAAGAGAGCTATCGCCATGACGTAAAATATCGACCTTAGCAAGTGCATGGCTTAAAGGCGTAAAATGCTCATAAATACCCAACTTTTCTTCAAACGCTAAACCTAATGGATGCAATACGGGTTGGGCATGTAATGTCCAGCGAATTGCATAACTAAATACCGGGTTGCTCGACTCTTCTACCTTAGCTAAAAAGTAATTAACGGGGCTTTGCTGGTCTTTAGTAAAGGTATTATTTATTAATACTACTGGGGCAATTAAAATAACCGCAGGCATAATGAGCTTTTTAAGCCAAGATAACGGGTGTTTCTTATCTATGGCGTTTACAGAGACAGGCTTAATTAGCAGCCATAATTTTAGCGGTAACTTACTAAAAGTAAGACAAATTAAAAATAATGATAACGACATTGAAATAGGCGGAATGAGTACAGAACGCAGTGCTTGCTTACCATATTCAGCATATTCCCCCCCATCTACAAACTTACTTTGGGCGCTATTAAGCATCGTTAGATATTTATCGGTACGTTTTTCGATATTAGGATCAAGCACGTACTCTTTAAAACTTTTTTTATTCCAATCTGCGCGAATATTTTTTACATATAAATCGCCCATACGATCAGCAATTTTAGCTTGTATTTGTTTATGCAACTGAAACCTAACCCACGGCAAATTAGGCTTTAAACTCAAATCATGCTTTGCCATTTCACTGCGCCACTGGCTATTTGCTTCATTGGTGACTTTTTTAGCGACAGCCTGTGCAAATTCCGCGCGGTCATTAATATTCCAGCGCTCATTGAGTGCTAAGCCCTTACTAGAAAAATGTGCGCGCAACTTTTTAGAGGTGGTGTCATGAGCGCGAAAAGTGATTAAATTTTCGATACCAAATTCGTAGCCGGTTTCAGTTACAAATAACTGTCCAAATTTAGGGTGTTGTAAAAAGCGTAATTGATAATGATCAGGATCATCCGTGTACTTATATCGCTTATCTTTAATACCACCGTCGCCCCCAGTAGCTAAACTAGCCGCTTGTAAGGCAGTATATACCCCCCCTGTTAAAAACCCCATTAATAGGCTGCTGGCCGCATTTTCTGTTGCAGAAATATCTTCAACAATAAGCCAGTAATCGGGCTCAATGTAACCAATACCAGCTTGAAGAATATCGCTGCGATAATCAGCTGCCGCTCTTTCGTAACAGCGGTTACGACGATCTTTTTGGCTACTTTTATCATAACGCTCTGAACATCGAGCAACTTGCTTGTGGTAGCCGTAAATTTTAGGGCCATATTTTTGCGCACGCGCAGACGCTTTTGCTATATGCGCTTTTTGCGCTTGTTGATAGTTGCCCCACCCATCATTTATTTGCTGCTCAACTTGTTGCCAATAACCTTGCTCACGCGTACTAATACCCGCCAAAGTTTGATTATATTTTTTACTACCCGATGCATACGCTTTATATTGCACGACTAGCTCATCGTACAGCTGACTATACTCGCCATAGTGTTGATCAAAGTCTTGGTAGGCCTTTTTTTGCACAAAAGAAGCAATAATCTTACGCTTATCATCCTCTAAGTTGTCAGATAAAGCAGCATCACTATATAAAAGCCCACCAAAAAGCGCTAAAAACGTGAGGTTTTCTGAGCTGTGTAATTGCTCAGAGTCGTAATCTAGACCGTTTACTTTAATTGAATTAATCGCCAAAGCATCTCTGAGTGCTGCACTATAAACAGCAAATTGGCGCTGCTGCGAAGATGAAGGCTCAATTAAGGTTTTTTCTATCACATATTTTTGACCATAAAAAACAACTGGCCAAACTAAACACACTAATGCAACCAAAGAAATAACGCCTCGGCCTACTTTTGCAACCATAGCTTTAGGTAAAAAATCAGCAAGCAGTAACGCCACTCCAACCCCAGAAACAGCTCGTCCATAAATTTCTAAATGCTCTAAGTCTTGTGCCGAGGGTGTCCCCAGCCCCACTAAAGAAACTAATTGTGCATTAAAAATAGCCTCGGGTAATAAATATAAAGAGGCTAGCAGTAGCAGTAAAAAACGCCACCAAAATGGTTTTATGGTTGTGCTCATAGTCAATGGTCTTATTATTTTTGTTTACGAAGTTCAAGCTCAACGGCTGGGTCGGTTTCAAGGCTAAATTTTTCATCAGCCTCGCGCGCGCCAACCTCTAAATTAGGCACACTCTTAACCGGTAACATCTTCACTGGGTAAAGCGTCCTTTTAAGCGACTTTAATTGCCCACCAATTGCAGGGTATAAATGGTTTTTTTGATAAGCCGATAGTTCGTCTAATCGCATTAAATCTAAATCGTCAGGTAGTGTTGTAATTTGTTTTGCTGCGGGATGTGATCCTTTATATGGCTGAACATTTGGTAAACCGAATACCGAACAGAACCCATAAACAGAATCATCAATAATCACTGAGTCAGGACGTAGTCGCTTTGATTGAGCTAATAAAGTTTGCTCATGGTAGTCGTGGCCGTTAATCGAATAAGTCGCTATATCAATTCCCTGTGCCTTAGCAGTCACTTTTAACTGTGCTGCACTTTGCTGATAGTGGCGAATATCTAACACATAGCCAAAATTACGTTTTAACTTTTTTGTTAGCGAGGCTAATTTAATTGGACGATCGTAACGCGTTTCACGATGACGACGATTGGCATACGACTGAATGCTTTCAAGTTGCTCTTTATTTCGCTCATAAATAGGATCGCTCCCCGCGCCACGTTTTAGATCAGCCGCCAGTTTGTTCATCGATATCTTTGAAGGAGACTTAATAAACATCATATAAATGTCA
>Ga0228607_1000094_pt1 | contig 15311 bp, 13 predicted proteins | sample 8DmetaG_FD_186032 | JGI IMG/M metagenome (GOLD analysis project Ga0228607, IMG submission 186032) | Seawater microbial communities from Monterey Bay, California, United States - 8D | ecosystem: Environmental > Aquatic > Marine > Coastal | place: USA: California | collected 2016-11-05 | reverse complement strand
GTTTTCATCCAGCCCGATTGGAACATCATCATAAGGTGTATTATGGATTGTTAGGAGCAGATTAGTTAGCTTAGCATCAATTTCTTTAGCAGAATCTTCTAATGATGCAATTTCTACTTTTTTTTCAGATACAAGAGTTCGTAATCTTTCGAATTCTTTGTCATTACCTGATGCTTTGGCTTCTCCTACTAATTTAGAAGCCGCATTTCGTTCAGCCAGAGCTGCTTCAGCACTAGTAATTTTTGCACGCCTTTCCTGGTCAATCTCTATTATTTTATTTGAGATTTTATCAATACCACGTCGTTTTAACGCGGCATCAAAATTTTTTGGATTATCGCGAATTGCGCGGATATCATGCATAGAAAAACCTCATACTATTTTGAGCTTTATGCACGAAAAATGATGTAAGGTTAAGAGTTAAATAATAAGATTATTTTTTTAAATATTATGTATAAAAAAATATAATATACTAAATTATTATTAAGATAAGTGGGTTGTACTTGCTTATTTATATGACACCCGTTAGGTATCGAGGCAAAGAAATTACGGGCGATTTTACGCCCCTTAACATTGAGGATTTTGATATGTTTGCAACTCCTGCATTTGCACAAGCAGCTGGCGGCGGTTTCGCCGGTGGATTAGGTGGCTTCATGCCATTAGTTTTAATTTTTGGCATTATGTACTTTTTAATGATCAGGCCACAACAAAAGAAAGTCAAACAGCATCAAGCAATGGTTGCTGCAGTACGCAAAGGCGATCAAATTGTAACTGCAGGTGGATTGATTGGTAAAATAACTAAAGTAAATGCAGATAATGAAGTTGAAGTTGAAATATCTTCAGGTGTTAAGGTAAAGGTTGTTCAGCATACAATTTCGCAAGTTTTAAATAAAACTGAACCTGCAAAATAAATAATCTTAGGTATCTCTAAATGTTGCAATTCTCTCTAACCAAGAAAATTCTAATCTGGGTTGTGGTCGTACTTGGCTTTCTTTTTGCTATGCCAAATGGTTTTTACAATCGTGTTGAAAGTGTAAATGATGCTCGAATACAGTTAGAGAATGGGAACAGGACACCTAGTGTAATTACAGCTGCCAAAAATTGGCCGTCTTTTCTACCAAGTTCATTGGTTAATTTGGGATTAGACTTGCGCGGTGGTGCTCATTTATTAGCAAGGGTGCGTGTTGACCAAGTTTATGAAGCTCGAATGGATGCTTATTGGCCAGAGGTCAGAAACGCTTTACGAAAAGAACGGGCAACAATTGGTACAATTCGCCGTGTTGATGGAGAAAACTATGATCTTCGAGTAAGAATATCTGAGCCTGGACAAATGCAACGAGCATTAGAAGTTGTTACCGCATTAGCTAGACCTGTCACAACTTTATCTGGCGCAGGGGCAAATGATATTGTTGTGACATCTCAAGATGATATGGTCATTATTGAATTATCTGAAGCTGAAAAAATAGCAACTGATACACGAACAATGGATCAATCTTTGGAAATAATCAGGCGTCGTGTTGATGAGGCTGGTACTCGGGAGCCAACAATTCAGCGCCAAGGAACAGATAGAGTATTAATACAAGTTCCTGGTATTGGTTCGGCTGAGGAGTTGAAAAGTATCATAGGTAAAACTGCAAAACTTACATTTCATAAAGTTTCTCAGAGAACCTCAAACCCTGAAGAGCGAGTAAAAAATAGACAAATACTTTTACCCGCACAAGATGAAGAAGGTGTATTTTATATATTGGACAAAACGCCTGTTATAAACGGTGACCATTTAACAGATGCACAACCAGCTTTTGACCAAAATAACCGTCCAGCAGTTAGCTTCAGATTAAATACAACTGGTGCAAGAATCTTTGGCCAATATACTGCTGAGAACATAGGAACCCCATTTGCCATTGTACTTGATAAAGAAGTGGTTTCTGCACCAACTATTCAAAGCCATATTTCAGGTGGATCAGGAATTATAACGGGTCAGTTTGGTGTTGAGGAAACAACATTATTATCCATACAACTTCGAGCAGGAGCACTGCCTGCAGAATTAGAATATCTGCAAGAGTCAACAGTTGGGCCTGACCTAGGGCAAGATAGTATCGATGCTGGGACACTAGCATGTATTGTTGCATTTATTGCTGTGCTTGTATTTATGAGTTTAAGTTATGGATTATTTGGTATATTTGCTAATGTTGCTTTAATCATAAATATTGCATTAATATTTGCTATCTTAAGTATCATATCTGGAACACTTACCTTGCCCGGGATAGCAGGTATTGTATTAACGGTTGGAATGGCGGTAGATGCAAACGTGCTTGTATTTGAACGTATTCGAGAAGAGCTCAAAAAAGCTAAAAACCCCCGCAAAGCAATTGAATTAGGCTATGAACGAGCATTTAGTGCAATTATTGATGCAAACATCACAACATTAATTGCGGCGGTTATTTTGCTAGTGTTTGGTTCTGGTCCAGTTAAAGGATTTGCCATCACATTAGGGATTGGCATTGTAACTTCTGTGTTTACTGCAATTTGGGTTACAAGATTATTAATATCAATTTGGATAGAACGTAAACGTCCAAAATCAATAGAAATATAGGAGATTAGGATGCGATTAAAATTGGTTCCCGACAATACTAATGTTAATTTTTTTCAATCTACTAGATTAACTTTTGGCGCTTCAGTTCTAGCTATGATTTTATCTATATTTTTATTTTTCTTTAATGGATTGAATCTAGGTATAGATTTTTTAGGTGGAACCACAATTAGAACAGACTCTCAGACATCTGTTGATATTGCTGCTTATAGGGCAGCTTTAAAGCCATTAAACTTAGGCGATGTAACTGTAACAGAGATTTTTGACGTTACCAAACCAGATTTAAATGCAGCTCAAATAAGATTTGAAGCGCAAAGTGGAGAAGAAGCTGCAACAGTGGAAGTTATTCGATCAGTAAAGGCAGCTTTAATGTCACTTGATGAGACAATAACTTTTCCACAAGTTGAGAGTGTTGGGCCTGAGGTTTCTGGGGAGTTAGTTCAAGCAGCAATTACAGCAGTGCTGGCAGCCATTGGAGCAGTATTATTTTATATTTGGTTAAGGTTTGAATGGCAGTTTTCGGTCGGAGCAATTGCAGCACTAGTGCATGACATTGTTATAACAATTGGCATCTTTAGCCTTTTGCAGATCAAATTTGATTTAGCTATAATTGCAGCTCTATTAACTATTGTTGGGTATTCACTTAATGATACAGTTGTTGTTTTTGATCGTGTGCGAGAAAATTTACGGAAATATAAAAAAACCCCACTTAAAGATCTGCTAAATATGTCAATAAATGCAACACTATCTCGTACTGTTATGACATCGTTAACAACACTTATTGCATTGATAAGCTTATTTATATTGGGTGGTGATGTGATACATGGATTTGTTTTTGCAATGATATGGGGCGTAATAATTGGTACATATTCTTCAGTCTTTGTAGCATCATCAATACTACTTAGATTAGGTGTCAAGCGTGACTGGGATAAAACTAATGATGGTAAAGCTGGTACACAGTTTGCTGGCATTGATGCATGACAACTTTTATCGATCAAGTTCTATCATTTGATGGATTAGCTTGGTTAATAATTACTGTAATATTTGCAGGAATAGTGCGCGGGTTTTCAGGGTTTGGTACAGCACTTATCTTCATGCCAATTGCAGCTTCCGTTACTAGTCCTGTTTGGGCAATTATAATTATGATGTCATTTGATATTTTTGGTCCATTGGCATTATTACCAAGAGCTTGGCGAGATGGCGAACCAGCTGAAGTTTCATTATTGGTTGTTGGCGCAATAATAGGTTTGCCAATTGGAGTTTATTTCCTTACCCAAATTGACCCTATTTTATTTCGGTGGATAGTATCAGTATTATCGTTAATTATGTTAATCTTACTGGCTAGTGGATGGCGCTATAAGAACCCATTAAATAAAATGATGCTCATGGTTATTGGTTCAATGGGTGGTTTTATGTCTGGTATTGCAGGAATTTCTGGGCCACCAGTCATTTTAACTTACATGTCAGGTTTAAAGCCAGCATCAATAATCAGAGGAAATACAATGCTGTATTTATTTTTTGTTGATTTGCTGATGTTTATTGTTTTTTTAATCAAAGGATTACTTGTTCTAACACCATTAATAATAGGCCTGTTCTTGGCAATACCATATACTTTAGGAGGGTTGATTGGACAAAAGATATTTAATCCAAATAAAGAAACACTATATCGCAGGATAGCTTATGTGTTAATTGAATTAAGCGCGTTAATGGGATTACCAATTTGGAGTTGAAGAATGGAAATAAACGAAATTTCTTTTAGTGGTCAACCACCGGTTGACTCATATGGGCCTGGATTTTTCCGGGTTTCAGACAAAGTTCTAAAAGGCCCATTATTTTTGACGTTGAAAGGATCTATCAATTGGGCCGGTCTAGAAGATCTGTCACCTATCATCGAGAATAAAGATGATTATGATGTAATTTTTATAGGTATGGGAAAAGAAATTTCCCCATTACCAAAAGTCATAATAAATAAACTGGAAGAAGCAGGTGTCCCATATGAGCTTATGAATAGTCCAAGCGCATGCAGGACTTATAATGTATTATTATCAGAAGACCGGAGAGTAGGGTTAGCAGTTTTACCAGTTTGAAAAATTATGATAATAATTAATTATGGTTTCCCTATTTGAAACAAAAACTATATAATAAAACAGAATTTAACTTTACTTATGGAGGCCCAACATGGCTTTTGAACTTCCTGAACTCCCATATTCACACGATGCCCTAGCTAAAGGCGGTATGTCCGCTGAAACATTAGAATTTCACCATGATTTGCATCATAAAGCTTACGTTGATAACGGAAATAAACTCATAGCTGGTACGGAGTGGGAAAATAAATCTCTAGAAGAGATAACTATTGGTACTTACAATTCATCTAGTGTAGCTCAAAACGGAATATTTAATAACATCTCACAACTTTGGAATCATAACCAGTTTTGGGAAATGATGGGGCCAAATGGTCGTACCATGCCAAGTGAATTAGAAGCCGCTATTGTTGATAACTTTGGTTCAGTAGATACCTTTAAAACAGAATTTGGAGCTGCCGGTGTTGGCCAGTTTGGTTCTGGATGGTGCTGGTTGGTTAAAGATACAGATGGATCTTTGAAGATAACTAAAACTGAAAATGGCGTAAATCCTTTATGTTTTGGACAAACAACATTATTGGGTTGTGATGTTTGGGAACATTCATACTATATTGATTTTAGAAATAAACGACCTGTATATATAGCCAACTTTTTAGATAATTTAGTTAATTGGGAAAATGTAGCTGAACGTTTAGCAAGCTCTTAATAAAAAACTAATGAAATTTATTTTTGATATATGTTGACTCTCATATCAAAAATTGCATTGTAAGCTTATTGAACAAAGCAATGTGACGGGAGGACTAGATTTCAATGAAATCTGGGTCACATAGCAAAAAGGCCCTGTTGATAAATTCAACGGGGCTTCTTTTTTAGGACAGGAATTAATTTGAAGCGAGAAACTACAGGTGTTTTGGCTATGTTTGTAGCCTGCTTTATTTGGGGCATCTCTGCGTTTTATTATAATTATATTTCGCAGGTGCCGCCATTAGAAGTCCTTTCACACCGAACCATTTGGACTGCTGTATTTATTGGTGCAATATTATTGGCAAGAAGGGGATTGATAACAATTCCCATGGAAGCATTAATGCGTATATTTTTTGCCGCTATTTTTATAAGTATTAATTGGTTTTTCTTCATTTACGCAGTTCAAATTGGAAAAGTGGCTCAATCAAGTTTAGGTTATTATATTTTTCCTTTAGTAGCTGTTGCATTTGGAGCGATTTTTTTAGGAGAAAGATTGAGCTTATTTCAATGGTTTGCAATCAGTCTAGCAGTTATTGCAGTAATTTTATTAAGTTTTGGTGTTGGGGAATTTCCATATATAGCTATAAGCTTAGCTATTACATTTGGACTATATGGATTAATAAAAAAGCCATTAACTATTGGACCTATGAGGTCTGTTTTTTGGGAAGTAGTTTTTTTACTTCCGTTAGCATTAATATGGTTGGCAGGAACACATTTTTTTGGATGGCAAGGAATTGTGGGTCGAGATGGCGGTTTCTTTGGAAGTGATATTAAAGTGAGTATTGCCCTAATGTTTACTGGTATCTTGACCGGTGTACCCTTAATTTTAATGGCATTTGCGATGGAAAGATTAAAGTTGGCAACAGTTGGATTGGTTCAATATGTAAACCCATCTTTACAGTTTTTGTTGGCCACACTTTTTTTCATGGAGCCGGTAGGTAGGGTGCATCTGATAGCATTCAGTTTAATTTGGACAGCTTTAGGAATTTATTCATACTATTCAATACGTCAAGAGAGAGATTGAATTAATTTAGTTTCAAGCTCATCAATACTCTCCACAACAGAGAAAAAGCTTTTATTATTGGACAGAACAAATCCCTCTGATATTTGATTATCAATTAATTTTAAGAGTGGGTTCCAATACCCATTTACATTAAAAATAAAGCAAGGTTTGTTGTGTAACCCTAATTGGCGCCATGTTATTAACTCAAAAAATTCATCTAAGCTCCCAAAACCACCTGGCAAAAGAATAAAAGCATCTGAGTTCAATACCATAATTTTTTTTCGCTCATGCATATTTTCAGTTATTATAAAACTGTCTATATCATCTTTGCCAATCTCTAGTTCTAGTAAATGTTCTGGTATAACACCAAAAACTTCTGCATTGCCTGATTGTGCAGAATTTGCCACTTTTCCCATTAAGCCAACGCTTCCTGCCCCATAAACTAAACGCATGCTATGACGGGCTATCATTTCACCAGTATCTTGGGCTGCTTGTAAATAGCTTGGCTTTGCTCCATCACGGTGTGCGCAATAGACACATATAGATTTTTTGCGTTGTAAATTCATTAGTAATACTTACAACTATTAGTATGTACCGCCAAGGGGGCAAAATATAATGAGTGCAAAAAAAACTGAGATTCTCAAATTAGAGAAATCATCACGTGTAAAAAAGAGATTTGGTAATAGCTCTGAAGATAAAGTTATTCTTTCCTTTGCAGCAGCTTTTGCAATCCTTGCGGTGTTTTTTATTGTAATGGAGACTTCTGATGAAAAAATCTCATCACAAGTAAAACAAACTCCTCAAGATATAATAATCAATGAAAAAAAAATAACAGATACAGTCACTACAGTTGAAGAGGATAAAGCAGCTGAAGTCGAAGAGGACAAGGCTGTAGTAGTTGAAGAGGATAAAGCAGCTGAAGTCGAAGAGGACAAGGCTGTAGTAGTTGAAGAGGATAAAGCAGCTGAAGTCGAAGAGGACAAGGCTGTAGTAGTTGAAGAGGATAAAGCAGCTGAAGTTGAAGAGGACAAGGCTGTAGTAGTTAAAGAGGACAATGCTGCTGAAGTTGAAGAGGATAAGATTGTCGAAGTAGAAGACTTAAATGAGAACAATCCAAAATTTGATTTAGTAAGAGTTGAAGAAGACGGATCTGCCATAATTGCAGGTTCTGCAAAACCCAATAGCGAAGTAAGGTTGTTGGTGGATGGAAAAGAGCTTGAAGTTGTTGAAGCAGATGGTTCAGGTACTTTTGCAATATTAACAACAATTCCAACGGGTGAGAAACCTTTAGAGCTGCAATTAGAAGATGCTAATGACAATAGTGTGAGATCAAAAGATACTGTATTAGTAATTCCAAATAAAGAGACAGAAAATAAAAGCCCAAAAATTGTTATTGCTGAAACGAGTGGTGAAATTATTGTTCAAGACCAAAATGAATTAGCTCCAGAAATACAGTCTCTTTCATTAGATACAATTAATTACGCTGAGAGTGGTGACGTAATCCTTGCTGGCAGAGCTGCATCTGAACAAACAGTTCGGATTTATGTAGATAACAAACCTGTTGTTTTAGGTGAAGTTACTAATGGTAAATGGAACTTTGAGATCCCTAATATTGAAGAAGGTATTTATACATTAAGAGTAGATGCAATAAATGAACAAGGTGAAGTTGTAGATCGAGTTGAAAGCCCCTTCCAGCGTGTAATACTGGAAATGGAACGTGGCCAAGCTACAATTCAACCTGGATTTACACTGTGGAAGCTTGCAGAATTGAAGTATGGCTTTGGCATGCGATATGTACAAATATTTGAAGCAAATCGAGACTCTATTAAAGATCCGGATTTAATTTATCCAGGTCAAGTGTTCCAAATACCTGAAAAATAATATTCACAAAGTTTAGTTTGAATTAACTAGTCAAGTTTGAAGCATAATACTATATTAAGACTTCAACGGAGATTAATTACATTGAGACCCACTACTTCATCAGCAAATTTGAAAAGCGGACAAGCAATGAACGTGATCAAATCTGTTTTACCATATTTATGGCCAAAATCGCGAAAAGATATCCAATTTAGAGTTGTTCTTGCAATGCTGGCATTAGTACTTGGTGAAATACTAGGATTACTGGCACCATACTTTTATGGAGTATCTGTTGATGCCCTTGCTCCGGGAGCGGATGAAGATCAAACTATATTTATGTTGACTGCAGGTGCACTCGGCATGGTTGTAGCTTATGGTGTTATGCGCATTTTGTCAGTTGGATTTAGCCAACTTAGAGACGTGATATTTGCACAAGTAGGTCAGCGTGCTCTACGTCAACTAGCTTTAGAGACATTTAGGCATTTGCATCGATTATCTCTCAGGTATCACATTACACGCAAGACTGGTGGATTAAGTAGAGTAATGGAGCGTGGTGTTAAGGGGGTAGAGTTTTTATTAAGGTTTATGCTTTTCTCAATTGGGCCACTAATTCTTAAATTGTTAATTGTTGCAGGTATTTTTTATCTAGAGTTTGGTTTTATCTATATGGCAATCGTTTTGATTACGATTGTCTTATATATTTGGTTTACTTTTTCCGTCACAGAGTGGCGAGTGAAAGTACGTAAAGAAATGAATGATAAAGATACTGATGCTAATCAAAAAGCTATTGATAGTTTATTGAATTTTGAAACAGTAAAATACTTTGGCGCTGAAGAAAGAGAAGCGCTAAGATACGATGAAAGTATGCGAGGTTATGAAGCTGCTGCATTGAAGACCAGTTATTCATTAGCATTTTTAAATTTTGGGCAAACACTCCTTATTACTGGGGGATTAATTACAGTAATGATATTGGCTGCTATGGCTGTTCAAAGGGGAGAATTGAGTGTTGGCGATTTTGTTATGGCGAATGCCTATATGATTCAAATAACAATGCCTTTGGGATTTCTGGGAACAGTATATCGTGAAATTCGACAAGCATTAGTTGATATGGGCGAAATGTTTGATCTTCTTGGCCAACCTCAAGAAGTAACTGACGTGGCAAATGCCGAAGATTTAAATATAAAAGGTGGTCAAATTGAATTTGATAACGTTACATTTGGCTATGACTCAGAAAGAATTATACTATCCAAATTATCTTTGAAAATAAAAAAAGGTGAAACTGTTGCAATTGTTGGCCCATCTGGTTCAGGTAAGTCAACTATTGGTCGTCTTCTTTTTAGATTTTATGATGTAAATAATGGTAGCGTTAAGATTGATGGGCAAGATATTAGGGATGTAACCCAAGCATCAGTTCACAATTCTATTGGAATTGTTCCTCAAGATACTGTTCTATTCAATGATACAATTGGATATAATATTGCTTACGGTAGCAAAAATGCATCCAATGATGATATTGTAGAAGCTGCTAAGTCAGCAAAAATTCATGATTTTATAATCAGTTTGACTGATGGATATAATACAACGGTCGGCGAAAGAGGATTGAAGCTATCTGGAGGTGAAAAGCAAAGAGTAGGAATTGCTCGTACATTGTTGAAAAATCCACCAATATTAGTTTTAGACGAAGCAACCTCGGCTTTGGATACTGAAACAGAAAGAAATATCCAAGAAAGTTTAAGAGGTTTAGGGTCTGGCAGATCTGTAATTACAATAGCTCACAGACTTTCGACTGTAGTAGATGCTGATCAGATTTTTGTTTTAGAAAAAGGCGTTATTGTTGAAAAAGGTACACATGATGAATTGTTAAACCTAAATGGTCGTTACACAAAAATGTGGCATACTCAGGAATCAGAGGCAGAACTGGCTATGTAAAATCCAGTTCTGCCTGAAAATTAACTTTGTTTAATAGTAATGGTTTGAAGCTTAAATACTTTTGATAATCCTGCATATGCTCCTTTACTGACCCAAATTCTTAACGCTAATAATGAAGGTGTTAGAACAAGGGTTAGAAGAGTCGCGATACCAAGGCCAAATACTACAGCTGTTGCCAATTGCTTCCACCATAAAGCTGTTGGCTGATCAATAAAATAGCCACCATTTATAAAATCTATTGATATACCAAGCATCATAGGAGTTAAACCAGCCATAGTTGTTATGGTTGTTAAAAGAACAGGGCGAATTCTAGCCTGTGCTGTTTTTGAAATTGCTTCAAGTGCTGTCATTTTCTTGGAGTATTCTTGATAAGTATCAATTAAAACAATATTATTATTAACAACAATTCCTGCTAGTGCCACTATTCCTGTTCCTGTCATAATGACGCTAAAAGCTTGGTTCATAACAAGCATACCAATTAAAACTCCTGCAGTTGAAAGAACGACTGCAATTAAAACAAGAACTGAATTATAAAATGAGTTAAATTGGGCTAATAAAATTACAAACATCAAACCGAGAGCGCCAAGGAAAGCTTTTCCAAGAAAAGCTGAACTTTCAGCTTGATCTTCTTGATCACCTTTCCATTCCCATTCAATTCCATTTGGCAAGCGCTGTTCTTCTTCCAGCCATTTTGTAATTTCGGCAATCTTTTCTGCAGCATTAACTCCCTGAGCTACATCAGCTTTTATATCAAAATATCTCTTGCTATCAGCTCGATCAATTTGACCAAGTTTTTCAACAGGCTTTAGCGTAATGAAGTTTGAAATTGGCACAAGACCTGAGTTAGTTCTTACACGTAATGTCTCTAAGGTTGATAGCAACCTATCTTTTTTAGGAAGACGAACACGAATATCAATATCCTCGTCAGACGTATCTACAGTCATGTCACCAAGTTTTAAGCCACGGGTAACGAGTTGGACCATAGCGCCAACTTGCGCAACGTCAGCTTTATATCGACCTGCCTTTTCAACATCGACGTCTACTTGCCAATCTATCCCAGGAAGAGGCCTTGTATCTTCAATTTTAACTGGACCATCAATTGATTCATAATGATTGCGGATGATACCCGCCGCCATTTTCAGGTCATCAAAATTTGATCCCTTCACCCTAAGAGTTAGTGGTTTGCCTGATGCAGGTCCCTGAGCAAGTTCTAATATTTCAACTTGAACACCAGGAACATCCGCTATTCTTTCCTCAACTGCTTTGAGTATGTCAAAACCAGAAGGAGAGCCTTGTCGTGCTTCCCAAGGTGTAGTTTCTATTTGAATTTGTCCTATGGTATCAAGTGGAGCTGTTGCACCACCTGTATTATTATCCAATCCTCCATCACCTGCAAATGCAAACGCACTTTGAATACCATCAATATCTTTAATTAAACCTTCTACGTTTTCTACTAAAATATCTTTTTCATCTAGGGATAAATTGCCCCTTGCGCGAACATAAACGATTGCATTCTCAGGTTCAGTGGTAACAAAAAATTCAACTCCATTATTATTTTTGCCAAAAACAGAGAAAATTGTGATCAATAAAAATATTGTAAGTCCTACCATTACAGCTGGCATGTACCATTTATTAACTATGAAATTAATAAAACGAGCATATAAATTTTGTTTTGATGATTTAGTATTATCAGATGTTGATTTTAAAGAACTTGTTGTTGCGGATGTAGCCATACATCCAATGAAGAATAATACTGCTCCAACAATCGCAATGCCATTTACGAGTTGTATCACACCCATAAAAATAATAGCAATTGACAAAAGTACTAATAACAAACGCACTATTAGTTTAGAGTTATTTCTCAATTTATCAGATATGTTTTCTAAAGTCCGTGTTAATCTTCCTGCTACTCCACCGATTACAGGCAGGTAAATAAGTGCAACAAGTAAAGACGCAGATAATACATATATTAGTGTAATTGGTAACATTCTCATGAATTCGCCAGGTACACCTGGCCAAAATAACATTGGTAAAAATGCACATAATGTAGTTGCTGTTGAGGAAACTATTGGCCAAAACATTCTTTTTGCAGCTGAACCATATGCTTCCATTGGGCCAGTACCTTCAGCAATTCGCTTATCAGCGTATTCAACTACAACTATTGCTCCGTCAACTAACATTCCTACAGCCAATATGAGACCAAACATTACCATATTAGAGATTGTTATTCCGGATATACCCATAAGAGCAAAAGCTAGAAGAAAAGAGGTGGGAATAGCAAATCCAACAAGCAAAGCTGATCTAATTCCCAGTGCTGCTAAAACAACAATCATAACTAACGCAATTGCAGTTAAAACTGAACCTTCAAGTTGGCTAACCATATCAGAAACTTGTCTCGATTGATCAGATGAATAATCTATTGTGATGGCGTCTCTAAGTTCTGGTTCCCATTCGGATACAATTTGTTCTACTTTTTCTTTTACTAAACTAACCGTGCTAATTAAATTTACACCCTTTCGTTTAATTATCTGCAAAGTAACGGTTGTCTCACCATTAAATCTTGCGGTGCCAATTCGATCTTCAAATGTAAGCCTAATATCTGCCAGATCTTCAAGAGTGATTACTCTATTTCCATTAACTTTTACTGGTAGATTATAAACATCCTTGGGTTCGTTAAATGATGAAGGTATTTTAATAGCAAATGCACCTGCTTCATTTTCTATCTCACCCGCTGCTATCAAAAGGTTGTTATTGGTTACAACATTTATCAACTCTCCAGCAGTAACATTATATGCTTCTAATTTTAATGGATCGATCAAAACTTCTAACATTTCGTCACGCTGACCAGCTAATCCAACTTCTAGAACCTCCGTCATAGACTCAATTCTATCCTGAAGATTTTTTGCTACCCTAGTCATTGTTCTTTCGGGCAACTGACCAGACATTGAAACAACTAATATTGGAAATCTTGAAAAATTAATTTCATTTATTGAGTATTGATCAGCACCATCTGGGAATTCCGCTTGAGCTTGATTAGCTTTGTCACGTACATCAGCTATTGTAGCTGATTTATTCCATCCAAATTCAAATTCAAGCGCGACACCACCATATCCTTCTGAGGCTGTTGAGGACATGGTTTTCAAGCCATTTATGTCACGAAGCTTGTTTTCCAGTGGTTTTACAATTAATTTTTCACTGTCTTCAGCAGATATTCCCGGAAAAGGCACTGAAACAAATAACGCAGGTATATCAATATCTGGCTCACCCTCTTTTGGTAGGCCTGTATAAGCTAAAATACCTGCAGCTAGAGACATTGCCACAAATACTAAAATCATTCGAGCTCTATCTGTCGCCCAGTCAATCATACCAGTCATTATTCTGAAACCTTATAAGAAACTTTAATATTTGAATTATCTGTTACGTATTCTTGCCCAACAACGATTACTTCTGCTGAATTAGGAAGACCTGTAACCCAAATACCTTCTTCTGCGTCCCTTATAATTTTTATTGGAATAAATTTAGCTTTATTATTTATGGCAACTCTCACGCCAAGCTCTCCAGCACTATTTAATGTAAGTGATGATTGTGGAAGTAAATGACCTTTTACACCAGCAAGTGATATGTATATGTCGGCTGTAGACCCTTCCCGAATTTCATAACCGTCATTAGAAACAGTTGTTTCAACAAGAAAAGTACGTGTAGTAGGATCTGCTGACCTTGAAATAAAGCTTACAGTCCCAGATACATTATTGCCACTAATTAAACGCGCTCCTGCAGTTGTTCCGACTTCAATTTGGATACTTGAGTTTCTGTGGCGTAACCGATAAGTTTAATTGGGTTTAGTGCTAATAAAGTTCCACACGGAGCTCCAGTTTGCATGAAATCACCATATTCTGCAGTATCAGATTCTAACAAACCATCGAATGGTGCAATAATCTTTGTATTATTTAGATCAGTCGTGGCTCGGTTTATCCTTGCTTCAACATTTGCTACAGCTTGACGCTTACTTAGTGATTGTGTTTCTGCACTAGATGCTGAAAGTTCAGCTGCTTCAACTGCAGCTTCAGTGCCAACACCACGCTTTAGTAAAGATCTCTGGCGCTCCGCAGCTTGAACACGCAATTCATATTGGTGAATGGAGGCGTCTAATTCATCTAATGAAAGAGCTAAGGCTTCTTTAGCTTCTGCGAGTACATCTGATTTTGTACCTACTTCAAGTTCACAAAGTAATTCACCATTTTTTACAAATGTACCTTTGCGTATTGGCTGAGAAATAACTGAACCTGAAGTTTCTGCTTTTACTTGAACGGATTTAAATGCTTCTGTTTGCCCACGTAAAAGAATTCCATTTGTCACTTCTTGTTCATTTGATTTTTGAACTAAGACTGACACAGCTTTCAGATTTTTAGTATTTTCAACATTTATTTCAGGAGTTGTTGTTACAATTTCATCTGTAATAGTATTTGGATTATTTAGTGACGCATTAAGATCATTCCTAAATATAAAACCTGCTATGCCTACGCAAACTATGATTGCTATAATTATTGATGAAATACGCATAATAAACTCCGATATTAGTAGTCAATTTATTGAAATAAATAATAAATCTAGATTCTTGCACTCTTTACGCTTTAATTACATTTCTTACAACTAGAGCTAGAAGTTGAATTTACTAGCTTAAATGAAAATTTATTATAATGGCTTATCACTATTCAGTCTCGTAATTCTATAAATAATGTTTTAATGAATAAGACTAGAGAATGTGCATAGGAATATATCATAATGTCTACAATTTCAAAAAAGATAGGTGTAGTAGAGAATGGACGCTCAATTGATAAGCTGAATGAGCGTAAAGTCATGACAGTTCCTAATTTTCGAGCCCAAAAAGGAAGCGCACCACTTGTTTGTTTGACAGCTTACACAGCTCATGTCGCGCATTTAGTTGATGCTGAGGCTGATATGATTTTAGTAGGTGATAGCTTAGGAATGGTTATCCACGGTATGCCAAACACTTTAGGTGTAACAATTGAGCATATGATTATGCATGGACAAGCAGTTGTTCGAGGAGCAAAAAAAGCATTAGTAGTAGTTGATATGCCTTTTGGAAGTT
>Ga0228607_1000074_pt1 | contig 17114 bp, 16 predicted proteins | sample 8DmetaG_FD_186032 | JGI IMG/M metagenome (GOLD analysis project Ga0228607, IMG submission 186032) | Seawater microbial communities from Monterey Bay, California, United States - 8D | ecosystem: Environmental > Aquatic > Marine > Coastal | place: USA: California | collected 2016-11-05 | reverse complement strand
GGGCCTAAAAGTGGCGGTGTTTTCCTTACCACCATTCATAAATTTACCGAAGATTTAGCACTGCTTACTGAGCGAACCAATGTTATTTGTATCTCGGATGAAGCGCACCGAAGCCAAACCAACTTAGAGCAGAAAGTAACTGTTACTGAAGATGGTGTGAAGAAAACCTACGGCTTTGCTAAATACCTACACGACTCTTTACCAAATGCTACTTACGTAGGCTTTACTGGTACACCTATTGACGCAACGCTGGATGTGTTTGGTGCAGTAGTTGATAGCTATACAATGACAGAGTCGGTTTTTGATGAAATTACCGTGCGTATTGTTTATGAAGGTCGAGCGGCAAAAGTATTACTTGATGGTAAACAGCTTGATCAAGTAGAAAAATATTACAAAGAGTGTGAAGACGCGGGTACTAACGAATATCAAATAGATAAAAGTAAAAAAGCAATGGCGAGTATGTCTACTATACTGGGCGATCCTGACCGTATAGAAGCAATAGCAAAAGATTTTGTTGAGCATTACGAGACCCGTGTTGAAGAAGGGACGACCCAAAAAGGCAAGGCTATGTTTGTTTGTAGCAGCCGTGAAATTGCCTATCAATTCTATAACGAGTTAATTGAACTTCGTCCTGAATGGGATGAGATAAAAGTTTGTGAAGAAGGCTCGACTTTATCTGAAAGTGATAAGAAAAAAGTGAAGCCGATGGAGCGAGTCAAAATGATTATGACTCGTAACAAAGACGATGATAAAACGCTCTGGCATAAGCTTGGTAATAAAGAACATCGTAAAGAGTTAGATCGCCAATTTAAAAATGGTAAATCAAACTTTAAAATCGCTATTGTTGTGGATATGTGGTTAACAGGTTTTGATGTGCCATTTCTCGATACCATTTACATTGATAAACCGCTACAAAAGCACAATCTCATTCAGACCATTTCAAGGGTTAACCGTAAATTTGAAGGGAAAGAAAATGGCTTAGTGGTCGATTATATTGGCATTAAAAAGCAAATGAATCTTGCTCTTTCTCAATATACGGGCGGCCAAGCTCAAAACTTGGAAGATATAAAACAGTCTGTGATTGTGGTGAAAGATCACCTTAGCTTACTTGATGGATTATTCCATCAATTCGACTCAACCCCATACTTTTTTGGTACACCACTAGAGCAATTACACTGCCTAAATGCTTCTGCTGATTATGCGCTAAGAACTAAAAAGTTTGAAAAAACTTTTATGGATTTAACTAAACGACTTAAATCCGCATATGATATTTGTGTTGGCAGCAGTGAGCTTTCACAAGCTCATAAAGACAAGATTCATTACTATTTAGCTGTTAGAACCATTGTATTTAAAATCACGACTGGGGGTGCTCCCGATGTTGACCAGATGAACCGTAAAGTGCGCGATTTGGTTAAAGATGCGCTAGTGAGTGATGGAGTCGAAGAAATATTTAAGCTGGGCGACAATACTGACGGTGAGATAGATATTTTTGATGAAGATTATCTTGCTAAATTAGAAGTGATTAAACAGCCGAATACTAAACTTCAGCTACTTCAGCAAATGCTTGCTAAGGCGATTGGCGAGTTTAAAAAAACCAATAAAGTGAAAGGAGTAGATTTTTCTAAAAAGATGAATCTATTGGTTGAAAAGTATAATGAACGAGAAGAAAAGGATGTACTTCGCTCAGAGGTGATAACTGATTTTTCAGATGAGATTATTAGCCTTTATAATGAATTACGTGAAGAAATGGCTTCCTTTGGTGAAATGGGAATAGATTTTGAAGAAAAAGCATTTTACGACATTCTTATCTCACTAGCTCAAAAATATGATTTTACTTACCCAGAAGAGAGATTGACTGATTTAGCTAAGGAAGTGAAAAAAGTTATTGATGATAAAGCCAAATACACCGACTGGAACAAACGTGATGATATTAAGGCTGAATTGCACTTTGATCTGATTATCTTGCTTGATGAGTGGGGCTACCCACCAATTGACCGTGATGAGGTGTATAAAGAGATCTTTGATCAAGCTGAGAATTTCAAGCGTAATGCTGCGTAGGTAATGGAGTACTAATAAATGAATTTACAATTAAGTGATTTAGATGAATTACTGCAATCCGTCAGAAATAAATATGCTCAAGAGTACTTAAAAGAAGCAATTATTGCGTACAGAGCTGGAGCATATAGGGCTTCAGTGATTTCTACTTGGATTTCTATTTGTGTTGATATAATACAAAAAATTAAAGAGCTAAGTATTGGTGAAGATGCAGCAGCTAAACAACTAGAAGCAACTTTAAATGCAATTCAACCTACAGATGTTCGGGGTATGCTTGATTTTGAAAATGATTTACTCAGAATTGCTAATGAAGATCTTGGTATTATCTCACTTATTGAAAAAATACATTTAGAAAGAATCAAAGAAGATAGGAATGTTTGTGCTCACCCTACTTTTTCGGCAGATGGTAGTCAATTTGTTCCCCCTCCTGAATTGGCTCGCTCATACATAGTACAAGCCGCTAATTATTTATTGATAAATGCCCCATTAAAAGGAAAGGTGGTTGTAAAAAGCATTTTTGAATTGATCACAGCAAATTCTTTTCCAACAGATAAAGAAAAAGCATTTCAAGTTTTAAATTCAGAGCAATATTTAGGTAGGGTTAAGGAGTCAGCTATACGAAATATTGTTATTATACTTTTTAAACGACTTTTCAAAGATGAAGATAAAATATCTCCTGAATTGTTGACTCAAATAACATCAGCGTTATCTGCTATCAACAGAATTAACTCAGAGGTTTTTAGGGCTGTTTGTAGTGATAATTTGGTTAAATTGTTAGCCAACTCTACCGATTTAACACTGAAAAGGCTATTACCAGCACTTAAAAGAATTCCTGAAATATGGATATATGTCGAGGAAGCCATACAGCATAGGCTAGAGCAATTAATAGTGAATATGGAAGTCGGGGAGCTTGTTTCGTATCGTGTGAGTACAACTGCTTCTATCATTCCTAGCTTGAATGAGCATTTTCAGAATTCAATTATTGATCTTAATCGGAATGATTTGAAAACTTTGTTGAAAGACTCTCCAGCGGAAGCGTTAGTTGATAAAGCTATTGAGTTCTTCGTTACTTCAGGAAGTTTTGATTCGGCTTACTCAAATGGAACTCAAGTTTTACTTAAATACGCTGATTTTATAAATGATAAAAAATTATCTGAAATTTTTGAAGGTGTTTACATTAATAGCTCATATAGAATTAACCAAATTTTGAATGCTGGTGGAATTAGCGAGTTTTTTGCTATGTTATATAGCGCAACTAAATCAGGTAAAGTTATCGAACATTCAAAGCTTTGGGTTGATTTTAGAAACGCTATTATCGAAAAAGGTTTTAGTTATCCAGATCTTGATGGTTTTATGGAAACTGATGGCATAGTTAAATTAGAACCAATTGAAATTGATTGAACTTAAACCTCTATGACTTCTAAAATATCAATTACTTCGTTATGATTTGGTATTAATATTTCCCTGTAGGCATTATTTACATAGTGATCCAGCAAACCGATAGTTTGATCACTATTTATAATTTTTTTTGCATAGTGATGGTATTCATTTGGAAATTTTTCAGGGAACTCCCAATCTTCCCATGGTGTACTATCTTTTAGTGAATTTTGGCTACCTTCAAGACAAAGAAGCTCAAGCTTTAATCGGCATTTCCAAATTAACTTTTTCCCAAAACTAGGAGAATCGAGGCGAGTGTAGCAGCATGCGTAGTCATAGTCTTGTGAAAACCATTTTCTTGTCCCTGTTAGTGATTTATTAATATAATCTGTTTGAGAGCTAAACTCTCTACAACCATGGTAAATAATAAGGTCTTTAGGGAGAGTTTGTTTTTTGAACTTCTCAATCTTATTAAGAAGTGGAGTATGTAAATTGTTATGTGTCATTTTATCTTCTTATAATAATTTTTATTTTTAAAAATATTGTAAAAACTGAAAGCTACTTTACCTTTGAGGTTATTGATTTTTTGCAGTTTTAGCCTGTGCTTCTTTTTTTGCTATTTCTTTTTTCTCATATTCTTCAACAATATCACTTGGTCTGATTCGTGCGTAAACTCTGTTTAGAACATCTAGGTTTGTATGACCTGAAACTACAGCAACTTTTGAAATATCCCAACCTTCTTTAATCAGCTTTGTTATTCCGAACGATCTCAAATCATGAAAAACGATATGTTCAATGTTAATACCTTCAGCTATAAGTTTTTGTCTAGTAACTCTCCAACCTGCCCCAACGCTATCAGCAACATAGGGAAATATCCTGTTGTCTAAGTCAAAATTTGGGGATATCGCAGCTTCAGCCTTTCTTTTTTTTAAAATTTCAAATGCACCACCGATCAGCGGAATTTCTTGATTGAAATTTTTCTTGGTTGGGTGTTTTCTGTCTCGGATAAATAGTGTTTTTCTGTCTTCTTTAAAATCTCTCCAAGTAACACGACAAATTTCACTCACCCTCATACAAGTTGCTATCGCAAAATCTAAAATTGTTAAATATGGAATTTTAGCAGCATGATGCTCTTGGCGTTTAAACAATCCATCTCTTAAGTATTCAAAGTCTTTACCACTAATTGTTGTGTCACGCTCATTAGCTTTAAATTCTAGCAATGCAGCTTTAGGACTTTTTTTGTAATCCTCTTTATAATGTTGCATAGCATCTTCGATAAACTTAATCGAGCCATTTACACCATAGCTTCCTGCTTTTTTTATTACCGATTTAATATATCCAATATCCATGTATGTAGTGTAACCGACAACCCCATCAACATATCTTCTCTGATGACAGAATTCATCTAGATCTGATTTCCTTAAAGTACTCACACGTTTATTTGCGATTTTATAAGATGTAATTTTAAGTAAACCATAATACTTACTATCCCCAATGTTTTTTCTATCATTTTCGGGGTCGTCTATATAGATGCTAATAAGTTCGCCTAATTTAATTTCCTTTAACCTTGAGTTTGCAATCTTTTCTTGCTGTTCAATTTCTTCATCTAAAGTGGGAATGCCGTAACGATCTAATTCTTTTACTTTTTTATCTCGCCAAATTTCAGCTTTTTTAATTGTTTCAAAAGATGCATTTTTCTCGTAATAGCCCGTAGGCCTATTTTTGTCGCGAACTCTAACTTTTACACGGTATGACGTTCCTTTTTTACCTTCACGGATATCTATATACCCTCTGGCTTTTGCTTTAGTCATTTCCCCATCCTGTAGTACAATATAATAATATAATTAATGTAATGAGATTAGCAGTTAGTATCCCCAAATAAAATCCCCATGGGGACGTAATTTCTGAAAATGTCCTAAAAAAAGCCTATAAGAGAGTTAATATGCGAGAATCTAAAAGTCCTGTAGCTATTGTAAATGTTGGTATCTTTAATGAATAAGCTGGATAGAAGATTCTCCGTTGCTCCCATGCTTGATTGGACTGATCGCCACTGTCGTACGTTTCATCGTAAAATGACAAAACACACTGTGCTCTACACTGAAATGATCACTACTGGCGCTATTTTATTCGGCCGCGGTGACTACTTGCATTTTAATCAGCACGAAGGCCTTGTGGCATTGCAATTAGGTGGATCAGACCCGCAAGCGCTAGCACAGTGTGCCAAGCTTGCTGGTGAGCGCGGTTATGATGAAATAAACCTTAATGTAGGTTGTCCGTCAGATCGTGTGCAAAATGGACGTTTTGGTGCCTGTTTAATGGCCGAGCCTAATTTAGTTGCAGAGTGTGTTGCTGCAATGAAAAGTGAAGTTAATATTCCGGTTACAGTTAAAACTCGTATTGGTATTGATGAGCAAGATTCTTATGAATTTTTATGTGCTTTGATAGAGGCTTCACATAAAGTTGGCTGTGATGACTTTATTATTCATGCCCGTAAGGCATGGCTAAAAGGGTTGAGCCCGAAAGAAAATCGCGAAGTTCCTGAGCTTAACTACCCCCGCGTTTACCAGCTTAAAAAAGATTACCCACAACTTGATTTAAGTATTAATGGTGGTGTTAAAACCATTGAGCAAAGCCTTGAGCATTTACAGTACATAGACGGGGTTATGGTTGGCCGAGAGGCTTACAGTAATCCATTTATGCTTAATGAAGTAGATGAAAAAATTTATGGTGATGCAGCTAACACTCAGTCTCGACATGATGTTGTACGCTCTATGTATGATTACATTGAAGAAGAGATGCGTTTAGGGGCTAATTTTTGGCATGTTGCTCGCCATATGTTGGGTATTTTTCAGGGGCAACCTGGTGCGCGTGGTTTTAGACGCCACTTATCTGAAAATGGTCATGGCAAGCAAGCTGATTTAAGTGTTATGGATAAGGCACTAAGCTACGTACCCGAGTAATGCCAATTTAATGCAATTGGCGTAACAGATCCTCTGTATAGAAAAAGTCACCTCAGGTGGCTTTTTTTGATCCCAAATTTTAGTCAAAAATGTAATTTATTAGCCAATTCGACTTAATTTCATTCAGTGACTAGTCATTAACTTACCCGCCAAAAATAATTTAAATTATTGATATTTAATGAAAATAAAAGAATTTTAAGTTGTTGGCATAACTCTTGGAATCCTGTTGATGTATAAATAAAAAATCATCAGGAGAATAACATGGGTATATTTAATCGCGTAAACTACATCATTCAAGCAAATATCGTAGCTATGCTTGATAAAGCTGAAGATTCAGAAAAACTACTTAATTTGATGCTAACCGAAATGCAGGAGGCACTTAATGAGTGTCGTAGCACCGCGGCAGCACTATTATGTGAAGAAAAGAATATCAAGCGTCAAATAAGCAATAAACAACAAGCGCTCACAAATTGGCAATTAAAGGCCGAACATGCCATTGCAAAAAATCGTGACGATTTAGCTAAATCAGCATTAGCTGAAAAACACACAGTTGAAAAAAACATAGAACGCTTACAAACACAGCTTGAGACATTGCAGCAATCAATTGTAAAAATCACAGAGGACTGTGAGCGCCTACAGCAAAAAATGACGCAGGCTAAAGCTAAGCAAGCACAACTTGTAAAGCGTGAAAATGTGGTTGAGGCAAAAGCAAAGATAAATACTCAGCTGCAGAGCGATAAAGTGGCCACTGCTTTATCACGATTTGAGCAAATTGAGCGCCGCGTTGAGAGTGTTGAATCGCAAGTTGAAGCGTATGAACTGACAGATACAGCGAGCAATACGGCAATGCAAATTGAGTCACTGGTTAAAAACGAAAAAATCGATGCAGAACTGGCAAGTTTAAAAGCGAGTTTAAACACCGCTGATAAACAAACAGCCTAAGGAGATTGTTATGAATAATTTTAATACACATCGTCGTTGGTATAAAAATACACTTAACAAAAAAATATCGGGTGTCTGTAGTGGGTTAGCTTATCGATTAGACTTTCCGGTATGGTCTACTCGCTTAGTCACCGTTTTATTATTTTTAAGTTTTCCGTTTGCAGTGGCGCTAGGTTATTTAATCGCACACTGTTGTCTTGAAGAAAAAGCAGTGTAAGGAGAGCAACATGAAAACCTTCGCCGTATGCCTACTTATTGTTACATTATTTTTAATTAATAGCGGTTCGATAATTCATTTTGATGTATGGCAATTTCCGCTGTGGATTTCAGATATTAGTTGGACAGGTATTGAGCTCATTGGGGCGTTAGTCGCCATTATTGTTGTTATTGCGATTGCTGCTTTGGTAACCATGGGGCTTGTTGGCGCGGCGATGGTGGCACTGGCTGGAACTATATTAGCCTTTTTATTCGGATCATTGATGATTGCTTGGCCATTATTGTTTGTGGCAGGGTTATGCTGGTTAATCGCAGATAACAAAAAAGTGGCTTCTTAAACTTAAATTAGCTGCCTAATATTAGGGAATTATGATAAATTTGGACTATATTTTTATGTTTTAACAAGGATTTTACTGATGATTAAACAATGTATTTTAAGTGCAAGTGCATTATTGATGGGTGTTTTTTCGTCTTCGTTATTGGCGCACGAAGGACATGAACACGATAGTGTTGTTGCGCAATTACAAGTAACGCATGCGCAAGTAAGAGAGTTCTTACCTGCCACTAAAGCCAGCGTGGGTTATTTTAGTATTGAAAATCACAGTAATGTACCGGCAACACTCACAAGAGCGACCATAGATGGTTTAGGTCGTGTTGAGATCCATGAGCACGTCCACGCTGATGGTATGATGAAAATGCAAAAAGTAGAATCATTGCTTATTAAAGCCCATCAGCAACTCGATTTTAAGCCGGGAAGTTATCATTTAATGGTGTTTGAACCACAAGAGCCGTTAAAAGTAGGTCAAGAACGCAAACTCACGCTATATTTTGAAGATGGGAATCGAGTGTTCACTAATGCAAAAGTAGTTTCGTTAGCATCGCAAGCTGAGCCGGTAAAAGCATCGAAAGATCATAGTCATCATTAGGGGGATAAATGTCACAGCATAAAGGAAAAATAATAACGGCATTGGTATTATTGTTTGTCGTATTTTACGCTATTGCAGTTTACTGGAGCATAGAGCCTGCACGTTTTGATGTGGTACAAAATGCAAAACAACAAGCACAGTTGCGTAACGAGAAACCAGTAACAGGCTATGTAACCACTTCAACGCTTATCACTGTCTCTGATACTCTTTTAACTAAGTCAGGTGGTTATTTATCAAATGATGTACTGCCACCGAGCGTAATAATGGACAACATGCCCGCTTGGGAGTATGGCGCGTTGGAAATGGTGCGTGATTTAGCACTATCAATGCGAAAAGATTTTAGTCGTTCACAGTCACAATCAACTGAGCACGAAGCGCTTAAAAAAGCACAGCCACAATTTAATATTAGTTCTGAAGCATGGGCATGGCCAAGTGCTGAGGGCGAATATCAGAAGGGTATTGATTACTTATTAGTTTACCGTTCTCAAATTGCGAATCAGCATGAGCGCGATAGCCAATTTTACTCACGTGCAGATAATTTACGCAGTTGGTTAAAAGAAGCAGAAAAACGCTTAGGTAGCCTAAGCCAACGTTTGAGTGCGAGTGTAGGTCAAGATAAGGTAAATACCGATTTAGCCGGCAACTCTTCAAATACTCAAGCCACTTATACGCCATTGCAACAACAAGTAAAAACATCGTGGTGGGAAATTGATGATGTATTTTATGAGTCACGCGGTTCTACTTGGGCTTTACTGCATTTTTTACAAGCGGTTGAATATGATTTTGCCGAAGTACTTGATAAAAAGAACGCTCGTGTTAGTTTACAACAAATTATACGCGAGCTTGAAGCGACCCAAGAAACCGTTTGGAGCCCAATGATTTTAAACGGCAACGGGTTCGGTTATGTCGCCAACCATTCACTCGTTATGGCAAATTATATCTCTAGAGCCAATGCGGCACTGATTGAACTTAGCGAATTATTAGCGCAAGGATAAAAAATGAAAAAGTATTGTATAGCAGCAGCCTTATCAATGGCATGTTTAGCACCTGTAGCACAAGCCGACACTGTATTGGGTTTGTATGTAGGGGTTGATGGTTGGAAAGCCGATAATGACGGTAGCTTTTCTGATAATAATAACGCCCTACAAAACTTCAATTTTGAAGATGAGACTTTTGTTAGCTATTACGCCGCACTTGAACATCCGGTTCCATTAGTGCCAAACTTAAAGCTAAAATACACTGAGCTTGAACTAACCGGTGCAACGCGACTGGAAGATACATTTAGCTTTAATGGCTCTGATTATATTGTTGGCACTGATGTTAATTCAGTTACTGATTTATCGCACATTGATTATATTCTTTACTACGAGATTTTTGATAACGATTTAATCTCGATTGATTTAGGTATTAATGCTAAGCAGTTTGATGGTGAGCTTGTGGTAACAGGTACATCACAACAAGGTGGCGCTAACTTCACTGAAATTGAAGAGTTCTCAGGTGTGGTGCCTTTAGCATACGGCCGTTTTGAAGCGGGTTTACCGTTTAGTGGTTTAAGTGTTTTTGCTGAGGGTAGCTTTTTAGCCATTGATGATAGCAAAGTACAAGATTACCAAATGGGTATTGCTTGGGAGTTTATTGATAACCTAGCCGTTGATGTTGCGGTTAAAGCGGGCTACCGCTCTATGGTTTTAGAACTTGATGATGTAGATGACATTAATACTAATATTGATGCTTCAGGCCCATTTGCGGGCATACAAGTTCATTTTTAAGCGACGATTTTTCTAAAAGCCACCTTGTGTGGCTTTTTTTAGTTATTTTGAAGCGTGCCATACTAATTCAAACTCCCCCTCAAATGCTGCACCAATTAACTGTTTGTACACTTTATTAATTGGGTAATTCATCAGTCTAAACAGTTCATCACCGGTTTGGGTAAACTTATAATAACTCAATACTAAGTCGTTACTTTTTGCTTTTAAAGTTAGTTTTTGAGTCAAAAAGGAGAGGGTAATTTCTTGTCCTGCTTTTAATGCAGCGGATTCAATCTCTTTACGGTATAACAAATTTAAATCCATTAAGGTTAATACATCAGGAAAGCTCACACCGCTTTTACCTATGCTTAATGACACTTTATTACCCTTACCTAATAAATCAAATAACGAGGGTTTTTTGTAATAGCCTAAAAATATTAGGTGACTACTGTCTTTTTCGTTATACCCTGAAATAGACACACACTTTCTTAATGAATCAGCTTCGCGCTGGGTCATGTGTTTGAGAGTTTGTAAGCTTTTTATAGAAAAGGTACCTGGACTAATGGTTTCGCCAGTAAAAATTTTTGCCCATAATGTTTGCATAGATTGGTTTGAGGTATCTTCACATAAGGCAATAAAGTGCTCCACCCAATCGGCGTCAGGTTGTTTAGCGCAGGCTACATCAGGACAAAATTCCATTGCTAAGGCTAAAATAGTCTCGATATTTTGTTGTTGTTTTATTAGCAGTAGATCTTGCCTTTTTTGTGCTCGAGCTAACACTGAATGCTCGCTATTAATACGATAAAGAGACTTTGCTTTACCCTGCGTATTATAGGTTTTTTCATCAGCTGCAGGTGTATTACTCACTTTTGTGACTGAGTAACCTAACAGTGACTCAATAATATTGGCTAGTTTAATTCTGGCTTGTGCGGTTTTGACTGTCATGACTTTCCATTATTGCTTGTGCATCACTGAGCTGGGCTACCGTCTTTAGGTTATTTAGCCCAAGAGTGACTATATTGCTTAATATATTTTCAGCAAATATAGCAACATAGCCAGAAATAAGTGGCACCGTTGCTTGCCCTTCAATATGCCAAGTGACGGTTTTTGTATGCGGGCTAAATAGTAATCGGCTAGTAATAATATGTTCTTGATTAAATAACACACTAAATACAACTTCATTGGCGCTCAATGATGATATTGTCATTTCGCCATTGCCCCACTTACCTTGCCAAGACTGATAGGCGCCTGCCCCAGAACTTGGTTCACCAATACTAAATTCAATGTTGGGATCTATTTGCTGCCACGGCGACCATTTGTACCACTGCGTAAAATCTTCCACTAATGACTTTATAACAGGAGGGCGGGCATTTATTTTAATGCTTTTTTGCACGTGATAGTTTTGTGGTAAAAGTAACCCCACAACAACAAACGCCAACAGTAAGATGGCTGAAAACTGCATTAATTGTTTAAGTAGTTTAATAGGTATGCCTCATTGGTTTTAATATTACAGCGTCTATGAATTGTTAATAATCACAGCTTATTTAATAGTTTAGCTTAGAGCTGCGGATTTTTGTTTATTTTATCTGCTTAAAACAATTCTAAAAGCAGACATTAGCAGTAATTAGTTTAGATGATATTTTTGTTTTAGTATTGCTATAAAAGTAGGCGGTTTTTAATCACCACCTTACATTTTGAGCTATATCAACGTGGATGTCGATAGGGTATAATTCGCGCCTTTTGTTATTGAACGGCCAATTTTATGAGCACATTAAAAGCTGATCGCGCCTTATTCTCATACCCTAAGTATTGGGCTGAGTGTTATGGCACAGCCCCATTTTTACCAACAACACGCGAAGAAATGGACGCGCTTGGCTGGGATAGCTGCGATATTATTATTATTAGCGGTGATGCTTATGTAGACCATCCTAGTTTTGGGATGGCCGTAATTGGCCGTGTGCTTGAAGCGCAAGGGTTTAGAGTGGGCATTATTGCTCAGCCTGATTGGAACTCTAAAGATGCGTTTATGGCATTGGGTAAGCCTAACTTATTTTTTGGTATTACAGCCGGTAACATGGATTCGATGATCAATCGTTACACCGCTGAAAAACGTATGCGCCACGATGATGCTTATACACCGGGAAATGTAGGTGGTAAACGCCCTGACCGTGCCGTGATCATATACTCACAACGTTGTCGTGAAGCCTATAAAGATGTGCCACTGGTGTTAGGGGGCATTGAAGCCAGTCTGCGCCGTATTGCTCATTATGATTACTGGCAAGAAAAAGTACGTCGTAGCGTATTATTTGACGCTAAAGGCGATATTTTAATTTATGGTAATGCCGAACGCCCGTTAGTTGAAGTAGCGCATCGTATCGCTGCCGGTGAAACCATGGATACCATACAGGATGTTAGAGGCACGGCAGTTATTCGTAAAGAGCCTTTACCCGGTTGGCGTGGCAGTGACTCAACAGCCATTGATAAAATTGGTAAAATAGACCCTATTCCTAATCCTTATGGCGCGGATGATGTGGGCTGTGCTAAATCAGAATTTAAGCAAGCCGGCATCGATTTACAAGCAGAAGCTGCAAAACCAATTACCATCCAGCCTGCTCGTCCTAAGCCGTGGGAAAAAACTTACGTTAAACTGCCGGCATTTGAGCAGGTTAGCGTTAATAAGCCTTTGTATGCCCATGCATCACGTATTTTACATCAAGAAACCAACCCAGGTTGTGCAAGGGCGTTATTTCAGCGTCATGGCGATCGTTCTATTTGGGTGAATCCGCCTGCTTATCCGCTTGAAACTCAGGAAATGGATGACGTGTTTGGTTTACCTTACCAGCGTATACCACATCCAAGTTATGGCGATGATAAAATCCCTGCTTACGATATGATTAAAACGTCGGTAAATATTATGCGCGGCTGTTTTGGCGGCTGTTCGTTTTGTTCTATTACCGAGCATGAAGGGCGGATAATACAAAGTCGCTCACAAGAATCAATTATTGAAGAGATTGAGCAAATTAGAGATAAAGTGCCAGGCTTTACTGGGGTTATTTCTGATTTAGGCGGACCAACCGCAAATATGTACAAACTGCGTTGTACCAGTAAAAAAGCAGAGAGTACCTGTCGCCGCTTGTCGTGTGTGTATCCTGATATTTGTAAGCATATGGATACTGACCATACCCCGACTATCGATTTATATAAAAAGGCGCGTGAGGTTAAAGGGATCAAAAAGATCTTAATTGCTTCAGGCGTGCGTTATGACCTTGCTGTACGAGATCCTCGTTACGTTAAAGAGCTAGTAACTCATCATGTTGGTGGATATTTAAAAATAGCACCGGAGCACACTGAAGATGGCCCATTATCTAAAATGATGAAGCCGGGTATGGGTGCCTACGATGAATTTAAAGCGCTATTTGATAAGTACTCTAAAGAAGCGGGTAAAAAGCAGTATTTAATTCCATATTTTATTTCTGCTCACCCAGGGACTAAAGACGAAGACATGGTAAACATGGCTTTATGGTTGAAATCGAATGATTTTAAGCTTGATCAGGTACAAAATTTTTATCCATCACCGATGGCCAACGCAACCACCATTTACCACACAGAAATGAACTCGCTACGCAATATTAAAAATAATACTGAGCAAGTTGCGGTGCCAAAGGGTGCACGCCAACGTCGTTTGCATAAAGCAATTTTACGTTACCATGATCCTGCCGGTTGGCCAATGATCCGTGAAGCCCTTCGTAACATGGGCAAAGCCAAGCTTATTGGTAAAGGACCTAACTGTTTAGTCCCTGAAGAAGGACTAGATGAAAGACAAACCAAAGGCGGAAAAGGTAACAAGGGCGGTCGTCCTGCGCTTACTCGTCATACTGGCTTTAGCCAGTTTAAAAAAGCCAACACTAAACCTAAGGTAGGTGGTAATCGCCAGCGCGCTAAGTAGCCTTAACTTATGTAAAGTAACTATCGGCTTAAACAAAAACACCGCGTATTGATGCGGTGTTTTTGTTTATAAAAAGGTTAGAGCCTAAATCAATAACCAAGTTGCAGTGCCTAAAAAGGCAAATATACCAACAATGTCAGTTACTGTGGTTAGTACCACACTGCCTGCCAGTGCTGGATCTATTTTCATTTTTTTAAGTAATAGTGGGATACTAGCACCCGCAATACCTGCTGCAACTAAATTCATAAACATAGCAAACGCTAAAACACCACCGAGTTTGAAATCCCATTGCCAAAGCGCAACGACACCGGCAATTAGGATAGACCAAACCATACCGTTAATCGCGCCGATAGCGAGTTCTTTTAATAATAAAAAACGTTGGTTAGTTTGGTTAATATGACCTACGGCAATACCGCGAATAACCAAAGTTAAAGTTTGGCTGCCTGCAACCCCACCCATTGACGGGACAATGCCATTGAGCACAGCAAGAATTGGTAATATAGCTAAGGTGTTTTCAAAAAAGCTCGCCACAATTGCAGCCAGCAATGCAGTTAGTAAGTTTACACCTAGCCAAATTGAGCGCTTTTTAGAGCTTTTTAAGACCGGCGCAAAGGTATCTTCTTCATCATCAAGACCCGCTAAGCTTAATAAGCTATGCTCTGCATCTTCACGGATAACATCAACGATATCATCAATAGTAATACGACCAAGCAAATGCGCGTTGTCATCGACAACTGGTGCCGATATCCAGTTATGCCGTTCAAATAGTTGCGCTACTTCGCTTTCATCCATTGAAATAGGAATAGATTCACACTCTTCATCCATTAAATCCTGAACAATTTTCTCTGGAGGATTAGTTAATAAAGTGCTTAGCGATAAGGCGCCTAAAAAACAGTTATGTTTATCTACAACGTATAAGTCATCGGTGCCTTCTGGTAGCTCACCGCGTAAGCGAATATAACGTAGTACAACATCTAGAGTTACATCAGGGCGAATAGTTACGGTATCGATATTCATCAAGGCGCCAGCAGAGCGCTCCTGATAGGATAGAGCTTGTGTTGCACGTTCTCTATCTTGAATATCCATAGCGCTGACAACGTCTTTATAAACGGTGTCAGGCAGACTACGTAGCACTTCCCCTAAGTCATCATGGCCCATGTCTTCTGTTGCAGCCGCAATGTGCTCAGGTGCCATTTGCGCAATAATACCCAAACGTACGTCTTCAGAGAGCTCTTCAAGTACATCGCCCTGTACATCAGGATCAACCAGTTGCCAGAGCATGCGACGAATTTTATGGGGAGATGATTCTAAAAGAAGTGCGGTATCACAAGGTGCCGTTTTTGCTAGCATGCGCCTAACTTGAACAAATTGACCACTATTTAGTGACTTGGTCACCTGTTTTAGTTGTTGTAGTGGAATATCTTGTTCTAAAGCTTCAGGCATTGGCGTCCTTAATTAAATTTTATTACATAGTGGAAGGGTTATGAATGCTATTCAATTTTAGTTTATCTTACTTTATATGAGCAAACTACCTCAACCACTATTAACCTTAGCTTAGGATGATGATTTAATGATGAACTATTTTATTCTTGCTCATTAAATCGTTGGTCAATGAGCTCACCAATTGCATTAAGTGCAGGTTCTGCGTCAGGGCCTTCACATACTACCTTCACTTCTTTGCCTTGACTGCTCTCTAGTAACATAAGTGCTAATACACTATCGCCAGCGGCTTGTTTATCGTCTTGAAATAAAGTGATTGAGGCATCAAATTGCACAGAAAGCTGTGCCAGTACTGTTGCCGCTCTGGCATGCAGGCCTAATTTGTTTTTTATTAAAAATGTGTTTTCTAACCGCATTACTATTCTCTTTGATGTTATTCTTGTTCTCTGTGACGAATTTTTACATTAGGATGACTCATTGCAAAACTTTCACCTATAGTTTGCGCTAAGTAAACAGAACGGTGTTGTCCACCAGTACAACCTATGGCTATGGTCAAATAGCTGCGGTTATTTCTTTCTAAATGCGGCAACCATGTTTGTACAAAGGTTTGAATTTGCCATGTAAATTTTTGTACTATGCTGTGGCTGGCTAGGTAGTCTTTTACCGGTTGATCTAGCCCTGTGAGTGGCTTAAGTTCAGGCTCCCAATGCGGGTTTGGTAAAAATCGGGCATCGAATACGTAATCTGCTTCTTTGGGTATACCGTGCTTAAAACCAAATGACTCAAAGGTAATGATCAGTTGTTTGTCTTTTTTACCGAGTATTTTTTCACGGATAGACTCAGCCAGCTGATGCACACTTAAATCAGTGGTATCAATCATATGATCAGCATGATTGATCAAAACATCCAGTAGTTGTTTTTCTTTTTTTATTGCTAAATCAAGCGGTAGAGAATCAATAGAAAGAGGGTGAAGACGCCTAGTTTCCGAAAAGCGTTTAATTAATGTTTGATCGTCACTGTCTAAATAAAACACCGTTGGTTTAGTGAAACCAGGTAAATATTCAATGATTTCATTAAACTGTTGCTGCTCTTTAGGTAAGTTACGCACATCAACACTTACGGCAATTTTGTTGTAGCTGTCGGAAACACTTCGAACAAGAGATGGTAATAAATTTAAAGGAATATTATCTACACAATAATAACCTAAATCCTCAACAACCCGTAACGCAACAGATTTACCAGAACCTGAGCGACCACTTATAATTATTAATTCCATTTATCACCCTTTATTGTTACTACGGTTGACTGACAATGACTTGGTACAGCTCATTGTCGGATTTTGCCGCCCGTAATTGCTTACAAAATTCTTTATCATTGAGCTTATCAGCAATCGTGGCTAGCGTCTTCAAATGCTGCTGATTATCGCCATCGGGAACAATTAACGCGACAAAAATGTCAACCGGCCTGTTATCAATCGCATCAAAATTAATAGCTGTTTCGCTCA
>Ga0228607_1000067_pt1 | contig 17455 bp, 14 predicted proteins | sample 8DmetaG_FD_186032 | JGI IMG/M metagenome (GOLD analysis project Ga0228607, IMG submission 186032) | Seawater microbial communities from Monterey Bay, California, United States - 8D | ecosystem: Environmental > Aquatic > Marine > Coastal | place: USA: California | collected 2016-11-05 | reverse complement strand
CCTTATGTTTTCCCAGCCAGACGAGCAAGCCATCGTCCACATATGGGGCCAGATACGCTGAACCGTGCCATTTCTAAGCTGTTTGGTCGAGAACCGGGGCGCAAAAAACAGCCACCCAATAAAATGTGTAAACTCGAACACTTCACCGTACACGATTTGCGCCGCACCTTTCGCAGCCTTGCTGCCTCTTTAGGCATTGCAGGCAACGTAGCCGAACGCTGTCTTAACCATAAGCTAAAAGGCGTTGAGGGTATCTACGACCGACACGATTACTTTGAAGAGCGCTGTATTGCCCATCAAACCGTAGCTGATGTGATCGAACCGCTGGTGAACTTTGAACACCCTTCACAGCACAACACAGGAGGGCGTTAACATGCAACTGATGATGCGACTCGCCCCCATTACCTTGCCAATAGCCATGATAGCAGGCCTTGGCTGGTGTATTGGCATTGCCTTACTCGAGCAATCTTATGGCGTAGGCTACTCACTTACCCGATATTGCCTGACGACATTGGTGGTTCTCGCCCCGTGGCTGACGCTAAAACTCACGTTCTACGTGATTGTCAGCCTAGGACGTAAACTTGGACTCATCCCGCCTGCACGCCCAACGTATAGCCTAAGTTATGAAGAATCCCTCTATTGGTTCAGAGTATTGGCGTTCTTCGATGGCAAACGCAGCCGTATGCCAAAAAAGCCAATCAGGCGAAACTAGCAAGCCCCCATTTGCTCACTTACTGTGGGCAGTTGGGACAATGGGGCAACATTTGATACCACAAGCTTTAGAAGGTGAATAAGAGGTAATTAAACTGCCCCAAGGAATGGGGCAATTGGGGATGCGGTAACAACTCCTAACCGCATCAAGAATATCAAACTTGCAAAAGTCCCAAATTGGGACTAGCATCTATTTATGAGAATTATCGCATTATCAACCTTAAAAACATTTTGGGAAGACAGCCCAGAATACATTGACGCTAAAGAGCCAACGTTAGTGTGGTATAGACATGCATTAAACGCTGATTGGGGAACACCGGCGGATGTGAAACAGGACTTTAGAAATGCCAGCATCCTCAAAGATGGACGTGTCGTGTTTAACATTGCCGGTAATAAATACCGGTTAGTCGTTTGGATCAATTATGCCTACAAGGTGGTTTACATACGGTTTATCGGCAGCCATGCACAATACGATAAAATTAATGTGCAAACGATTTAAAGCCAAAAGGTAGTAACAAGAGGTAAATATAATGGACATCAGACCTATTAAAACAGATGCCGACTACCGCGCGGCATTAAACGACATCGAAAACCTAATGATGGCGGAGCCAGATACCATTGAAGGTGAAAAGCTGGACATTTTGGTTACGTTAGTCGAGGCCTACGAAGCAAAGCATTTTCCAATGGATTTGCCAGACCCTGTTGAGGCAATAAAGTTTGAGATGGAGCGCAAAGGCTTAACGGTTAAAGATCTTGAACCCATGATAGGTAAAAGCAATCGTGTTTATGAAATCCTAAACCATAAGCGATCACTCACGCTAAAAATGATTTGGAAACTTCATGAAGGGTTAGGTATTCCAGCAGAGTCGCTGATCAAGCCACCGCAAGTTCGCGCTTCATAGTGCTTCGATTCAAAATTAGTTTGTTATGAATGATGCTCGCTACCCAAACATTTCTGCTATTGATAACAGGCTAGCTGAGCTTGAAAACGAAAAGCAGCAGCTTCTCGCATTAAGAAAGGCTTTGCGTAGCGCTCAAAACGAGCGTTCAGTACAGACATTCACGCCAGCACAAAAGGTCACCCTGTTCAGACAACGATTTCGTGGACGAGAGGATATCTTTGCCAATCGTTGGCAAAACCAACAGGGCCGAAGTGGCTACTCCGTAGCCTGTGATAATGAATGGGTAAACGGGGTTTGCAACAAACCCCGCATTAAATGCCAAGACTGTTCACACCGAAAGTTTAGCGAACTAAACGAGCGCATTATTTACAGGCACCTTGCCGGTCATCAAGTGGTGGGGCTGTATCCCTTACTGAAAGATAATACATGCTATTTGTTGGCAGCCGATTTTGACAAAGGCTGTTGGCAAGAAGAAGTCAAAGCAATGTCTAAAGCGTGCCAAGCGTTTGATATTCCCCACGCGATAGAAATCTCGCGCTCTGGCAACGGGGCGCACTTATGGATATTTTTTGAAACCAATATCCCCGCTAACCAAGCTCGGGCACTGGGTTTCGCTTTGCTTGATAAAGCCATGGAAATATTTCCAAATCTTTCGTTTGACTCCTATGACAGGCTCTTTCCTAACCAAGATGTACTTCCTGAAGGCGGGTTTGGCAATCTCATTGCGTTACCACTTCAAAAGGAGGCTCGCCTTTCAGGTCGTAGTTGCTTTGTTGACAGTGACCTGAATGCGATTGACGATCAATGGCAGTACCTTGCTGAGCTTAAAACGCTCACGCAATCGAGTATTGATCAACTCATAACAGCCATTTCACCCAATACCCTATTACTGTCCGAACAGGGTCTAACAGACAACCGCCCTCCTTGGGAAATCACAGCCAAAGCCGCACCAATAAAATTAGAGTCTTTGCCGAAAAGCGTGACTATTACCTTGGCCAACCATATCTACTTTTTGATGAGCGAGTTACCTGGGCCACTACTGGCAGGACTAAAGCGATTAGCAAGTTTTTCTAATCCTGTGTTTTTTAAAACACAAGCGTTGCGCTTTTCAACCCATGGCATTCCGAGGTTTATTTCCTGTGCTCGTATTGAAAACGGATATCTAGCACTACCGCGAGGCTGTCTCGATGACGCGATTGCTTTGCTACAAGAGCAAAATATTTCGCCACTATTTGACGATAAGCGTGAAAACGGCAAACCATTATTAAAACTTACCCCTGAGTTCACTTTGCGAAAGAATCAGCGGGACGCAGTGGCCGCAATAACCAAACATGACTTCGGTATTTTGCATGCGCCGACCGCATTTGGAAAAACGGTTACAGCCATTGGTATGATCGTAAAACGCAAAGTAAATACCCTCATACTGGTTCATAGCCGACAACTGCTTGAACAGTGGCAAGAGCGCTTGCGCACGTTCCTACCCGAAGTAACCATTGGCAGTATAGGCGGGGGTAAAAGAAAGCCGAGTGGCATTATCGACATTGCCACCTACCAAAGTTTGGTTAATAAAAAAGACAATTCCATCACGCCTTTCATCCAAGACTACGGCCACATTATTGTTGACGAATGCCACCATCTATCTGCGCCTAGATTTGAAATGGTACTCAACGAGGTAAGAGCAAAATATGTATTGGGCCTAACAGCAACACCAGAACGACAAGATGGTCATCAAAAGATCATTTTTATGACAGCAGGGCCAATTCGCTACAAAGTGAAACAAAGCCCTGATGAGCAATTTACTCAAATCGTGATGATTCATCAGCTCTACGATATACCGCCAGCTGAGCTAATAAAAACAGATGAGCGCCCAAAAATAAGCGATGCCTACCGCTGGCTCGTCGATAACTAACAGCGCACGTCAAAAATCGTCTCAGACGCCTACGAGTGTGTTCAAAATGGCGGACACCCGTTAGTCCTTACAGAGCGTAGAGAGCACGCAGAATCCATACACTCACGACTTACCGAAATGGGTATAAGCACTGTCGTACTTAAAGGCGCCATGAAAGCTGCGGAACGCAAGAACGCTGACAATCATCTGCAATCGGCTCAAGTTGTCGTCGCAACAGGAAAATATGTAGGCGAAGGATTTGATTTACCAAGACTGGATACGTTGTTTTTGGCCATGCCAATCGCATGGAAAGGCACATTGGCCCAATATGCCGGTCGTATTCATCGTGAATCGGAAGGAAAAACACAAGTGACCATTCACGACTATGTGGACTGCACCCTCCCTATGCTGCAACGCATGTTTAAAAAACGCGAGAAAAGCTACAAGGCAATGGGGTATGCCCTTGAGTACATTGATGACAACAGTAACAAGCAACCTTCACTGAAGTTGGAAAACGTCCATTCATCAAATACCAAGCCAAAATAAACAGCAGCACTTCATTAAACACTTCCCCATGCCTTTATACCCATACGCCAAAACTACTATCCGTTTGGCTTTTGGATCGAGAAGCCAAACAGGGAAATTAGCCCATTTACTGTTTGGCTTCTCGATTGAAATCCAACACTGCTAAGCATTGCAGCTACTGGCGCAACGCAAGGTTTAGCACTTTTTGCACCCTAAACCAACCTCGGCATCAAAGTACAAACCGTTTGATTTTTTAAACCCAGAATGCAAACGATCGTTTGGCGTCTCGATTTTTTTCACTAGCCAAATGCCGCCAAACAGCGCCGTATTGGACTATGTATATCAAACAGTTAGCCGCATACAGGTCATCATAAAAAACCGATTTGACTGGTTAGTTTGATAGCCATTTCTTTCATCTATTTCACCACCGAGTCTGTACCCGACCACTGAAAATAGACGGCATGAAAAACCAACAAGGTGATAAGTGACGTGTTATGGGCAATTGGTAACAATTGGGATAGAGAATGGATAAAGCAGGTGGTCGATTTACTAGTTGGGCATGGCGCGTTTACCCTCTACCCAGCATTAAGCCAGTGCGATAATGCCGCCGAACGCTTAACCCGCTGGCTGACCTTTCAGTTACCACGCGTTAAACAAGCACACCCAGGCTGCCCGATTCACCAATGGCTAAATAGCATTGGCGCACAAGTGATCGTAGAAAAATGGCAAAGCCCTGAGCAATGGCCAAACCTGTATTGGCTACCTTTACCTGAGGTTGATGGCCACGCGCAAGGCGGGTTGGTTTTGTTACCGGCACATTTTTTACCGGTATATATGAACGGCACAATACAAACCAGAACATTGCAAACAAACACGCCCGCCAACGCCTGTATTTTTTGGTGCATCACGCCTTTATCTAAAACAGGAAAACGCACTGCCTTGCACCCCAAGCAGCAAAACCGAGCATTTTGCCTGCCCAGTGCGCGAGAGCAAATAGGAAAATCGTGCACGGGGTTATTAGTGAGCGGTTTAAGAAAAGAAAGCCAAAAACGAAACGCCAACGTGATCAGTCACCAGTTAAACCTAGCGCTGCTGCACCACCTTTGTGGGCCGGAGAATGATGTGTGGATTACGAACAAATGCTTTGTTAACGACAAGAAGGAAACTCAACAACAAGGCTAAATAGCTTGATATTTGTTATGATGAAAACCACAATTTCACTCAAGCTATTTAAAGCTGGTTGAGCCTTTACCTAGTGTTTTGGCTCGTGGCTGCGCCTCAGTCGCCGTTAAGACTGGGGCCTATCTCTTACAAACCACTCGAAATCACAAGCCCCAGAAACGAGTAACCCCTCACAGGGCGCTGATCTAACGGGTAGCGGGAGGGGTGTTGTTGACGCGATTTTAATATCAAAAGAGCCAAATAGCTCGATATTTTTTGATGTCGATTTTACTTAGCAGTTGTTCGGAATAACCGAACAACTGCTTTTTCGACCAATTCATCTTCTGCATAATTAATAACACTCGCTCACACCATTGCCGCTTCGTACACTTTTTCAACCTCGGTAAACTTAGTGACGCTCTCTAGGCGCGTTAAGGTTGTGAGTTTCATCGAGTTTTTCATTGGACGATGCGGCACATTGGTCACTGGCGTTTGCAGTGAAAGTGGTTTGCCTAACTCAAATAAATAATACAAATCAGCAGAACCTGACTTCTTACCCGCTTGTTCTTCGGTAATGGCGTAGCGTGGTAACACTGTGACTCGTTTAACCGGCCAAAGTTTGTCAATTTGCTTGGTTGAGCTTTGAGTATCTGAGGTAGACGCCAACGCTAAATAGCGAATTTCCTCGGCAATATGCTGCTTAAATTTCTGCAAAAACGTGCTTTGCGGTAGGTGATACCACAGCGCTGTGCCTTGCTCAAATTGTTCAAAGTAGCCATTATCACGGCCACGTTGCCCACCCAATGCCACTGTCATCGTCAAATCAGGGTACAGTACTTGGCGCATGCCGTAATAAGGTATGCGTGCAGCGTCTTGTACGTAGAGCCTTTCCGCCATACCAGCCACGGGATACATGGTCTCATTGCCTTGCCCTGTTTGTGCATTCGGTGCTGTGCCAATTTGGGCTTGCAAGAACTCTAGCAACCACTGGTGACCGGAATAACGGCTCTTAGTCTGGGTAGGATCAGTTTGACTCAGTTCGTTTTGGCTAGGTAAGAGGGCAAATGCGCCAATACCTACTTCTTCTATCGCGGCTGCGTAGGGGTTGGGGGTTGTAGCTTGATCAAAAAAGCCTGGGTATAAAGCAAACGCACCAAAAACAGGACGGCTTTTCTTAGGAGATTGGCCAGCGTTTCCACTTGATGGTGATTTAGAATCGTACGGCTCTGATAGGCGAATCAAGGCATCTCGATAACGGTGCATTTGGTTGATGGCATCGTCTGGTACGTAATCCTTACTTTCGATATCTTCATTGCTGTCATCAAAGCGGTTTTTCTCGGTTTTAATGCGGTACTTGGCATCAAACAGCCAAATAAACTGCTTTTCTTCTGATGTGTCTACTTTTGTTAAATCGGCGCTTTTAGGCAGTGTCACTTCCAATACAATATCTGGCTCTTGGTTCACTAAATACGAGCGGATTGATTGACCCTTTTTGGTAAATTTCGGCTCGTGTGCCAGCCTAGCGGTCACACCATCGCTGCGTTTAAAACGAAAGGCACCGGCAAACCCATCTTTTAGTTGGTACTCAAAAAAATCATTTTGGGCGAGCTTAGTCGCACTGTTTTCCACCAATTCAAAGCCGAGATCCTGCTCTAAAATCTGTTTCAAACACAAAAAGCACCACACTTCGTAAATTTCAGCCACCGATTTCATTGAAATGCTCGACTGATTGCCAAACACATCTAAATAAAATTTCAGCTCCTGCCAAATGCGATACACCGCGCTGTATCCGGTTTTTTGTTGTAGCACTAACGACTCACGGCTTAACCCTGTGTATGCCCCCACCTCTTTTAAAAAACTTTGACCTAACACTTTTTGCAGTGGTTGTTGCCAACTATGTAGCTCATTTAAAAATGAATCTGACAACCGTTGCCGCTCTGGCGCTTGGTTACTTTGCCTAAGCTTTTGTTCAAACTCCGCTAATTGCCGCTTGCTTTTACTCACCGCCATTTTGATAAAGCGGTTTTCTGGGGTATCGACACTCAGTTGCTTTTTTTCGACTGCATAGCGTTTATCGTACTGGCCATTCGCAAAGTCTTGCTTTACTTGCTCCGCTAACTTATGAGGCAGGCGGCCTTTTAATTTGGCCGCTTTAATATTCGCCACTGTAGATTGTAAACGGCTATGGGGTGCGGCACAAATCACTTTTAAGCCTTGCTCAAAGCGCTCCCGTAACGCGGCAAAATTAGCCAACCACATAAGTGGAAAATGCCCGCGTTGTTGGCTAGTTGCTGCGTCTTGTTCTGTTTTTTCTACCAAGCTAAAGCGCCAAAGGGGGTAAACTTTGTCTATGGCTTGGTACATGGCGGGCAAGTCTTGGTGCAGTGCCATTTTGGTTGGCAGCACTTCAAAGGCTATGTGCTGAGCCTGTGTTTTGCCATTGTGCTCAAAGGTAAGTGGCAAAAGTAACCAGCCCACATCATTGCCGGTATTAATGGTGCCGGTTAAACGTGCGGGCACCACGCCCCTTGCGGTTTTTACTTCGGGGGCAAAACGAAATGCCTCATTCACGCTTTGGCTACGATGGGTTAACCGCGCATTAGTGACTTCACTAAAAAAGACCCACTCAAACTGGTACTGAGTATTCTCAAAAAACAGCGGGGAATTTAATGTAAGCTCAGCGTGTTTCGCTAAACCGTTGGCAACAAGGTCATTTTCGGCTAAGTCACTTTCATCTAACCCACTTTGTAGCAGATCATCTGCAACTAGCCCTTGCGGTTCAATAGCATTGCTCAGCTGCGCTGCTGGCGCAAAGCGCAATTCGTAGCTAGGTTGTACATCATTAGCGCTCGCCCTATGCGCCATTGTATTCTGGTACACGCTCAACCGCTGGCTAATATCATTCGCCCAGACCGAAAACTCAAAGTCAGGGGTTTGTAATCGTATTAACTCTGGCATTCCCTACCACTCCTTACGCCTTCGCTGTACGTTTTTTTATGGGTTGCATTCATTGCAAAAAGCATCAAACAACACCAACCCATTAAGGCCAGAAACTGGTGAAGGTGGCACAGGCTAATCGCTCGCTCATCCACTTCAACTTCGCTTTTGAACGGCAAGGTATACGAAGTACTTTTTCCTCTTCAGTAGCACCATCAGCCACTATTTTCTCGCGATACAAGTCAGGGCGTTGATCCTTATCACCTTGTTCTGCTTGCCAAATAGGGGCTAACTGGTCTGAAAGCACAACGCCAAGCTCTTCCAGCAAATCCTTGCGATTTGATGTAGTCAGTTTGTCGGTATCGCCTTCAATACGCGGTAGAACCTTACACATCATAAAGTCGTCCCATACAGCTTTTAGGGTCAGGTCATCTTGTGGTTGGCTGCTAGCAACTGCAAGCAGCAGCTCATTGAGCGCACGAAATGCCAATTCAAAAGGTGTATCTTTTAGCACCGCATTAACGGCCGATAAAAACGCAACCGTTTTTGTGCCATCAACATCAAACGTATCAGCTAAATCTGCTTTGCTGGCGCTTGACCAAATAGGATAGCTAAGGCGTTTATTGCCGCTAGTTGGGGTGAAAAAGTCGTTATAGTCATTAGGGAAAAACGCACCAAAATCAAAGCTCAGCGCTCGGTCAATCACTTTGCGAGAAAAGCCATGGGTGGTTTCATCCATATTCACTGTACCTGCAACAAGCAGATTAAACGGAATACCTAAACCATATTGGCAAATGAGTTCCCAAAGTTCGTTATACTTACCATCATCAGCGCTACCAAAGCCTAGCGCTTCGCGCAGCTTTTCTTTGTCCGCAACTTCTTTAATGGTGGCGGGTTTTAATAGCGCATCAATACTGTAGGTAAAGCTATCACCTGTCCAACACCATTCGCGAGTTTCCAGTACCGATAAATAATCGGCAAAATACTGCTCAACAGGCGCAAGGTTCATTTCATCCAAGCACAGCCAGTAAGGCAGTACCTTATCTAACTCATCACGTTCACCTGTTACGACTAAACGCTCGCCTTGGTCTTCGCTCTCTTGCACTTCAACGGTTAAGCCACTATCAGCAATCGCACGCCAAGCTTTGGCGATAAATTGCAATACATCCGTGGTGATGTATTCCGCAGTGCCATTTAAGCGTGAAATATACCCCAGCAAATCGCTCGGCTCATGCCAGTCAGGGCGCACCGAGGTTAAACAATAAGTCTCAGCAAACTGCCCCGAGGTTTTTGCTTGCTCACGCACAAAGCGGGTTTTACCTGTTCCTGAGATACCTGCGAGAAGGAGGAAGGGTTTGGATAAATATTCTCCCAGTCCAACGTTATTTGTTGTGCTAGTAAGAACATAAAACCCACCTTTTTTAACTATCTTCAAGTCTTGATAAATAGCGTTGAATATCGATGAAAAAGCCCCCAAGTCACGACTATTTTTTGAATCTCCGTTATTATCAGCCCACTGATTCGTTAGATACAACAACTGACTACCATTATTAAATGGTTCATTGAAGTATCGAATATTGCTACCTGATGTCAGTTCAGAATCTTCCAAGCGGGTATCAGAAACCAAAAACAATCTGTATATTTTTTGATCTCCTCTGACAAGTTCTAGATACTTCTTACCTAAATCGGTTTCAACTTCCACCAAACAAGAGGACAAAGGATCGCTAAGATTCTCACGATATAAGTATTGAAAAACTTCTTTTACAAAAGATCTTATTGTTTCTGATTTTAAAATCTCTTTTACATGCGTATCAATATGTAATGATCTTGGCTTATTAACAAAGATGGGTGTAAATGAATCTTTCAAAGCTGGATATTCAGACATTTGCTTTGCTATTTCGGCTACTGCACTTTGAGTTTCTGCCAACAAATTTCCAGCCTGTAATAATGGGGATACGTAGTAATCATTGCGATCTATTGTTTTACCTCCTCCCCAACTTTTATAATCCGATACGAATGATAAAAAGCACTCAAGATCATCATTTGTATAACCCTTTGAGCTGAAATAATTTTCAATCTTGCTTTTTTCTTGTTCGGAAACTCCATCTCTTAGAGCGACGGCAGCTTGTTGAAGATCTGCATCCTTATATATATCTTTAAAAATATTTTTTTGTTGTGATAGACTATCTAAGTAATTAGAAAGCTCTGAAGCGATATAGAACCAAAAGTTAGTGATAAAAATGGCTTTACCTGTTGATGTGGTGATTTTAGTAGAAAAATCAGCAAACTCTACTTTAGAGTAACCATTTGCCCTATTCTCACTAAGATAAAGCTCGTATTCTTTTTTGAACTCTTCTGTTAGCTTAACATCAGTAAAGTTGACCCCATCAACTGAGTTTCTGATTTCTCTGAATTTCTCACTTAAATCAATTAGTGCCATCTAATATATTCCTAATTTTTTTAGCTAATCCATCAATTACATTAACAGTAACGCTATTACCAAATTGTTTATACGCTTGCACTTTTGAAGCGCTTGGTTCAAATTCATCAGGGAACCCTTGTAATCGTGCAGCCTCTCTTGGGCTAATCTTCCGAGGATTTTTTCCAACCTGCTCAATCAGTACTTCGCTACCGTCTTTGTAATATCGTGCCGAGATAGTATTGGTGTAGGGGGATGCTTTCGTAACCAAGCCAAAACCAAAGCCTTTGCCATTTTTTTTATTTTCAATTTTTCTACGTTGATGGCCTTCCCATAATCTATCAGAAATAGTTAATTTAGGATCTGGGTTTTCTTCAAGCATATCACCAACTTTAACTTCAATACCTAGTGGTTTTGGGTACTCAAAACTTTTAACTTCGCCATCACGCCATAAAACGATGTATATGCGCTGTCTATTCTGCGGTATTCCAAAGTCCACTGATTTCAGAACCATTTCTTTGGCTAAGGCTTGAATTTCCTTTGTAGAACCATGCTCAATAACACTTTTAGGAATATTGCAGCTATATCCCATTTTGGTTAGCGTTTTTAAAATAACCTTGAGCGTATAGCCTTTATCGTGGCTAATTAAACCTTTCACATTTTCAAGCAACGCAAACTTAGGCTTTTTCGTTTCTAGAATATTGGCTATGTCATGAAATAGAGTACCTCGGGTATCTTCAATCCCTAGTTTAAGGCCTGCATGCGAAAATGGCTGGCATGGGAAGCCAGCCAAAAGAACGTCATGATCAGGGATTTCATTCGCAGGGATCTTTGTAATATCGCCAAATGGAATCTCGCCATGATTATTTTTGTAGGTTTGCTGAGCATGCTTATCAAATTCGGAAGAAAAAACACAAACGCCGCCGTTTTGTTGAAAACCGAGTCGAACTCCACCGATCCCTGCAAATAAGTCGATAAAACGAAACTTAGCGTCAAAATCAGGCTTTAGCTTTAAAGCACCAAATACCTCATTAAAGAACGCGTCTCTCGTTGTGTATAAACCATTTTGCTGTAGCAGACTGATTACACGTTCTTTGAGTTGTTCTGGTTTGCTGATTTCTGGATTACAGTAAAACTGGCTATCGGTCGCAATGGCGTGTAACCATTGATCGATTACCGCTTCAACGTCACTGTCTTGTGGCACATGCTCTAGTGCTAAGGGCTTAATCATTTCTTTTGCTTGTAGAAGGACGTTGGTTTTATTGTTCATTATTAACTACTACTAAAAATTCTTGATGGATGACGGTAGGACGAAGCATGTTTTTGGTACTTTGCATTTCAACCAAGTTGTACTTGCCCAATGTTTTCAATGTTCTCGACACATTACTGACCGCTCGACCTGTGAGCATGGCCAGCTCAGTGACCGATTGCGGCTGTTGTTCGGCGATTACTTTTAACAACTGCTGATTTTCTTTCGACAGCACATTGGCCACCGATTTCAGGGAGTCGAACCAGATATCAACGGGGTAATCGGGGTCAGGCGTTTGCCCTTTAATGCCAATCACGCAGCGCGATTGTTTTGCGTTTTTCATTACTTTACTCAGATTGTTTGCCTGCACTCTCTACTTGCCTTCTTCACTCACAAAAGGCCACTGCCAGCAAAAGCGTAAAACAGCATTTAAACAATCAAAAGACTGTATGCTTATACATAGCCCTAGCATCTTATCAACTACTGATAATATCGCAAGATTATTTTCCATCATTCAGTGCAATGGCGATCACCAATCACTGCAAGTACACAATCAGTACACTAGCGGTATTGTCTGCCTTAGCCTTTAATCCTCGCCCAGCCTTTAGGTTGACTGGCGGTACACTGCAAGGCGACAAGCCTACACAGGATTCATCGCCTTTTTAGTCATCCAAGATGCTGCCTTTAACACAGTACATGCGTGGGCGGGTGTTGTCGGGCAGACTGACTTTGCGCTGTGGCCGATTACCATCAGGGATTAGGTAGCCTGCGGCCATCAGTGTTTTGGCGGCGCGATCTGGGCTGAGTCCTTCGGTGGCTTCACGCCAACCGGTTGGGTAAAACAGGTAGAGGGTTTGTGGGCCGCTGTTGTCTATCCAACCCGCGCGTTGGCGTACTTGGCTGCTGTAACCGGATTGTTTAAGCGTAAAGCGGCTTTCGCCATGTTGCTCAATAAAGCTGCGTACTTGGCGGATGGCTTGTTGGTCTTCATTGGCGGCAACACCACCGCGGGCAAGTATCCATTGGTTTAGTTGGCTTAAACAGGCGGCTTCGACACTTTGAGCTGGCCAATCAAGTACTTTGGCTTGAATGGCTAAAAGGCCAGCGCTGGCCAGTAAGGCAAACTTTTCGGCGACCCGGCGCACTTGGCCGTCAGCATCGGGTGGCAAGCTGGTTAAAAAGTGTTGGCGTACGTTTTGGAAAACGGGTCGCACCTGAGCGCTGTGCTGCGTTAAATACCGCAACCAATCCAAGGCCAAACTGCCGTAATGTTGGCGGCTTTGCTGTTTTAGGTGATCGGCTAAATCGGCGGCGTTCATACCGTGGCTATGGTTAAACACGCCCATTTGCGCTCCGGCATCGGCACTGAGATCAATCACGCGAACTTGCTGGCCGGCTTTTACGCGCTTGCCGATACTAGCAAGATGGCTTTCGAGCGTGACTTCGCCAGTGGATAAAAACACCAAGCGCCAACGAGCGGGTAAGCGCATTTCACCGTATTTGCCTGCACGGGTTTTACCTTGGCCATTGGCAAGCATATAAGCGACGTCGCCTGCCTCTTTAGGGTCCACTTCACCCATTTCATCGAGCGCCAGCAAGGCATCGTTATGGGCTAATGCTGTGCCTTCTAAACCGTTGGCCGTGGCCCGCCAACTGTGGCGCAGTTGATTAGGCTCGCCCCACACCGATAGCGCCGGATACAGCGCCGCGGTTTTACCAGTACTACTGGCACCGTAGAGGTGTAAACCAAAACCATCCACTCCGCACAAATGCAACAATGGAGCGGCCAGTGCAGCGCAGACACCAACAATTAATAGCGGGTTATCCAGACAATAACGGCCAACGTGCTGCCGCCAACTGTCGCTACTACCTTGTTGAATAAAGCCTTCTATCGGATGCATGGTTTGCAGCACCATGCGCGGGTTGTTGCTGTGTTCGCTTGGGTAAAAGGTGAAGCGCGGATGCACATAAGCGTGGTGATGCCAGCCAATGCAGTTCACGCTAATGGCCTTTTGCGTGGCCAGTTCACCCATTTGTTGAATAAACAGCGAGAGCAACTGCCGCGCTTTAACACTGTTGCTTAGACGCATGCCTCGGCTGAGTAGAATTCGGCGGTACTCGCTGCCGTCTCCGGCCAATAGTTCTGCGGGCATGGCCCAATAGCGATGGCGATTGTCATCGTCTAACCAGTGCAATAAATAGCCATAGTTGTCCCCTTGCGGATCGCGAGTACGAGCAGCTACTTGCAGCCAAGAACAGATTTTGACTGGGTTATCTTGCCCTGTCGGTTGCATCACCAGCCAGTTTTGCGCGTTATAGGCAAAACCAGCCGGTAATGTTGGCATGTTGTTATTTATCTCATTGGCAGGTAACGGGGTTGATGCTGATGATTTATCCACGGCCATAAGCAGCACCGATACGGCGAGTTTCAATCCACTGATCGATATCGCTTTCTAACCAGCCCACGGCACGCGCACCAATACGAATGGATCGCGGAAATTCACCGTTGGCCATCAGGGCATAAATGGTGCTGCGGCCAAAGCCGGTTTTGGCCTTTACCTCAGGCAAGCGCAAAATCCGCTGCTGACGCGCTGGGTGTGTTGATATGGTGGATGATTGTGTAGTTGGGTTCATTGTTTGCTTCCTCACTGATCTGTTAAGTTCAGTTAGGAGTTTGACAGTACTAAACGGACGCAGTAGGCAGATAAATGCCCAGATCGTGCAGCTTTCTGAGGGTACAAGTAGCTACTTGCCCCAGTTTGTAGATAGTGCCCCAAGTAATCAATGCTCTATGGGCAGGGTTAGTGTGCGGCTAAGCGGCGTGAATTAAGGCTTTGCCCATACTGCCCCAAAAGCCCAAGGGATGGTGTACTGCTTTGAAGTTTCCGACTCAAAACTGGGTTTTGGTGAGTCGTTTGGCTTATGTCTTGATTTGTCGAGTGTATCGGCACACAAGAAAAATATGTCGAAAAAACTGTAAAAATCGACATGTAAAATTGATATGTCGATCTAATCGACATGACCTGCTCAGAACTTTGCTCACTTTACTTCGAGAGATTGGCAATTTATTGCTTTATAACTTGACGATAAAAGTGAAACTATAATTTCACTAATTTGAATTTAGAGAAAATATAGTTTCAAACAAATTCAGTTAAGAACGTCAATTTAGTGAGGTAATTAATTCGTCACTTGGAAACCCTAGTGTTGTGATCCCACCTTGATCGTCGATAATCAACTCCACCTGATTTAATTAAACTCTATCATCTTGTTCTCGTGAATTGTTCGTAAAAATAACTTGTTGATTATCTGAACCTATCCACTGCTGATTGATATTACGCAAACTCTCGTTATATCGACCAACTGCAACAATATCACACAGATTTTCTATACGCTCTGCAAAACCAAATGCTTTAAGTTCACTCATTTCAAACCCGGTAAATAAAAAGGTGGTTAACTTTGAACGTTGTTTAATTTGCTCAAACAACCACCAAACATTATCCGCTTGATGCAAAGGCTCTCCACCGAGTAAAGTCACACCACGGATCTGTGGTGTGGCTAAAATTCGCGCTAACAATTGCTCTCGATGGATCAATTGATTCTCTTTAAATGACCACATGGCCTTGTTCCAACAACCTTGGCAAGCAAGGGCACAGCCTTGAAACCAAATCACCAATCGCTTACCTGGCCCATAAATGAGGCTGTCACTCTCGATATAAGCCAAATTAAAAAAATCACCGTAGCACTTCATCTCTCTAAACCATACGGGTTAAAACGAGTTGTATTTGCCCTTTAATGTTGTGAGTTTCCTTAACCGAATACCCTTGTGATTTAGCTTTTTCAATCGCCTGTAAGCGGGTTGCCTCCACTCTTGTTTTGCGTTGCTCTTCTAATCTAAGTCGCTCTTGTTCGGCAAGTTCTTGTAAATACTCTTGGTAGACAATGTCATATTCTTTACTCAACAAACTAAGAAACTTTTGCACAGAGAGGTATTCGCGTGATGCCATAGTTGAAGCGGTAATATGTCCGTTCATTTCATCTGAATCATGGCGTAATATCCAACGCCCTTGCTCAAAACGAAAATGCTGAATTCCGTTATAATCTTTTCGATTTGTAAAAATATCGCCAAGTTGTACACCGCCATTGTGCTTTAAAGACGTGATATTTGATGCATCAACTTTAAGCGGCTCGACACCTAGAACTGCTAACGCCTTAATCAAAACCGTTTCAATAGCAAAAGGAGTAGTCGTCTTAATTACTGCACTCATTAAGACCTCCCTTTAATGGTTTGGATGTGCGCTTTTTTAACCGCTTGCAATTGATGGTACTCGTCCGTTTTTTTTACCTCACCTACGACACCGTTTAACTCGAGTAAGTCCTCAAGCGCCTCCAAACAACTTTCACCTTTAAATCCTGCGGTTTTGGCTGTGATGGCTCCATCATCATCGATTGTGATCACTATTTTTTGTTCAGGCATCCACAGCCTCCTTATCACACACAATTTTCGCATTGAGACGAACCGCGTCTTTTTGGGCTTGTTCAAGCTGCTCTTTTTTGTCAATAACTAGATAGCGCTGTTGTTTATATTGGCGCAGCTCTGTTTGATTAGATGGTAATTCTTCAGCAGGCCACACAAATTTGACTTGATCTTTATTATCCTCTTTCAGCCCTAATTGTTTATCGAACGCATCTGAGGGGCGATTAGGCTTGTAAGTAAAAATTTCTCCATGAGCTACCAGCGCTTGCTCTGCTTGTTGATGTTGTAAATGGCTGTTCTCAAGCGCTTTTTTTGCATCTTGAATATCTCGTTCGATTTTCTTATTCGCTTCATCAACATTATTTAATGCTTGTGCAAAGGCTTGGCAGTGTTTTCTCCAAACTTTTTCTTTTATGGTGTTTTTCCAGTTTTTAGCTTGGAGTATCGTCATATTAGAAAGCGCTAGTCGTTTATCCTTAGGTAATAATGATGCTTGAAGTGCTTCATCAGTTGGTATGGCTAATTCTTCCAATTGTTTTTCATTTAAACTGGCCGATACCTTTTGCCAACTCGCCATAAAATTCTGTTCAGTTTGCTTTAGCGCTTCTTCGCGTGCATCATTCTTTTGCTTAAAACTTGCTTGTTTTTGTGCTGCAACGGCTGCCTTTTGGTCTAACTCTGTTTTTAACGTCGATTTTTTAGCTTCCCAGTGCTGGTGCTGTTTCGCTTCATCTAACTTTACTGAGGTCTCTGTCTTTCGCTGTTGAAGACCCTGATGAAAATTAGTGAGTCGGTTACGATAGGCTTCACGCTCAGCTGGCGTGGCCGCGGTCACTGACCACGCCTTTAACGCTTCAAGTTCTTTTTCGAATTGTTTTACCGACTGCCCTTGCCCAAGTAGAAAGCCTTTAATAAATCCTTTAAGCGAATCAGCGATGCTCTTTTGCTGTTGATTAATCGTATTTTGCAACGATTCAAGTGTTGACAAGCTTCGCTGCCAATCGTCTTCAGCGTGCTGCCAATCTTGATACAAAGCGTCTTTTTTTGCTTCCTGCGGGCAATATGGAGGATGGATTTTAACGCTAAAGTCCACGTAGTGAGCAAGACGGTCACGTTGCCATCGTGTCGCGTGGAGGGCAAGTTCATCCGCTGATTTAGCAAAAAAATCGTCAATAGTATCAGTGTAAAC
>Ga0228607_1000063_pt1 | contig 17992 bp, 15 predicted proteins | sample 8DmetaG_FD_186032 | JGI IMG/M metagenome (GOLD analysis project Ga0228607, IMG submission 186032) | Seawater microbial communities from Monterey Bay, California, United States - 8D | ecosystem: Environmental > Aquatic > Marine > Coastal | place: USA: California | collected 2016-11-05 | reverse complement strand
AACAAAGGTGGCGCATGCGCCTAACCCTTGAATTGCACGAGCAAACATCAGTATTAAAAAGCTAGGAGCATAGTATGCACCTAATGCCGCCAGTCCATATAAAGTTACACCGGTTAAGGCTACCGGCTTACGTCCAAAACGATCAGCAAGAGGGCCTGCAATTAATTGCCCCAAACCAACAGTAAGCATAAAAATAGCCACCGTTTGCTGTACTTGTTTTTCGCTCACTGAAAATTGCTCTGCAATAGTAGGAAAGGCAGGTAAATAAATATCAATGCCCATAGGACAAAAAATGACGAGTAACGCTAAGATCAGTAATAAAATTAAGTTTGGTTTAGCGGGCTGTGTTTGCATCAGGTCTCCTTTTGTCGGTATTTTAAGTGGCGACTGATGAAAAAGAAAGGGCTTATGACCGATGCATCAGACATGTTACCTACTTTTAACTTTATTATGATTATTTTTGTTTAAGTATCACACTTCTTTAAACTGATCCGATGTGTTAATTTGCTTTTTAAGCAAAGACAATGGAAAAACAATAATGAGTAATGAGTCTGCACTAATAAAAACATGGCATAAATTTAAAAAGCTGCCGTTTGGTAATTGGCTGTTTAGTAAAGCCGTATGTTTTAAAGCGCCTTACTTTGGCTCTATGAAACCGACGATTTTAGATTTAAAAGCAGGGCACTGTAGTGCTGTGGTTAAAAATACTCGCCGTGTGCACAATCACATTGGCACTATCCATGCGATTGCACAATGTAATTTAGCTGAGCTGTGCGCGGGGGTAATGGTTGATGCAACGGTACCTTATAAAACCCACCGTTGGATCCCTAAGGGAATGACAGTACAGTACTTGGCTAAGGTCGACACTGATGTTACTGCTATCGCTGAGATTGACCTGCCTCATCAGTGGGTTGATAAAGAAGATTTAGTCGTACCGGTAAAGCTTTACAATACGCGTAACGAACTGGTGTTTACCGCAGACATAACCATGTATATAACGCAGAAAAAGTAAGCGTATAAGCCGCCCAAGGGATTTTAAAGAGGTGATTAATGGTTTAGCCAACAGGCAGGCTAAACCATTTAAACTAATACAACTAGCTTTTGGCATCAGGTTGCTTGTTTACAAACGAAAGCCCGCTGTCTTCATTATCAACAATGGCTTTTACGTCGTGAGCTGGTTTTGGCTTATCTTTAGCATGTTCAATGACTTCTTTTTCAAAGCGCTGCTTTAAACTGCCTTCAATAATCGCACCGGCTTCTATGCTCAGGGTGTCATGAAATATATCGCCAAGCACATGAGCATTATTTTCGATCTTTACTTCACTTGCATTTAAAGAGCCGATGATTTTACCCTTAACAACGACACTGCTTGCCTCAACAACGCCTTCAACAACACCTGAGGTGCCAATCACTAAATGTTCGGCCTTAATGTCACCATCAATACGTCCGTCGAGTTGTACTTCACCTTGGCTTACCAAAGAGCCCGTAATACGCACATCATTAGAAATGATTGAGGGAGTGTGACTCACTCGCTTAATGGATGAGTCTGTTTTTGCTTGTTTATTTTTACCAAACACGAGAAAGCGCCTTTGTTATTTTTAGTGGATTGACATGCTTGTCGTCTATTAATACTTCATAGTGTAAATGAGTACTTGTACTTCTTCCGGTACTGCCCATTAAACCAATGACATCGTGCTTTGTGATAGCTTGACCTTTTTTAACATTAATTTTGTTTAAATGACCAAACCGTGTAACGACACCATTTTTGTGCTCTAACTCTATAAAGTTACCATAACCGCCATTACGACCCGCTCGACGAACCGTGCCATCGGCAGGAGCAAAAATTTCTGTTTTATGCCACCCAGCTAAATCAATGCCTTTATGAAAAGCGCGCCTTTTATTCATTGGGTCTTTTCTAAGTCCAAAATTACTAGAAATATAATACTTAGCAGCAGGTAAAGGCAGGGTATTTGGCAGCGCTGTTAAAAAGCTCTCAAGCTGGTTTAACAACAGTAGCTTATCTGCAATGGCGAGAAAGGAACTAGGAATTTTACTTTCATCGAGTATATCTAACGGGCCACCTTGCGCCGTTGTTTGTGTGCTTAAAGCAAGATGTTGCGCCAGTGCATTTTCAAGACCCGTGCCTTGTAGTATTTCTATAATCGCATCGTGACGTTGATTAATTTGCGCGGCTAATAAGGTGAAATTAGTGTCGTATTGTTGATTTAGCAAAGTATAGCGCTGTTCAAAACTGACAACACCGTTTTGTGCGTGTTTGTTTTGTGGCTTTTCTTCTTCGAGCGGCTCATGAAATTCGCTCTCGCCCTCATTAACAGGAGAGCCAAGCTGCTCTTCAAGTTTAATCGCATCTTTACTAATAGAAGCAGGAAGTGACTCTATCATACCTTGAAGTAAAGCTTGTTTTTGTTCAAGTTCAGCTAATTGTTCTTGTTGTAATGCATAGCGTGCCTGCTGTTGCTTTACTTTTTGTTGCCATTGTACTTGTTTATCAAGCTGGGTTTGCTCGATATGAGAGATTTGGTGTGTTTGCATATAAACACGGATACTAGAAACACTGATCCATGCAATAGCAATAAAAATAACAGCAAGCACAGAAACTTGTAACCAAGGCGCCAAAACAACATGCTTAACTTCACCATTTTGGCGAATAAGCAGCTGGCGAGCTGGGAAATGTTTATGAAAAAAAGACTTTATAAATACAGGCATGTCACATATATACTGGCTATTAACGGATTCAAGATAGCAATTTGAACTAAAAAAGCCAGAAAAAAATTGTAACTGCGGCTTAATTAATAAAAAAGGGCTGCTTACTCAGCAACCCTTTTTTACTAGTTTATTGATTTTAAAATTATTTTGCTGGCAGTACCGTACTCTCTACGCAGCCGAAGCCAATGCGCGCAAAACCTTCTTTTTCACACCAGCCACGCATTATTACATTGTCGCCGTCTTCCAAGAAGCTACGCTGCTCGCCGTTGCTTAGCGTAATCTTTTCTTTTCCACCACGAGAAAGCTCAAGTAGTGAACCCGCTTCTTCGTGAGTTGGTCCTGATTGCGTGCCAGAGCCCAGCATGTCGCCTGGCATAAAGTTACAACCATTTACTGTATGGTGAGTTACCATTTGCGCTACAGTCCAGTATGAGTGTTTAAAGCTAGACTTAGACACTTGAGTTGGGTTGTAGCCTTCATCACGCATTTTTTGCGTTTGAATTTTAACGTCCATTTGAATATCAAATGCGCCTTGATCACGGTTAGCCGTTGATTCTAAGTACTCTAGTGGTTGCGGATCATTTTCATCACGCGTCCAGCTTGTTCTGTATGGTGCAAGTGCTTCGGTGGTAACAATCCACGGAGATACGGTTGATGCGAAATTTTTAGCTAAGAATGGACCAAGCGGTTGGTATTCCCATGCTTGTAAATCACGTGCTGACCAATCGTTGAAAACACAAAAGCCGAATACATGCTTTTCAGCATTTTCAATTGCGATTGCATCGCCCAGATCATTACCTTTACCTAGGTAAATACCTAGTTCTAGCTCGTAGTCAAGGCGCTTACACGGACCAAATGAAGGAACTTCTGCATCTGGCGCTTTAGTTTGTCCTTTAGGGCGATGAAACTGCTGACCAGACACACCAATAGACGATGAGCGACCATGGTAACCAATCGGCACCCATTTGTAATTTGGTAGTAATGGGTTATCAGGACGGAATAAACTTCCTACGGCCGTGGCATGATAAATCGATGTGTAAAAGTCAGTGTAATCGCCAATGCGACACGGTAGAGCAAATTCAATTTCGCTTTGAGGTATAAGCGCTTGTGCTAGTTGCTCTTGATGAGCAGAACATTCACGTAATGCTTTAGACAGTGCTAAACGAAGTGCTGACCAATATTGCTCACCTAATCCCATAAACTCGTTCAAAGTCGGGTTACTTGCAGATGCAACGGCTGTTTGGGCATCACCTGAAAAAATACCGAGTTCATTTACTTTTGCTAAATCAATAACCTGGTCGCCAATGGCAACAGCACCACGAAAAGCTTCATTGCTGTTTTTGCGACGTACTTCTGCAAAAGGTAGGTTTTGAATAGGGAAGTCACATTGTGCATCATTTGCTGATGCTACCAAGCTAGTTAAATTTATATCATGGGTTTCGTTAATTAAACTCATTACATTTCCTTTGGTTTAGTTGGTCGCGCTTATCAGTATAAATATCAATTTATTAAATAAGAATATAGCACCCGTTAATTTCATCTATTACCTAGCTATATGGTGATGAAAAGCGCGATTTAAACACACAGAGAGATAGTTTTACCTCTCAATTACGATTAAACGACAAAAAGCAGCGAAATACGCTGCTTTTTAAAGTTGCTTTATTTGCTTATAAAACGCCGCGGCGCTCTTGATCACGTTCAATTGACTCAAACAGTGCTTGGAAGTTACCCTCACCAAAGCCACCATCATCAACACGTTGAATCATTTCAATGAAGATAGGGCCAAATAAGTTTTTAGAGAAAATTTGCAGTAAGTAGCAATCTTCGCTTTGGCTATCAACCAGAATTTGATGTTCACGGATTTTCTCTTTGTCTTCTTTAACCCATGGAACACGGTCAAAAATAGTATCGTAGTACTCTGGAATAATATCTAAAGTAGCGATAGTTGATTTATCTAGCTTATCTAGTGAGCTTACTAAGTCGTCAGTTAAAAACGCTAAATGCTGCACACCTGGACCATTGTATTCACCTAGGTATTCATCAATTTGGTTATTGTCGTTACCTTTACCTTCATTGATTGGGATAGAGAATGTGCCACATGGTGATTTTAATGCATATGAAAGCAGGGCTGTTTTTTGGCCTTTAATATCAAAGTAACGCACTTCGGTAAAACCAAACACGTCTTTATAAAAGTTGGCCCATGTTTCCATAGTACCTTTATATACGTTATTGGTTAAGTGGTCGATACGTAAGAAGCCTTTACTTTCTACTTTGTTTGGCTCGCTCAGATCCTCGAAATCATTATCGTAAATAGAGCCTTTATCACCAAATTGTTCAATAAAGTATATTAAGCTATCGCCAATGCCGTAAATAGCAGGGTACGGTAAGTCTTTGTTAGCTGCATCAGTGGCAGGCTTAGCGCCACGCTCAACCGCAGCCTCAAACGCTGCTTGAGCGTTCTCTACACGCCAGCCCATAGAACAAATTGCAGGGCCGTGGTTTTTAGCAAATTCAGCTGAAAAGCCGTCGCGTTCATTATTTAGTAAAAAATGAATATCGTTTTGGTTGTAATAAACAATGTCTTTACCTTTGAATTTTTTTAATTTTGAAAAGCCAAAATCGGTAAATACTTTGTCCATGTAATCAGCATCGGGTGTTGCATATTCAGTAAACTCAATACCAACCAAACCTAAAGGATTATTTACTTCACTCATTATAATTACTCCCGCAATTAAGCACTGCGATTATTAGTTATCGTATTGCCTGCATGATTAACCAGATTAATGCTTTGGGGAAGAGGGTGTTGTTATTTAGTAAATGGCGCGTGTGTAAATTTTACGGGACGGTTAGCAAAGCATGACATTTATTTACATACGAGCCGAGGTAAGTAAAAATTATCTAGCTAGAATAATGTATGGATTTTAAATTTAACCTACTGATTTAATTTATTTTAAATTTATTTTTTTATCTGTTTTTTTAGTTCTTATACACTAAAAAAAGAGCGGTTTTTGTATTTTATTGTTTACACTCAACCTAAGCGTAGCTGCTCACGACATTAACAAAACAACAGATACTGAGGGTTTGATTCATTAACTCCACTTACTGTGTCGTATTATATTGTAACAATTAGGTTAGTTAGCCATAAAAATACCCCCTGCAGTTAGCTGTAGGGGGTATTTAATATCATTAGTCAAAGCGCATAATTACGCGTTGTGATTAATTTAAATTATTGGGCTGGTGAGGTTTGCTCTAAACCTTGTTTTTCCCATACCTTAGCTTTGAAGCTCATCAGTACTAAGATGATACCTACACCGATACTAAATAATGCAATTTGTAAGTAAAGGTTAGGAATTTCTGCAACATTGTTAGGATCAAAGTTACCAGCAAGTAAGCCTGAAATTACGTTACCAATTGAGTATGTAAGTACAAATACACCCATCATTTGACCCGTATAGCGACGAGGAGATAATTTACTTACCGCACTCAATGCAACTGGGCTTAAACAAAGTTCACCCACTGTATGTAAGAAATACGTTGTAACCAGCCAGTAAGGGGCTACTTTTAAGCCTTCAGCTGCGTAATGCGCTGCCATGAACATAACTAAAAAGCCTGAAGCCATAATAACTAAGCCCAATGCACATTTTACGCTATAAGTAGGCGATACCATTTTCTTAGATAAATTAATCCAAAGAGCGGCAAAAAATGGTGATAGGGCAATAATGAATAACGAATTTAGAGATTGGAACCAAGTCGTTGGAATTTCAAATGTGCCAATAAGACGGTCTGTGTAGTCACGAGCAAATAGGTTTAATGAAGAACCCGCTTGTTCAAAGCCAGACCAAAAACACGCAGAAGCAACACAAACTAAAAACAGCGCCCACATTCTTTGCTTTTCAGCGTCGGTTAGTTTGCCTTTGAAATAAACAAGGCCAAAGTAAATGAAAAAGATAACAGTAAATACAACTGCTGTATAACCTGCAACAATAGTCGGGTTAATAACTATAGCGCCTGTCATCGCTGCAGCAGTTACGCCGGCAACAACAATTACAAACGCAGCAATACCGCCCCATGCGCGTGAAGCTCCTTTAGGGCTTAATGGGTTCGCAGGTAACGCGCTATGATCTGGTAAGTTATTTAGCGTGCGTTTGTACTGCACTAAACCAATAGCCATACCTACAGCAGCTGCACCAAATGCCCAGTGCCAGCCTACGTTTTCCATAAAGTAACCACAAACGTAGTAACCAATTAAAGAACCTAAGTTAATACCCATGTAGTAAATAGCGTAACCACCGTCACGGCGTTCATCTTCGTCAGTATAAAGCTGACCAACCATGGCACTGATATTAGGTTTAAGTAAACCAGTACCCGTTGCGACAAAGATTAAACCAATGAAAAAAGAATATTCATGCGGAACGGCTAAAATAATGTGGCCACACATGATGATGATACCGCCGTACCATACTGCTTTTTGACCACCAAATAATCTATCTGCTAACCAGCCACCAGGTAAACCTAAAAAGTACACTGAACCTGTGTATAAGCCATAAATTGCAGCAGCAGAAGCAACGGTAAATCCTAAGCCTTCTTGTTGTAAACTTGCTGTCATAAATAATACGAGCATAGCTCGCATACCGTAGTAACTCATTCGTTCCCACATTTCTGTGAAAAACAGGGTTGAAAGTCCTTTAGGGTGACCAAACCAGCCACTGTCAGAATTTGAACTCATATTTACTTCCTAATTCATTATTGTTTTGATGACCTTGTGGTTTTTTATTTAGCTAAATTGTTACTTCTAAAAAGTATAATAAATGCTCGATCATCAGTGTTTTTATGCAGCTAAGGTAATGGTTTGCTAAACGCAGCTATACGTTTAGGTAAGAGTCACACCCTTATCCTAGTTACAATTGCGCTTAAGTATACATAGACCTTTGTACGAGGGGAAGCGTTGAGCGCGCTATCACACATCCGTTATGTAATTGTTAAATAGCAACCGGTAAAACCCTAGTTGTTGCACTAAACACCTAAACGTATCAAAAAAGATAGTTAACAACACAAGTAACATTGTCTTTGCAAAGCTATCTTTTATCCGGTTTTAAGTTCTATTGAAAAAATATAAAACCGCTTTATTTACGGGGAGTTACAAGCACCAAGTTATTCAACAATCGTTAACCTTTACTACTTTATTTTAATAATCACCGTTTAGATTAAACATGAGCAAATATTAGCGGATGCACAGCAATGATTAGCCCATTGCAGAATATAATTTATACAAAGTTAGTTTGGCTATATTTACATGTAATGACCCCGACTTTTAGTGAGCAGCCAAGATTAAATATTTTAAGTGCTTGAAAAAGCGCTCTAGGAAGTAAAAAAACATTTTTCGTCCAAATTTCTTTACAATAAACTATGCTGATAATCATAGTTAGCGTATTATTCACGCCAATTAGTTTTTTCCTTACCTGAGGGTGTATGCGTTTAGATATTCACTGTGCAGACCGAGTTGGTATTGCTCAAGAGATTCTTAATATTTTAGTTAGCTACAATGTTGACTTAAAAGGAATTGAAGTCGACTCAGTTAATTGCCGTATGTATGTGAGTTTTCCTGAAATTGAATTTGAACAATTTCAAAAAATTATGCCTTCAATTCGATTGATCGATGGTGTACATGATGTACGTACCACCGCGTTTTTACCTTCTGAACGTGAGCACAATGAATTAAACACCTTATTAAGAGCACTGCCAGATGGTGTTATATCTATTGATGCTAAAGGCTGGGTGCGTTTGTGTAACGACGCGGCGTGTAAAGACTTACAGCTAACAGAAAAAGAAGTCATTGGCGCCAATATCAATAATTTACTCAAAGGCTTTAACTTTACCCGTTGGTTAGAAGGTAAAGAAGTACTTGGGCAAACTACCCGGGTTGAAGTAGCAGGCGAAGACTTTATTGCTGATATTTTACCTATTGCTGTGCCACAAGGCAGTGAGGGTGATGTGTTAGCGGGCGCGGTAATTAATATAAAATCGCAAAGCCGTCTAGGTCAGCAAGTGAGTGCGTTTAGACGCTATGGTCAAGAAAGCTTTGCGACTATTCATAATTTTAGCACGGCGATGCGCCGTGTGGTGCGCGAAGCGCGAAAAATGGCGCAACTTGAAGCTCCCATTCTTATTACCGGTGAAACCGGTACAGGTAAAGAGTTATTAGCGCGAGCTTGTCACTATGCATCTAACCGCTCAGTAAAACCGTTTATTGCTTTATCGTGTGCCTCGTTACCGGATGATGTTGCCGAGTCAGAGCTTTTTGGTTACGCCGGTTATGAAGAGAATGCGGCGCCTAAACGCGGTGTACTTGAACAAGCGGATGGTGGAACGGTATTTTTAGATGAAGTGGGCGAAATGTCTACTCAACTCCAAACTAAATTACTGCGCTTTTTACAAGATGGTACGTTTAGAAAAGTAGGCGACGAAAACGAAGTTAAAGTGAACGTGCGTATTATTGCTGCCACGCAAAAAGATTTACCTGCAATGGTTCAAGAGGGCGTATTTAGAGAAGATTTATACTACCGAATTAATGTATTAACACTGGAAATTGCGCCGCTTAGAGATCGTAAAGCGGATGTTGGCCCACTTGCTGAACACTTTATTCAAAAATATGCGCAGCAAAATGGTCATACAGTCCCCGAGTTATCTGAAGAATGTTTAACGTTTTTACAAGATTACCCATGGCCTGGCAATGTACGCCAATTAGAAAACGCGATTTACCGTGCGGTATCGTTGTTAGAAGACAGTGAACTGCGCGTTGAACATTTACAGTTACCTACGTTTACCCATGATTTAGGCTATTTAGAGTCTGATTTTGAGGGCTCGCTTGATCAAGCGGTTAAGCGTTTTGAAGCCACCTTACTGCGTAAGCTTTATCCTGCCTATCCTAGCTCTCGTCAGTTAGCTAAACGCTTGGGACTAAGTCATACTGCAGTGGCTAATAAATTGCGTGATTACGGCATTAACCGCAAAACGGTTAAAGTTTAAGATAGATACCCAAATATTCTCATTTAGTGATTGATTCCTTGGTTTAAAAACAACCAAAGGTGTCAATCGCTATGATACACTGATAAAAACTCAACTGGTAAGACCTCTACTGTGAACTTATATTTTAGACTACTGCTGTTATTTTTTAAAATTAAACGTAATCGTGACTACCAATCGTTATTAGAGACGGTTGATATAGACTACAAAGCATTACCAAGTGACTGCGATATTAATTTGCATTTAACCAATTCACGCTATTTAGCGATGATGGACTTGTCGCGTACCTGGATGACTGAACGGGTTGGTTTGCTTAAGCAAATAATGAAACGTCGTTGGTTTCCTATTGTTAATGCAACCGCCATTACTTATATCCGTGATATTAAGCCTATGCAGCGCTTTACCATTAGTACCCGTTTAGTCGGCTGGGATCATAAATACTTTTACATTGAACAAAAGTTTCATTCTGAGCGGGGCTTACATGCCATTGCTTATGTGCGCGGCGTGTTTAAAAGTAAAAAAGGGGTGGTCAGTGTTGAGCATATGCTCGAGGTTGCAGGCTTTGACGGGGTTGCCCCCATTTTACCGGCTGAAATAATTCACTGGAAAGAAATGCTTGAGCAAAAAAAAGTAAATAACTTACCTCGCTAAACACAGGCAAAAAAAAAGGCCTAACGGCCTTTTTAACACACACATAATCGTTATTAGAACGAGTATTTAAGACCAAACATGGCAACAACAGGGTCAAGTGACACGGTTGATGTTAATGCTTTTGCGCCATTAGCATAAACAGTCGCATCAGTATCAATATCCATGATAGATACCATAGCGTGTAGGCCCCATTTTTCATCAATCTTGTAGTTAGCACCTACTTGAGCAACAAAACCAAATGAATCATCTAGTTTTACTTCCACATCGTTAGTTCCTAACGTTGCTTTAAGTGCTGCAGAAGGCTGTTCGTCAAAGAACGTCGTATAGTTAATTCCCACACCTACAAACGGACGAAGTGCATAGCTGCTATCTAAAAAGTGGTACTGTGCAACCAGTGATGGTGGTAAATGTTTAATATCAGCAATTTTATTACCAGCTAAACCACCCGTACCTTCTACATCATGAGAAAACGGCGTTGCTGCAATAAGCTCTAATACCCATTGGTCGTTAAATGCGTAATCTACAGTAATACCTAACTGAGTATCTGAGTCGCCTTTTAAGCCTAGAGTAGGTGCTTCGTTAATTTTTGAGCCATCGTTATCTGGATTAACATTAATTGCGCCAACATTAACACTAAAGTTAGCGTGTGCTGCAGGAGAAAGAGCCAGTAAAGAAGTAAGTATTGCAATGCTTAGTTTAGTTTTCATGTTGTTCTCCGTGAACTACTGTGTGACTATTTGTTGATGGCGCTATTATTGCTCGAGGTTAAAAATAAAAACCTGTTCTAGATCAAAGTTTCAAAAGCGTGTGAGTAAAGAGCCTCTATTTATTGATTTAGATTAAACTTTTAATCAGTTCGCGCTTAAAAGCTATTGACTGATCACATAAATACCAGCCGTAAACGAAGTGTTCAGAATATAATCAGCTACGTTTGTTAAACTAACGCTATGTTCACGATTTAATACAAGTAAGCGGCCTCATGACTCTCTCTGGTCAACTATTTCTTCAAGGCTCTATTGCCAAAGCGCTATTAAAACTAGGCATTCCTATTATCCTCATTAATATTTTGCAGTCTGCTTATCAGCTTACAGATGCTTTTTGGGTTGGCCGATTAGGGGCTGCGCAAGTGGCTGCTGTATCTATAAGTACGCCCGTCACATTTTTGGTTATTGCGATAGGTTCAGGCTTTGCTATGGCGGGGGCGATTTTATCGGCACAATACATGGGGGCAGGCCAACAAGATAAGGTCAACCATGTTGCAGCGCAAACGGTGTTGATGGTGACATTAGTTGCATTATTACTTGGGTTATTAGGTTATGCATTATCACCTTATTTTTTAATCCTATTGGGGGTTGAAGCAGCAGTATATAGTGATGCGTTAAAGTTTATGCATGTATCTTTTATTAGCGTTATTTTTGTATTTATTTATGCCATGTTTCAATCGCTGATGCGGGGTATTGGGCAAACTAAGGTGCCGTTAATTATAGTCAGCACAACCGTAGTACTTAATTTTATACTCGATCCGTTATTTATATTTGGTTATGGCCGCTTTGAGGGGCTTGGTGTTATGGGCGCTGCGCTGGCTACTCTGGTTACACAAAGTTTGGCAGCGCTTGCGGGCATTATTATATTTTTACGTGGTCGCCATGGTATTCAATTACAACTAAAAAGCTTTTACCCCGACTGGCACTATATTAAGCGCGCTTTTTTCTTGGGAGCGCCTGGCTCTATTGAATTATCGACACGCGCATTTGGTTTGATCATCATGTCATTTTTAGTCGCCAGCTTTGGCACAATGACAATTGCTGCTTATGGTGTTGGCTCTAATATTTTGCAAATGGTAATGATCCCCGCTATGGGCTTATCAATGGCGGTATCAACCTTAGTTGGACAAAATATGGGGGCTGGCAATATCAAGCGGGCTGAGCAAATCACTAAACTTGCCAGTGTGTGGGGGTTGTTAGGGCTTTCATGTGTTGGCGCCATTGCATATTTATATGCTGATTCATTAGTCGCTTTTTTTATTCCTGACGATAATAACGTTATTACTAAAGGCGCGCAATTTGTGCAAGTAATGTGCTTAAGTTGGGGTGGAATTGGGGTGCAGCTTTGTATTGTTGCTGCTTTTCGTGCCTCTGGAAACATGCTCAACGCCATGGTTATCGCGTTATTATCACAATGTGTAGTGCAGTTCCCCACCGCTTATATTCTTTCTAATCATCCTGAGCTTGGCGATCAAGGCATTTGGTATTCTTTTGCAATTACTAACATAACCATCGCATTGATAGCATTTGCATGGTTTATGCGTGGCTCTTGGAAAAAAACCAAGTTAACCAAAGAAGATAAGCACATAGTGCAGGTTACACGAGAAACATTAATAGAAGAGGGCGCACGTTAGCTAGTAAATTCATAATGCGGTCATAAAAAGTCGTTGTAATAAATACACTGCTAAAACGAGGTGTGTTTATTATGACAAAAGCTATCAATACAAAAGCACAAGCGCCGTACTTAACTATTGCACAGTTAAAAACAGTGAGTCACTTAAAAACTCTGATCCGATTTAAATCGATTACTCCTAACTCAGCTGGTGGCATTGAGTGGCTTGCGAACCATCTTACTGAGTTAGGCTTTAGTACAGAGCAATTTAGTTCTAATAATGTGACAAACTTAATTGCAAAAATAACCTTTGGGGCAGGCCCCGTGGTGGCATTTTCTGGCCATATTGATGTGGTACCCGCAACGCAAGGTGGCTGGTTAGCCGATCCGTTTGGTGGACACATAATTAACGATGCGATTTATGGGCGTGGTGCCGCCGATATGAAAGGAGGCATTGCCGCCATGCTTAGCGCAACGCAGACGCTAATAAACAGCGCGCAGCAAAAGCAGGGAACATTATTTTGGCTGATCACCTCAGATGAAGAAGGTGAGGCGGAGCATGGCTCTGTGTTGATTGCCAAGCGATTAGCACAACAGGGCGTTGTGCTTGATGGCTGTATTGTTGGTGAGCCAACCAGCCACCTGCAGGTAGGTGACACTATAAAAAATGGTCGACGTGGAGCCTTATCTGCGCGATTAGCTATTCAAGGAAAGGCTGGGCATGTAGCCTATCCTGAGAATACCATTAATGCTGCGCACATCAGTGCTGAAGTGGTTAACAGGCTCACACAAATAGACTGGCCTTTAGATGAACTTAGTTCAAAAACAACGCTGCAAGTCACCGGTATTAATATTGATAATGTGTTAGATAACCTCGTGCCAGCTCAGTGTGATATTACTTTTAATATTCGCTATAGCCATGGGTATAAAAGTAAACATGTTAAGCAACGTGTGTTTGCTGCACTGAAGGATTTCAGCGAGCATTTGGTTATACAGTGGGAGCGTCCATGTGAACCCTATTATACAAGCCATAAGATTGAGAGTTGCTTACTCGCTCAGTTAGAGCAGGCAATTTTTAAAGTGACGGGGAATTATCCTTTATTAAGCACCAGTGGTGGGACGTCGGACGGACGATTTTTTGCACAGCAAACAACACAAGTCATAGAGTGTGGGGTACGAAACCATAGTATTCATCAGGTTAATGAACATGTACCGATTTGCGACTTGTTAGAAATAGAAAAGATTTATACGCAATTACTCGATGGTATTTTTACTCAGCCTTGAAGTATTAATAACTATTAAAGCGCCGCTTAATGCCGCTTTAATAGTTATTCGATTAAGGGTTAACGCTTTAACTTGCTGATGCTGATTTATCAGTACCCAAGTAGCGTTTTGCTTTGCTTGGTTTTACTTTTTCAAGATCAACCAATACTAGGCCATCAATACAATTATTGAATTGTGGATCAATACTAAAGCTTAAAAATTTAACGCCATTTGGTTCGCATAGCTCTGTATATTGTTTAAATAGTGTGGGTACATGCGTGCCCATGTTAGCGAGTATGTGTTTAAGCTCTACAAAATCTTCTTTTATATTATTACCCTCGAACAAGTTAGTGCACTGAGTTTGCTGATCAGTTGTGTGACGAAAAGCATTGTTAGGCGTTGCGAGTGATTTTTCACAGCCATAATAGTGCTGATAATAATGCACTAATAAAGACTTTGCCTGCTCAGGTAGTGCGTTTGACACACTCACCGCACCAAATAAGTAACGGTATTGAGGGTAGCGATTTATAAAAGCGCCAATACCATACCATAAGTAGTCGAGACTTTTTCTGCCCCAATATTTAGGTTGTACAAAGCTTCGGCCTAGCTCTATGCCTTGTTTAAAATAAGGAGTCATATCTTGGGTATAATTAAATAGGCTATCGGTATAAAGCCCACTTTGTGAGTGTTGTTCAATCACATCCTGTGCACAAGCTAATCGGTAAGCACCCACCAACTCTAGTGCATGTTCATCCCACAATACTAAGTGCTGATAGTGCATATCGTATTTATCTATGTCTCGGCGGTTTCCACTACCTTCACCTACAGCCCGAAAAGCGATTTCTCGTAAGCGGCCCAGTTCACGAAATAAGGGAGAGCTTCCTTGATATTGGTACAAATAAATCACCATGCCATCACTGGTTTTACCTAAATGTTCGCAGCATTCTATGGCTTTTTTTAATTCTTTTTTACATTCAGGAGAGGCGATCGGAGCATGAGTTTTTAATGGTAGCGTTTTTTTTGTGGTTAAACGATATAGTTGCTTACGGATTAGCTCAACCACTTCTTTGTCTTTTAAGTCTGGGATTAAATAAGACTCAGGAGCAATGGAAGCGCCAATTTCAAACTCGAGTGATTTTTGACGTTGCTTAAACATTTCTTTTACCAGTAATAAGCTAGCCAGTGGTTTATAAAGCATTGATGCGCCGTAAAACAGCGGACTATTTCTGGCTTTAATATAGATAGGCAAAATAGGGCTGTTAGCCTTTTTAGCAATGCGTAAAAAGCCACTGTTCCATTTGCAGTCTTTTATACCCGTAGGACGAAGTCGAGAAACTTCACCGGCAGGGAAAATAAGTAACGCTCCTTCATTTTTTAAGTGCTGGTGGATATTACTCAGCTCTTGTTTTTTACTTTGCCCTGATAGGTTATCAACGGGTAGTAATAACGAATGCATGGCGTCAACGGTCATTAACATACGGTTAGCCACCACTTTTAAATCGGCTCTTACCGTTGATAACACATTAATTAATGCAAGCGCATCTAAGGAGCCGATAGGGTGGTTTGCAATAATGACAATTTTTCCTTCACTGGGAATATTTTCTATTTGTTTTGCTTTGTATCGAGTGTCAAAATCAAGTTCATCAAGTACTTGCTCGACAAATTCTATTCCTTGAAGGTGGGGATAGGCAGTTGCAAAGTTTGTAAATTCTTGTTCATGTAATAAGTAGCTAAGACTTTTTTTTACCAGTTTTTTTATTTTAAATGAGTTAGTTAACTGTGGTAAATTGGTTGCTATTACTTTATCTACACTGATCATACGCACCTCTTTTTATACTAGGCTAAGGCCAATATGTTTAGCTTAGAGTGCGCATATGACAATACGCGGTCAGTTGTGTGACTTTTTAAAACCGTTTACTTACTATTGAATTAAACCATACCAGTACTATTATTTACGGTTACTTTTTAAGGAATCATCATGTCAGTTTTAGTCGCGATTACCGGTCGAGATAACACAAAATTAATTGCAAAAATGCAATCGCAATTGCCCAATATTCAAATTGAGCAGCTTGATGATTGCCAAGATTTTGCAAGTGTAGAATTTGTACTGGCTTGGAATGCGCCCGCGTCTTTATGGCTAAAGTTGATAAATTTGAAAGCGGTGTCATCGTTTGGTGCTGGGGTTGATAGTATCGATTTAAGTTTACTACCTGCACATGTTGAAGTAGTGCGCATTGTCGATAAACAGTTAGCCAACGACATGGCTGAATATGTACTTACTCATGTATTAGCGCAAAAATTGCGATTAAAAGAATATTTTTTAAAACAACAGCAAAGTGAATGGAAGCCCAAAAGAGCGTATAAGCACAATCAAGTCAGTATTTTAGGGTTTGGCGAATTAGGCCAAGCTTGTGCCTACAGGTTGGCTAATAATGGTTTTAAAGTTAGTGCTTGGAGCCGAAGCCCTAAAATATCAACGATAGCAACACACTACCATGGCGATGACGGCTTAACACAGATGCTTGAGCAAACCGATTATTTAATTTGCCTATTGCCACTTACTAGCAATACTAAAGGTATTATTAATCAACAGTTGCTTAAGCAACTTCCTGAGCACGCCGTGCTAATTAATGTGGCCCGAGGTGAGCATGTTGTTGAAGCTGATTTGCTCGATGTGCTCAACAACGCACGTTTACGAGCAGCAACGCTTGATGTATTTGCCAGTGAGCCACTACCAAGCGAACACCCTTATTGGCAGCACCCAAATATTACTTTAACGCCGCACTGTGCTGCGCTGTCAGATCTAGATAGTGTTATTGAACAAATAGCAGGCAACATCCTACGCTTACAAGCGAAACAGCCATTACATAATAGTATTAACAAAATTCAGGGTTATTAATGAACAATTTGTTTAATTTTTAACAGAAACAGCTTGTTAACATTTGTAATTTTTATTATTGTTAAAAGCCGTTCTAACAAAAATAATAAATAGGATGAATTATGAAACCCAGTCAAGGGGGCGCAAAAATCAGCATTGTGGTTGTATCCATCATTATATTAGGAATATCTGCGTGGTTTAATCAAGCTAATGCGGCAGCCCTGATGCTTAACTAACCCTTATTAGCACAGCAAGGTTTAACTGCGCTTGCTGTGAATTTCTCTGTTTTGATGCTTTTTATCATCACTCTTCTTTAGTAAGACATACGTTGCACCACTTCCTCCATGTTGCCTGAGTGCAGTATGAAATGCTAAAACACAAGGAATTGTTTGCAGCCACTGATTTACGTAACTTTTTAAAATACCCGGTTTGGCTTTATTTTTAATGCCTATTCCATGACGAACAAGAACCATTCTTATATTGCGATTGTGGCAATCTTTAATAAAGGCCTGCAACGAAGCATAGGCATTTTTTAGAAGTTGCCCGTGTAAATCTAACGTCGCATCGAGCTGATATTTAGCTAATCTTACATTTTTAAAAACCGGGCTTTGCACGCCATCTCGTTTAAAGCTTAATATGGCGAGTGGGTCGAGCAATTCAAGTGGTTCATCTAACGGATTAAATTGTTCACTGTTTAAATTTGATTGTGCAGCTTTATTTTTTTCTTGTTGAGCGATAGCTGCTTTATGGCTTTTAGGTGGCAATGTCACGGTGTCGTGACTGATAGGGGTAACATCTTCCATAGAGGATAAGAATAAATCGAAATCTGACAACGGCATGGGCTTATCTCAAATTAGGCAAGGGTCTGTTGACCTTTGCGGATTGAAATTTGTTCAAACTAGGGGCGGTTTAATCGCGGCGCTCGGTTTGTAACCTAGTGGGCTAAGTAAAAACCGAGCAACAAAGAGTAAATCGCCCCTAGGCAGAACCCTAAGGGCAGCGCCTGTTTGGCATTGATGCTGCGTTATCACCTATTTATGGGGAATAACCACACCACATAGGCTCTGCCTTGCC
>Ga0228607_1000062_pt1 | contig 18250 bp, 16 predicted proteins | sample 8DmetaG_FD_186032 | JGI IMG/M metagenome (GOLD analysis project Ga0228607, IMG submission 186032) | Seawater microbial communities from Monterey Bay, California, United States - 8D | ecosystem: Environmental > Aquatic > Marine > Coastal | place: USA: California | collected 2016-11-05 | reverse complement strand
CCCACAACTACAAGATGAATACCCCAGTGTTAAGTCAGAACTAGGTGGTGCCATTGAGGAGCAGCAAGCGCAAGCTAATGAGCAATTGCTATTTTTTGCTGGCGGGATGATTTTGGTTTACATTTTGTTGGCAGTGCCACTAAAAAGTTACTCGCAGCCTTTAATTGTAATGTCGGTTATTCCATTTAGTTTAACGGGTGCAATATGGGGGCATTTTTGGTTTGGCTTAGATATTAGCTTAATGTCGGGCTTTGGTTTAATTGCTGCTGCAGGGGTTGTTATTAATGACTCATTAGTAATGACTGATTTTATTAATCAGGCGCGTCGCGCGGGTATTAGTATAAAAGATGCCGTTATTGAGGCTGGCTGCGCCCGCTTTAGACCCATACTACTTACCTCAATAACTACCTTTGCTGGCGTATTACCGATTATGTTTGAAACCAGTTTACAAGCTAAATTTGTAATACCGATGGCGGTAGCACTTGGTTTTGCGGTTATGTTTGCAACGCTGATCACCCTTATTTTGGTGCCGTGCCTGTACATTATTTTAACTGACATAGGGGCGCTGTTTAAACGCCCATTTACAAGTAAAAAGGTGAGTGTGAGTTAGTATTATATATCACCCTGCCCCGTCCTAAATGTGTAAACACATGTCAGGACAAGGCATCCAGCTGAATAAAAAAGCCAACCGTTAAAGCGGTTGGCTTTTTTGTGTTATTTTTATGAATGTAAACTTAAGTGCTGCTTTTAAATTCTGGTTACATTCTTTTGTTTGATTATTGCAACATTGCGAATTACAATCAGTCGGTATTGGTATTACACAATGGTTTTTAACCTAATACTTTAGTTAATGCATATTAGCCTTCGAGCTAGTTTGCCTGTTGTAAGCCATATGATATGGGCGACGTTTGACTCTTTAAGGTGTTGCAGTGTTTATACATTCATCATTAACGTGTGGAGAATGGTTAACTATTGGTTGTCTTGGGCTCGATCAGTATAGCCAGCTATTTGTTGGTGATACGGTTAGTGTGAGCTTTTACGATGAGCATGGTGAATTATCTCAGCTAGCGTTTGAATATGAAATACTCTCCCCAGAGCAGGGTGAACCCCATGCTTGGAGCTTGCTGGTGGTTGAGCATATTAATATGCATATTCCGCTGGTGTGCGCTGGCAGAATGACAGAGCAAGGATTAGTAGTCGCTTATAGGCATAATAAAATATTTGCACTTGAAAGTAGTGGTATTTGTAGCGCGGTGGTTCATTTTAATCGCGCTGAAAAAAATAAAAAATTAATTGCTGTAAGTAGCCTTGGATACGATGCAATTTATCCTCAAAATGGCGATATGTATAGTGCAGGCACCAAAGTACTACAGCCTAAAACGGGGCATATATACCAGTGTAAGGCATGGCCATTTAGCGAGTTTTGCCGTGTAGATGAGCATAACACTATGTTTGAGCCAGGCGTTGGTGAAAGCTGGGCGATGGCTTGGCAGCAAATACAGTAAATCAACTTCCCTTAGGTATAACGACAACAATAAAATTCACGTAGTTTTTAGTTATCGAATTTATACCGCTTTAGCCCACTCAACTATGAGTGGGCTTTTTTATTTTTATGATAAACTGGCCGCCATTGTTATTTTTTAAGCGGTTTTTTTGTGTATTCTTCTGATTATTCTTTAAGCTTATTGCCTAATTTTCCTATTGCTAAAAAGCAACCTCATGCGCTTACTACTCACGCAAAAACACGCAGTGATGATTATTATTGGATGCGTGATGATGAACGACAAAATGCCGAAATACTCGCGCATTTAGCACAAGAAAACGCCTATTGTGATGAGCAATTAGCCGCCATTAAGCCATTACAAAATACACTATTTGAGGAGCTTAAGGGGCGTATTGTAAAAGACGACAACACCGTACCGGTCAAAGATGGCCAGTATTGGTATCACTCAGAGGTTCGCGGAGATGATGAATATGCACGCCATTATCGCAGTAGCAGTATGGCAATGGCTAATAAAGCGTTACTACTTGATGTGAATGAACTTGCCAACGGCTATGAGTTTTATGAGCTAGGGGAAGTGGCGCTGAGTCCCAATGAGCAATTAATGGCATATTCTGAAGATACTGACGGCAGACGTATTTACACAGTTCGATTTAAAGATTTAAGCAGCAATAAAATGCTCGACGATGTACTCGAGATTACCGAGGGGCAAGTTGTTTGGGCGAACGACAATAAAACCGTATTTTATGTAAAAAAGGATTTAAAAACCTTATTAGGTTATCAAGTTTTTAGACATGAGCTAGGGACTGAGCAACACCAAGATGTGTTGGTATACGAAGAGCAAGACAGTAGCTTTTTTATGGGCTTAGGTAAAAGTCGTGATGAAAGCTTAATTATAATCGATTTAGCAAGCACAGAAACTAACGACATGTGGATACTTGATGCCAATCAGCCCCATGGCGAATTTACTGCTTTAATGCCGCGTGAAGAGGGGCATGAATTTGATATCGATAAGCTTGGTGATACTTTTTATATAGTAACTAACTGGCAGGCTAAAAACTTTAGATTAATGACCGCAACAAGCAATACCATTGCTGATAAAAGTCAGTGGCAAACACATACCCCTCATCGTGAAAATGTATTATTAGAAGGTGTTGAATTATTTAACGACTTTTTAGTGCTTAGCGAGCGCGAACAAGGCCAAGCCCGCTTTGTTGTGGTTAATAAAAACGCTGAGCGAATGAACCTTGAGTTTGATGATCCTTGCTATTACGCTGCTATTGCGATGAACCCAGAGCCAAATGTAGCTCATGCGCGCATTTACTATTCAAGCTTAACAACGCCAGGCTCGCTCTATAATGTTGATTTAACCACAGGCGAAAAAACCTTACTTAAACAACAAAAAGTACTCGGTGATTTTAACGCAGGAGACTATCAGTCAGAGCGACTTATGATAAGCGCTCGAGATGGGGTAAAAGTACCGGTATCCTTGGTTTATCGTAAAGATAGTTTTAAACAAGATGGTTCAAACCCACTGTTTCAATATGGTTATGGCGCGTATGGGATCACCATAGATCCAAGCTTTTCGAGTACGTCACTTAGCTTACTCGACCGTGGCTTTGTTTATGCGATTGCGCATGTGCGTGGTAGTGAAATGCTAGGGCGTTCATGGTACGAACATGGTAAAAAACAGCATAAACAAAATAGCTTTAATGACTTTATAGATGTAACCAAAGCGCTCACTGAGCAAGGATACGGCAACAAAAGTAAAGTGTTTGCCTCTGGTGGCAGTGCTGGGGGGTTATTAATTGGAGCTGTGGTAAATCAAGCGCCTGAGCTTTACTGTGGAGTGGGTTGCCATGTGCCATTTTTAGATGTGCTTACCACTATGTTGGATGAAAGCATACCGCTTACAACAAATGAGTATGATGAATGGGGTAATCCAAATGACCCTCATTTTTACGAGATTATTGAAGCGTATTCACCGTACGACAATATTAGTGCGCAACACTACCCCAATATATTGGTGACGACCGGCTTGCACGACTCACAAGTACAGTATTGGGAACCAATGAAATGGGTGGCTAAAATGCGTGAATATAAAACCGATGATAATATTTTAGTGTTTAAAACCGACATGGATGCAGGGCATGGTGGGGCATCGGGTCGCTTTAAGAGCTTAGAAGAAAAAGCGCTAGAAATGGCCTTTTTTATCGCTTTGTCATAGCCAGTATATGATTATCACAAAAAAGCCTCAGTCATAACTGAGGCTTTCTATTTTTTAAAATAACTTAATCTAGGTAGGCTTTTAACATCCACACTAGTTTTTCTTGCTCTTTAATGTAGTCACTCATTAATGACGCGGTACCTTCATCATCAGCTTCAGCGGCTTGTGCAAGAATATCGCGCTGCATTTTAATTAAGCTGCTGTATCCGGCAAGTAAGTTCTCTACTGCGGTTACGCCATCGCTGATCCCTTTTGCTTCTTTAATTTCACTTACTTCTAAGTAATCTGAAAACGCATGTAGCGGTGCACCATCAAGCGTTAAAATACGTTCTGCGATTTCATCTACTTTTAATAGTAGTAAGTTATAAATTTCTTCAAACTTTAAATGTAATTCAAAAAAGTTTCGGCCTTTAATATTCCAGTGAAAACCGCGCGCATTCATATATTGAATTTGATAGCTGCTTAAAAGCGTATTCAGTGACTTAATAATATCTTCACTTTTTGTACTGTTTAAACCAATTGCATTTACTTGCGACATACCTTGCTCCTTAAATAACCGTTTTTATGAATTTTCACATATTGCTCAGTAAAATAAGTATTGCTCATAATCGTCTATGAATAAAATCGTTTATACATATTGATGCCATAGCTAAAAGCTATCAGCGTATCTGTGGTTTTATAAATGAATTAACTAACGCTGTTCAATAGATATGGGTTGTGTTTATAAAAATACTACCTTGAGCAGCGAAATTGTTTATTTTGTGAGTACAAAATATGATCTAAAACAAGCTTTTGAAAGGCGCAGCGCACACTTATTTTATTTATTGATGTAGGTCAAAAAACGCGCACAAGTAAAGCGCATAATCAATATAACCCAACTTGATAGAGAGTACTTTATTAAGTTAAGGGGCTACTTGATTAGATGCGGAGAGAAATAATGGAAGCTAAAACACGTAAAGAGAATAAAGCTGAACTCATCGTTATTGGTATTGCTTTGGTCGCGTTTGTTGTTGGATTAGTTGCGCACTTAGCGGGTGCGAGTTTTGCAAACTCTGATACCTTTGGTTATATCGCTGCACCCATGCCGCTGGTGTTAGGTATTATATTTTTGATCAGCTATAAAGTGGCCGCTGCAGCTGAGGACTAAATGTCCTCGTTCAAGCGCTCAAGAATATAATTAACGACTTGGCGAGAGTAAATCATACTGGTATGGCTTAAATGAAACACCTTGTGTTCAGCCATACCTTTAAGTTTGGTTTCATCTAGTAGTACGGTGCCATCAGAGCGGCTACCTTTAACAATGAGTGGCATTAAACCAATCGGTAAGTCGCCGGCAATACTGTATAGCTTGGCTTTAAAAGGCCAATCACCATTTTTAGACAGTAAAAACTCAACGCTATTTTTTAATAATAGCTCAAACCCTTTTTGTTGCATTTTCTCAGCAATATGGCTGCCAGTGTGTGGCGTACCTAAGGTGATCACCTTTTCAACATGATGACTTGGTGCTGAGTTTGCCTCTAAATAGGCGCGAGCAACTAAGCCTCCCATAGAGTGGCAGACTAAAGCGGATGGTTCACCACCAATAAACTCATCTATTTGCGCAAAAATAGCATCTCGATTAGGGTCACGGGTGTTGTAGGTTAGATTTAAAACCTTAACCCCAGACTCTTCCAAGCGTGAGCACAGCGGGCGCATTACCAAGCCAGACATATACAAGCCATGTAAAACAATCACGTGTTTAACTTTCATACGCCCCCTAATACCAATTTTATTAAAAACATGATCATTCTAGCGTATTAAATAATCCGCTACCTACGTTAAAAATTATTTATATAGAGCAACTATATGTCATCATTTTTGCCTTGTTATCGACTTATTTCTTTGTCGCTATAATAGATAACTAATTTAATGCAATTGGTATAACCTATTCTAATTACATTAATTGCTGAGGTTTTATCTCAATGTTAGTGGTGTCGGTATTAACCCAAACTTCACCATCTTGAATGGTAATAGCCAATTTAATATTACGATCAACCAACGCAGCTAATAACTGAGTAGCAGCATAATCAAGGCTAAAAATGCTTAAGTTTTTAAACTCGTACAATTTAGGCTGATGCTTTTGCCACCAAATAGCTTGGTTATTCTCGCCATAGGTATATAAAACTACTTTTTTAGCTTTATTACAGGCTTTTTTGAGGCGTTTTTCATCAGGTAGCCCCAGCTCAATCCACAGCTCTATCTCTTCGCTGTAATTGACATGCCAAAGCTCCGGCTCATCATCAGCACATAAACCTTTAGTAAACTCTAATCCATCACAGCTATTAAGTGCAAACGCTAGTAAGCGAATCATCAAGCGCTGCTCAGTTTCTGATGGGTGTTGTGCCAAGGTTAAATTAAAGTCTTGGTATACGTGACGGTCCATATCGCTAAGCGATAGTTGCGCTTTAATAATGGTAGATTTAAGAGCCATAATATCTAATCTGAAAAAATTTGCGCCAGTATAGCGCAATTAAATGAATTGCCAGTTAAAATAGCTACAAATTATATGTTAGGAGTTAAAAATGGCTATCCAGTGGTTCCCTGGGCACATGAATAAAGCCCGAAATGAAATTAAAGAAATAATGCCACAAATGGATGTGATCATTGAAGTGCTAGATGCGCGCATTCCTTACAGTAGCGAAAACCCGATGGTGGCTACCCTGCGTGAAGGTAAGCCGGTCATCAAAATTCTCAATAAAGCCGATTTAGCTGATCCTAAAATGACGCAAACCTGGAAAGACTATTTTGAGCAAGAAAATGGCGTAAAAGCGATTGCATTTGGTAACGATAAAGCGGCTGAAGTGCATCGTATTAATGAGCTATGTAAAAAGTTAGTGCCACATAAAGTCGGTGCCGATAAGCAAATTAAAGCCATGATCATGGGTATTCCTAACGTAGGTAAATCAACACTCATTAATGTGCTTGCTGGGCGTATAGTGGCTAAAACAGGTAACGAGCCTGCAGTAACCAAGGCGCAGCAACGTATTAAACTTGATGATGGTATTATGCTTTACGATACGCCAGGGATGCTGTGGCCAAAAGTAGAAAACGAAAACTCAGGTTATCGTTTAGGCGCAACCGGTGCGATACGTGATACCGCTATTGAGTACGAAGAAGTAGCAAGTTACACCGCTGAGTATTTATTGCATGCTTATCCTGAGCTTTTAAAGGCACGTTATAAGTTAGATGAGCTACCAGAAAGTGATTGGGAGTTTGTTGAAATGGCGGGTAAAAAACGCGGCTGTATTCGCGGTGGTAACCAAATCGATACGTATAAAATGTCAGAAATTCTAATTAATGAATTACGAGATGGTATTATTGGCCGTATCACTATGGAAACACCTGCCATGCGTGAAGAGGAAGAAATAATGGTGGCTGGATTACGCGCTGCTGCAGAGGCTAAAAAGCAAGCCAAAGAAGAAGAGAAAAAACAACGCCGAGCACGTGCACGAAAAAACCGCCGTTAATTTTTAAAGCGTAGGTAAAGCCTTACGCATTAAATTACAGACATAAAAAAAGCCCGTAAGGGCTTTTTTAGTTTCATATCTACCGTCACCGATATGAGCAATGTAGCAAGTAAAATGTAGGGCGGTTACCCGTTATCAATATCAAGGGGCGTTGCGATTAATAACAGGTAACCAAGCTTTAACGTGGGCTACACGTGTTTCAGGGTCGAGAAACAAAACAGTTTATTCCGTACAAGTAGTGATGCTTTACCGTCTTGTTGATATTGATTATCAGTTAGATTTGTCGAACTGTCAATACTCAATTGAAAATAATTCTCATTTATTTGTGGCTTTGTAAAAAGCTCAATAAAAGCAATGTATTGGCATTTAAACTAGTGTTGGGCTTTATAATTATGGTGTTTTCTGGTTATTCACTCTGCGATTTATTTGTGCCACCAACTCTTTATCTTTGCTTCCCTCGCTATCGACGATAAGTAAAAAGTGATCGCCTTGCTTATCTATCACTTTGATAACTGTATTTTCAAGTTGTGTTTTACCATAAGTTACTTCAACGCTAGCTATATCTTTAAAGTGTTTTAAGTTTGATTCAAGTTGGTCTTGTTCATTTTTCCAATAACTAAAAATATAGTTGTCGCTTATACCATTGCCGTCGTTACGAAAATCTACCCATGCATCGCTGTAAAAAAATAGCACATCTTCATCAATAGGCACTAATTGATGACGCTTCAAAAATTGCATTTGAAATGACCATAATTTATCGCCCTTAACGATCGCGGTACTCGGTAACAAGTAAACCTCTTCGAGCAAGCTTAAAAATAAAATGGGAGCCCAAATTATGGCGATCACAATATTTCTTACTCGCCATTTAGAGTTGTATGCAAGTGCGTCAGATGATTGGTTCAGGTGTTGAATGTAGTTAACTAATGGCAGCCAAAGCAAAGGAATTATACACAGCGCAAAAGTTGAGTAATCGTCAAACCGTGTTGTTACTGTAAGTACTAAAAGGAGTAGCCATGCCACAATAGCTAGCGCATTAGGCATTATTTTGTTCTTTTTATGGTGCTCTTGACTGTGTGCAAGGAGCTCCAAAAATAAAGGATAGAAAAAGAACAGCGAAAAAATCCCGCGAGCAATCGGCATGATATGACTATTTTGCTGTATTTTAATTGCTTTCCAGTTGCGATAACTCCAGTAGTTAACCTGAGCTTCGGATAAGAAATTACTAATTTAAAGGAACTAAATGCTCGTTCCATGATCCGATCATTCGACCAAGAGTGATTAGAACAAAAAGGAACGAGCATGAACAAGTTAGTTGAAACGTACTGTGATGTCGATGATTTTTCAAAGTTATTTTTCCCAAGCTGGCAGCGTATATTGCTCGAAAATGGTGAAATTAAACGTCGAAGAGCATGCCGCTTATCTCCGTCAGAGGTGATGACTATTATCATCCATTTTCACCAGTCACATTACAGAGATTTCAAAAACTACTATCTTCACTATGTTTGCCGTCAACTTAAAGCCTATTTTCCAGAGTTGCTGAGTTACACAAGGTTTCTCGCGCTTATGCCTAGTGTGGTGGTTCCGATGTGCAGTTACCTCACATCAAAACTTGGCAAGCCCACAGGTATACAATTTGTTGACTCCACTAAAATAGAAGTGTGTCACATCATCAGAGCTAAAAGAAATAAAATGTTTGAAGGCGTTGCTCATCATGGAAAGGGCACTATGGGTTGGTCATATGGATTCAAACTACATTTAATAATTAATCATTTAGGTGAGATTGTGGCGCTAAAGCTCACAATTTACTTTCGGCCTGTGCACGCAGTTGGGCACTTTCAAGCTCGCTTTTTAAAATAGTCAGGCTTGCTTGGCGCTCTAATAGCTGACTTTTTTGATTGATTATTTGTTCGTTAGCGCTGGCTTTTTGTCTTGCCAATTCGAGCCGTGCGACTGATAAACGTTGCGCTTGTAGTGGATTTACCAGGGTTAAAATAACGGTGTCTTTATTGACGCGGGTGCCGGGGTATACATGAATAGCTTCGACCATGGCGCTATCGGTATTGGTTAAATAACGCTGATACTTTGATTTTAAACGGCCAAAGCCACGTATTTTTATTACAAAATCAGCTTGAGTTACGGTGGCTATTTGCAGTTGATTAGCCGCCAATGTGGTAGGTGCTAGCCATGAGTAAATCAGCCAAATAATAAGCGCTATGCTAATAAGTAAGGTACCAAATATGAGTTTTTTACGCTGACTCGGTTTGGTGCTGCGTTTTAAGGTGCTATCAATATCCATATGTTGATCTTTGGCTTGTAAAATAGTTATGGGGACTAAAGCCAGTAATGTGCCATATTTAATGTATTGATATTAATCAATATTTTTTCTTTGTTCTAAGTGAAACTTCCCATTAATGGGAAGTTGCCACACAAACGGGAAAATTAACCATCACTCTAATGCCTCTTGATTTAGCGCAATGGGAGCCCGCTTTATATTTTTAGTTGTAATAATCCAATTTTAACAGAGGAGCAACGCCAACAATTTGATCAGTTTTTATTAGCTGAGACTGAGAAAACACCACAGAAATAAAATAATGCTATTTATATCAACCTCTTGTTTTGTTCATTTTGCTCGTGATTTTTATGGGTAAAAAGAGCGAAACAAACATCAATGAAACTTAACTTCTAAACATTTCGTTAATCAAGCGTTAGCACTATGCTCGATGATAGATAGCAGATTGCAGTAGCTCATCTAACGACAACAAAATCATACACAGGTGTGGAGAAAATAATGAAAGCAAGTAACACACAATTGGCTTTGGCCATTGCAGCAGCTCTAGCAAGTACCTCAGCATTAGCTGCCACCGATACTGAAAAATTACAACAGCAACTGGATGAGCTACAAAAAGAAGTCGACTCAATGAAAGGCAATAAAGCCTTTAACCTTGAATTTGGCGGCCGTTTACAAGTGGACTATAACTACTTTGATGGTGCTTACAACGCGGGTCCTAACCGCTCAGGCGAAGATGCCAGTGACTTTTTTGTGCGTCGTGCGCGTTTATACGTTGAAAGTGAGCATGGTGATTGGGATAATAAATTATTATTAGATTTTGCCGATAACAGTGGTGAAATTGTTATGGCGCGCCTACGTTATAGCGGTTTTGGTAACGGTTTAAAAGTGCAAGTCGGTAAGTTGCGCGAAGATATCTCATTAAATGCGTTAACCAGCTCTAAGTACATTACCACCATTGAACGTAGTTCATTGGCTGATAACGTATCGCCTTATTTCCAATGGGGTACGTCGGTATACCAATACTTTAAAGATACCGGTTTGCGTTATGCGGTTGGTGTTTATAAAAATGAAGCGTTTGGCGCTAACGGTAACAACAATGACGATGGTTCGCTGGCATTATCATTGACTGGTCGCTTAACGTGGCAAAAAGATCTTGATAACGGTGTATTGCACTTAGGTAGCTGGTACTCAAAGCGTGATATGGGCGGACGAGTATTAACTGGCGCTCTTGCGCGTGGTGAAGTGCGTAGCACTAATACACGCTTACTTAATTACGCAGCCGGTGGTGAGCTAGTTCGTTTAAACAGTTTTGAGCAAATGGGTCTTGAAGCTGCATACCAAAATAAAGGTTTTAGTGTTGAAGCTGAATATGCAACACGTGAACTAGATACTCTCGACAGCGCTTCGGTACTCGATGGCGAACGTTTTGATGCCTACTCATTAACGGCAAGTTATTTCCTAGATGGTTCGCAAAGAAGTTACTCAAAAGGCAGTGCCGTATTCTCTCAACCTAAAGGTATTAAAAATGCGTGGGAATTAGTGGCGCGTTTAAGTGCTGCTGATGCAACCAGTGATTTTCAAGGTACTGAAGTAACTACCTATACCGCTGGTGCAAACTACTACTACTCAGCAAACGTGAAGTTTATGGCCAATGTAATTTACTCTGAAGTTGATGGCCCTGGTGCTAATGACTTGGTGGGTGATGAAGATGATGGCCTTGGCTTAGCTGCGCGTATTCAGTACTTATTTTAGGATTAAATCGTTATGAATTTACTTAAAAAATCATTTAAATCTTTTAAAACTACAGTACTGGCGGCATCGCTTGTACTAAGTAGCCCGTTCGCAATGGCTGATATTCACTTTTTAGTACCGGGTGGCCCCGGTGGCGGTTGGGATACTACCGCGCGTGGTGTTGGCGAGGGCTTAGTGAAATCAGGTATTGAGGACAATGCGTCATTTCAAAACATGTCGGGCGGCGGTGGCGGTCGTGCGATTGCTTATTTAATTGAGTCGGGTACCAAGAAAGGTGACATTTTAATGGTTAACTCAACACCTATCGTGTTGCGTGCATTAACCGGTAAAATCCCTTACAGCTACCGTGATTTAACCCCTGTTGCCAGCATGATCGCCGATTATGGTGCATTTGTGGTGCGTAATGATTCACCGTTTAAAAGCTGGCAAGATGTGATTGCTGCAATGAAAGAAGATCCTAGCTCTGTAAAAGTGGCTGGTGGCTCAGCACGTGGCAGCATGGATCACTTAGTGGCAGCGCAAGCTGTTAAAGCGGCGGGTATTGATGGCCGTCGTCTGCGCTATATTCCTTATGATGCCGGCGGTAAAGCAAAAGCGGGCTTGTTATCTGGTGAAGTTAACTTACTTTCAACCGGTTTAAGCGAAGCGCTTGAAGTTGCCAACGGTGGTCAGGCACGCATTTTAGCGGTGACCTCAGGGGATGCATTACCAGATTACCCAGAAATTCCAACGCTAAAATCATTAGGTTATGACATGGAGTTTGTTAACTGGCGTGGCTTTTTTGCTGCACCTAATTTACCAGCCGACAAACTTGCAGAATACACCGAGAAACTACGTAAACTACAAACGACTCCAGAGTGGGAAGTGGTACGTGCACGTAATGGTTGGTTAAATTTATTTCAAGAAAAAGATCAATTTATAAAGTCACTTGAGCAGCAAGAAGCCCAGCTCAAAGTTGTTATGGAAGAACTCGGCTTTATTCGTACGTTACGTTAATCGAGGCTCTGATGTTGAATCGCGAATTACTAGGGCCAAGTTTATTCTTGGCGCTATTTACCCTATACGCCATTGTTGCATGGCAAATTCCATTACTCCCATTTGAAGAGTATGAAACAGTCACCTCTGCTACTTTACCTAAGGTCTATGCAGCATTTGGCATTATTGTTTGCTTACTTTCAATCGGGGCTACGTTACTTAAACCAACCGAAAAAACAGATAGTGATGATGTACTTGAAAAATCAAATGTACTAAGAACATTTGGCTTGCTGATATTGATGGTGGTTTATAGCGCAGCGCTTGAGCCAATTGGCTTTTTAATATCAACCAGTGTGTTTTTATTAGTTGGCTTTTTTGTTATGGGAGAGCGTCGCAAAAAGATTTTATTGCTGGCATCTATTCCTGTTGCTGTGGTGTTTTGGTTTTTAATGACCCAAGTACTCGGTATTTATTTGGTTCCTGGCAACCTGTGGAGTTAAGTTATGTTTGATGGAATTATGCTGGGTTTGTCGACCGTACTCGACTGGAACAATTTGCTCTATGTGATTGTAGGTTGTTTTGTCGGTACCTTTATCGGCATGCTACCGGGCCTTGGCCCTATTACTGCAATCGCGTTAATGATCCCAATTACTTATAGCATCGGTGCTGATTCCGGCATGATCTTAATGGCCGGGGTTTATTATGGGGCCATTTTTGGCGGTTCAACATCATCTATATTGATCAATGCCCCTGGGGTTGCCGGCACGGTAGCTTCTTCCTTTGATGGCTATCCGTTGGCAAAACAAGGTCATGCCGGTAAAGCATTGGCGATTGCTGCTTACTCCTCCTTTATAGGCGGAACGGTCGGCGCTATTTTGTTGATGGTTGCAGCGCCTTTATTGGCAAAAGTGTCATTGAGCTTTCAATCTCCTGACTATGTAGTGCTGATGTTTTTAGGCCTAACCGCAATTGCTGCTTTTTCGAATAAAGGGCAATTTTTAAAAGCGATGATGATGACAGTGTTCGGCTTAATGCTCGCCACTGTTGGTATTGATCCATCATCAGGCACAGAGCGTTTTACCTTTAGCCAAGCAGATTTACTTGATGGTATTAGTTTCTTATTAGTGGCAATGGCAACCTTTGCATTAGCAGAGGCGCTAATCAATGTAGTACGTCCAGAGAAGAAAGAAATCAAAAGCATCAATGATTCAGATACCCCGCAAATTGGCTCAACAAAATTGACCAAAGCAGAAATAAAAGAGATGGCACCAACAGTAGGCCGTTCATCGATTCTTGGTTTTATCATTGGCGTATTACCTGGTGCCGGTGCAACGATTGCCAGCTTCATGGCGTATGCAACTGAGCGCAATTTAGCGCCTAAAGCGTTAAAAGATAAATTTGGTAAAGGATCATTACGTGGTTTAGCAGCGCCAGAGTCAGCTAATAATGCGGCGTGTACTGGCTCGTTTGTACCATTATTAACCTTAGGTATCCCCGGTTCTGGCACTACCGCCATTATGTTAGGCGCGTTAATTGCCTATGGCATTCAGCCAGGTCCAATGTTAATGCAAGAAAATCCCAGTGTATTTTGGTCTGTTATTGTAAGTATGTATTTTGGTAACATCGTATTACTTATTTTAAATCTACCTTTGATACCGTATTTTGCAAAAGTATTAGCGATGCCAAAATCAGTGTTAACCATTATGATTTTGTTCTTCAGCTTAATTGGCGTGTATTTAGTCTCCTTTAATACTTTTGATTTATTTATGATGGTTGGCTTTGCTGTGGTGGCGCTGGTATTACGATTGTTGGCTTTCCCAATGGCACCGTTACTACTAGGCTTTATTTTAGGTGACATGATTGAACGTAATTTCCGTCGCTCAATGATGATCTCTGATGGTTCATTAAGTTTCTTATGGGAACGCCCACTAACACTGAGTATTTTTGTTATCTCATTATTAGTGTTGTTATTTCCATTAAAAGACTTTATAACCCAACGCCGTGCTGATAAAGCTGCAGTTAAAGCGAAGCAAGAGCATGCGTAATTGAGCTTAAAGCTGAGGTAACTAATGATTGACACCAAAAAGCAAAATCCGTTGCAACACATAGTTAAAAAGCCCAAGCGTTTAGAAACGCGGTTAATAATTTGGGTAACGGGGCTATGTGTATTACAAGCAGTGTTATTTGGCGGCTTGGTGTATCAAATTACCGCGCAAAGTTTGCATAACCACATAGGTGATAAAGCACTGGCTGTGGCAACCAGTATTGCATCAAGCGATGAGGTTGTTAAAGCATTAAAAAATCCCAGTTACTTGGTAGCAATTAACCAAGAAATAGAAAATCTGCGCCAGCTTACTGACGCAGATTTTATTGTTATTGGCGATAAAAATGCCCATCGAATTGCCCACCCAGATCGTAATAAATTGGGCAAAAAAATGGTTGGTGGTGATAGCCAAGCAGCGCTGCGAGGTGAGCGTTACATCTCAGTGGCACAGGGTAGTTTAGGCGAATCTATTCGCGGTAAAGTGCCGGTTTATGATGAACAACAAAATATAATAGGTTTAGTCTCGGTGGGCTTTTTAGTGCAATCGATTGAGCCCTTGATCAGAGCGCGTATTGTAGAAATTATGATCTGGGGTCTGCTGTTAGTTGTTTTGAGTATTGTAGCCGCTATTTTTATTGGTCAGCGAGTAAGAAATGCTATTTTTGGCTTGCAGCCCGATGAAATTGCGAGGTTGTTTTCAGAGCAGGACGCTATTTTAAATACTATGCGCAGTGGCGTAATCGCCCTTGACCCAGATGGCCGAGTACGCAAGCTAACTCAGCGTGCTTGTGAAATTTTAGATAAACCAGCCGCTTGTATTAATCAGTCACTCACGCTGAAAGATTTACTACCAGAGCATGCTGAGTTTTTACTGCGCAACCAGCGCCGTAAAATGGTCGGCTTTGAGCTGTTTGCTGCGGATAAACGCTTGGTACTCTCGCGCTTTTCATTGCAAGTACAAGGGCAGGCTGATGGTATTTTACTTACTCTTCGTCCCGCTGATGAACTTGAGTACCTAAGTCAGCAGTTAACCAAAGTGCAAGCCTTTGCAGAGCTTTTAAGAGTGCAAACGCATGACTATTCAAATAAGCTCAACTTAATTGGTGCGCTTATTCAAATGGGTAAAAATGAGCAAGCAATAGAGTTAATTGGCCAAGAAAGCCAAGGCTCGCAAGCACAAATACATCACTTGTTAGAACGTATTCAAGACCCTGTTTTAGCAGGGTTATTAGTAGGGAAATATCACAAAGCGCGTGAGTTAAATGTGGTGCTGGAACTTAACCCAGATAGTTTGCTCGGTGCCATAGAGCGCACCGACATGTTAGAGCGAGTGGTATCAATACTGGGTAACTTAATTGATAACGCGATAGATGCAGCGATCAGAGCCAGTAGAGAGCGCACGCCTTATGTACGAGTAACGGTGGATGAAACTAGCCAGACATTATTGTTTGATGTTGAAGACAGTGGTTTTGGTTTAGGGAGTGATCACGAAGTGATTTTTACGCCCCAATATAGCTCTAAAAGCGGTGCCGAACACGGTATTGGTTTATATTTAGTGAAAACGAACTTAGATTCCTGTGGCGGCAGTTTGGAAATAGGCGAATCAGACTTAAAAGGGGCGCGATTAAGCGTCTATATCCCAAAATAACACCCTGCAATTTGGGTAATAAGCAGTAATGAAGCAATAATAAAAGTATAAATACGCTGCTATTACAAGGCTAACATGAGTAATAAAAAATGACATATTCAGTAGTTATTATCGAAGATGAACTCGAAGTTGCACAACTTCTTGCTCAATACCTGCTTTTACCTAATGGCGTTGCGGGAAACCAAACTGCGCGGCAAAGCTTGCGACAAGGTCAGTACCAAGTAGTTGGTATTGCTGCAAATCTCAGCACTGCTACCGGGTTGTTACAGGCGATAGAGCCCGATTTGATCTTGCTTGATATCCACCTACCTGATGGTAACGGTCTGGATTTATTGACTGATTTACGTCGCCGCTCGATTAAAAGTGAAGTGATGCTACTGACTGCTGCCAAAGAAGTCGAAACTCTCGAAAAAGCAATGCAATTGGGTGCTTGCGACTTTTTGGTAAAACCGTTAATGCTTAATCGGCTTGATCAAGCGTTAGCTCGTTTTGAGTCTCGCCAGCAGTGCTTATCGGATGCCAATGAAGTAACACAATCTATGGTGGATACCTTATTTGGCTCAAGTGAACAAACAAAAGCACCGGTTAGACTGCCGAAAGGGGTTGATCAGCTGACTTTAAAAAAAATCATTGATGCCTTTAAAGAGCATAAAAAAACGCCTTTTACTGCCCAGCAAATGGGCGATTTAGTTGGGGTAAGTCGCTCGACGGCGCGACGTTATCTAGAGTATTTACTAGAGGCAGAGCAAGTAAGTGCCGACCAAAGCTATGGCAGCATAGGTCGGCCAGAACGTTGTTATAAAATGAGCTAAGTTTGTTATCACTTTGAATTTAAAGACTAAGTGAATAATGAGTAGAGCACTTTTTGACATCTTCTTGAAGCTAAGATGGAAACGTCAAAAATATTTTCTAGAATTGATTGCATTTTAAGCGACTTCTATGGTGATGTTCGCATTAAGTAATGCTATACTCCCGCCGAATAATTTTTCGACTTTATTAAGAGTAAAATAATGGCAGATTTATCGAAGTACAGAAACATTGGTATTTTCGCGCACGTTGATGCGGGTAAAACCACAACTACTGAGCGTATCCTAAAGCTTACAGGTACTATCCACAAAACAGGTGAGGTTCATGATGGTGAATCGACTACCGATTTCATGGATCAAGAAGCTGAGCGCGGTATTACTATCCAGTCTGCGGCAGTAAGCTGTTTCTGGAAAGATCACCGTTTTAACGTTATCGATACTCCTGGACACGTTGACTTCACCGTTGAAGTTTACCGTTCACTTAAAGTATTAGATGGCGGTGTTGGTGTATTCTGTGGTTCTGGTGGTGTTGAGCCACAATCAGAAACTAACTGGCGCTATGCGAACGAATCAGGCGTTGCACGTATTATTTTCGTAAATAAATTAGACCGTATGGGTGCTGATTTTTTCCGTGTAACAGCGCAAGTACAAAAGGTACTTGGTGCTACTCCACTTATCATGACTTTACCAATTGGTATTGAAGATGAGTTCTGTGGTGTTGTTGATGTTTTAACTAAAAAAGCATACATCTGGGATGAAACAGGTCTTCCTGAAAACTACTCAATTGTTGACGTTCCAGCTGACATGGTAGAAAAAACTGATGAGTACCATGAGTTCCTAGTTGAAACTGCTGTAGAGCAAGACGATGACCTAATGGAAGCTTACATGGAAGGTGAAATCCCTTCTTTAGAAGATATCAAGCGTTGTATCCGTAAAGGTACTCGTGACCTTGCGTTCTTCCCTACATTCTGTGGTTCTGCATTCAAAAACAAAGGTATGCAACTTGTACTTGACGCAGTTGTAGATTACTTACCGGCACCTACAGAAGTTGATCCTCAACCTCTTATGGATGAAGAAGGTAACGAGAACGGCGAGCATGCAATCGTATCTGCTGACGAACCTTTCAAAGCGTTAGCATTTAAGATCATGGATGACCGTTTCGGTGCATTAACATTCGTACGTATCTACTCTGGTGTGCTTAACAAGGGTGACACTATCCTTAATGCATTTACTGGTAAAACTGAGCGTGTTGGCCGTATGGTTGAGATGCAAGCAGATGAGCGTAAAGAGCTTACTTCAGCGCAAGCGGGCGATATCATCGCTATCGTTGGTATGAAGAACGTGCAAACTGGTCACACTCTTTGTGATCCTAAGCACCCAGTAACACTTGAGCCAATGGTATTCCCAACTCCAGTAATCTCGATTGCTGTACAGCCTAAAGATAAAGGCGGTAATGAGAAAATGGGTGTCGCTATCGGTAAAATGGTTGCAGAAGATCCAT
>Ga0228607_1000058_pt1 | contig 18749 bp, 20 predicted proteins | sample 8DmetaG_FD_186032 | JGI IMG/M metagenome (GOLD analysis project Ga0228607, IMG submission 186032) | Seawater microbial communities from Monterey Bay, California, United States - 8D | ecosystem: Environmental > Aquatic > Marine > Coastal | place: USA: California | collected 2016-11-05 | reverse complement strand
CAAAATCTGGTATCCATCTCTTACTTTATCGTCCACCAATTATTGGCTAATCACAGGATCAGTGCGTCTTTTTTTCGCCACTCCCATCAAAAATAGAATGACTTATTCATTGATTTAAATAATCAATTGTTTTGAACGATTAGTACGATATTTTGAAGGCACTATGAAAATGCTCAAGTTATTGCCATTTACAGTAATTAATACTGTCGATTTTGACCGAGATTTCTCTTTTACCAAAAAATTAGTTTTTAGCTTTTGCATTATTAATCACGAATAATCACTTGACCTGTGTCTTAGACACAGGTCTAAGCTGTAGGTGAGATTACAAACTTAGGTGAAGAACTAAGGAGTGAACATGAAAGTTGCAGAGCTGGCAAAAAGCCTTGGAACGACTGCTGATACGGTGCGCTATTACTCGCGATTGGGACTGTTAAAACCTGCCAAGTCAGTGAACGGCTACAAGTCATACTCGAATAAAGAAGTATCGAGACTTAAATTCATTTTAAGTGCCAGAAACCTTGGTTTTTCCGTTGTAGATATCAAGGAAATTATTAATGAATCTGAAGATGGTAAAAGTGCGTGCCCATTAGTCAGAAGCCTGATCAAAGAGCGGCTCGAAGAAACAGAAAAACAGTTTCAAGCAATGTTGGCACTTCGAGGAAAAATGTCTTCTGCGCTTTCTCGATGGGAAGAAATGGAAGACAAAGCACCGACTGCAAACATGGTTTGTCATCTCATCGAAAACTTTGAGCAAATTAAAAAAACATAGGAGGAAAAAGGGTGGCTACTAACACAAATATAAAAACTGAATCAGGCTGTTGCTGTCAGGCAAAAGCTCAATCCTCTTCGTGTAAAAGTAAGGAGAATACGTTGGAGAAAGTATCACATAACCAACAGCTTATCATTGAAGGCGCTGGGTGTGCTAGCTGTGTAGGCAAAATTGAAGGGGCATTAAATGCAACTCTTGGAGTCGTCAGTGCGGAAATGAATTTTGCTGATAGGACTGTAACAGTTTCTGGGACAGCTAAGACAGAAGAATTGGTCAAAGCTGTTGAGTCTGTGGGGTATAACGCGAAGCCAATTGATGATAGCTCAGCAACAGATGCGCTTGATGAGAAAGAGGCGGCGGATTTTGCATATTACAAAAAGCTAATGCGCGATACGTTTATTGCCCTTTCACTCGGCGTTCCTTTGATGATCTACAGCATTGTAGTTGGAGAAATGACGGTTGAAACAAACCTTGAACGAATTTCTTGGTTGGTTGTAGGCATTTTAACTTTTGGTGTTATGTATTTTTCAGGCAAGCATTTCTATGTAGGAGCATGGAAGAGCTTCAAAAATCATTCAGCCAATATGGACACCCTAATTGCTTTAGGAACAGGCACGGCTTGGTTGTATTCGATGGTTGTCGTGTTTGCACCTGACGCTGTTCCATTGATGGCACGGCATGTTTATTTTGAAGCTACCGCCATGATCATTGGCTTAATTGATTTAGGTTTAGCATTAGAAATCAAAGCCAGAGGTAAAACCTCTGAGGCCATTAAACGTCTTATCGGCTTGCAAGCCAAAACAGCAACCGTGGTTCGTGACAACAAAGAAGTTCAGATAGGTATTGAGCAGGTTTTATTTAACGATATTGTGAAGGTAAAACCGGGTGAAAAAATTCCCGTCGATGGCGTGGTATTGGAAGGACACACCTCTATTGATGAGTCCATGCTGACAGGCGAACCTATGCCTGCTGAAAAAGCTGAAGAAGATGAGGTTGTCGCAGGTACTTTGAACAAATCAGGCATGATTTTATTTAGAGCCACACGCGTTGGTAAAGACACGGCGCTTGCACAGATCATCAATATGGTGAAACGAGCACAAAATTCAAAACCGCCGATTGGCCGTTTGGCCGATGTTATTTCAGCTTTTTTCGTACCTGTCGTGATGATCACCTCTGTGTTAAGTGCGCTAGCATGGCTTAACTTTGGACCTGAGCCAGCCATTGCTTTTGCCATCGTTTCAGCAACTACTGTGCTTATTATTGCCTGCCCGTGTGCTTTAGGTTTGGCAACACCCATGTCTGTCATGGTGGGAGTAGGAAAAGCAGCAGAAGCCGGAGTGCTTATTCGCAACGGTGAGGCACTGCAAACCGCCTCTAAAATCACTGCCATGATTTTAGATAAAACGGGCACTATTACTGAAGGGGCACCTAAGGTAACCGATATTATTTTAGCAAAAGCTACTGACGAAAAAGACGTACTACAGCTTGCAGCAAGTTTAGAAAGCGGCTCAGAGCATCCTTTAGCGCAAGCGATTGTTGAAAGTGCGTTAGATCAGGATATTGAGTTACTAAAAATTGAAGCCTTTAACGCCATTACGGGTTTTGGTGTAGAAGCAAGCTGCAACAACAAAGCCCTGCTTTTCGGAAACGATAAACTAATGAAGTTAAAAGGCATAGACCTCACAGGCTTTGTTGAACAAGCACAGTCTTTAGCCAAAGAAGCCAAAACACCTATGTACTTTGCTGTAGATGGTGAACTTGCAGCAATCATTGCTGTTGCAGATCCTATCAAGTCAGACTCAATCTCTGCTATCAAACGGCTTCAGGCTAATGGTATACGCGTCATCATGTTAACGGGTGATAACAAGGAAACCGCTGCCGCCGTAGCTAAAAAAGTGGGTATTAGTGAGTTTCTTGCTGAAGTGCTGCCAGAAGATAAAGCCAACAAGGTGAAAGAGCTACAAGAAGGCGGCGAAATTGTTGGTATGACAGGAGATGGCATCAACGATGCTCCTGCGCTAGCGTTAGCCGATGTTGGCTTCGCCATAGGCACAGGGACTGATGTAGCTATCGAAAGTGCTGACATTACCCTAATGCGTGGTTCACTTCATGGCCTTGCTGATGCCATAGCGGTAAGCAAAGCTACTTTACGAAATATCAAACAAAACTTGTTTGGCGCGTTTGTCTATAACGTAGCCGGGATTCCTTTTGCTGCGGGGGTTCTATATCCCTTCTTTGGCATTCTGCTTAGCCCTGTAATTGCAGGTGCTGCAATGGCGTTTTCGTCATTGACTGTAGTGTCAAATGCAAATCGACTTCGCTTTTTTAAAGCAAAAGAGCATTAAGGAGAATCACAATGATGGTTATTAACTTATTAGGCTTAATGTTAATCGCGCTGATTGTTTGGTGGTTTTGGCTATATAAACCCAATAAAACAATCGTTCAAGGTAATGAAGTACTCATTGAAGTGAGGGATGGTGTGTATTCCCCATCCTCAATTCAGGTGTCTGCTAGCCAACCTGTCACTCTGAAGTTTATGCGCAAAGATCAATCCCCCTGCGCTGAAACAATGCTTATTCCTTCATTGGATATAAGCGAACAGCTTAAATTAAATGAAATTACTCAAATTACCCTATTGAACTTATCACCGGGAGAGCATGAGTTTCACTGTCAGATGCAAATGTATCGCGGTGTCTTAAAAGTCGTTTAGGAGGGCAATATGAAAAATCAACACCCTAATTTTTGGTCAACACCTACAGGCTGGGCTGCACTGGCACTTATTGCCGCAGTGACCTACTTCTTAGTGCTTGAGCATGGTCAACATATGCTGCAATTTCTTCCCTACTTGATTTTATTGCTATGCCCCTTGATGCACGTATTTATGCATGGCAGTCATGGTAAACATGGTCACGATCATTCACATGCGCCTGATGAAAAAAAGGAAGAGAGCTCTTAAGAACTCACGGATAAAAATGCAGCCTATCACGATGGCTACATACAAGGGTTAGAAAAGGCACGTAAGGAATCACATAAAAAGGAGAGCAGTGATGAATGAAACATATGATTATGGCTTATGGTCAATGGTGATACTGAACTCAGCAATTTTTATCTTTTTTGCCTTTAGTTTTGTCAAACCAAAAACATCAACTGATTGGAGAAGTCTAAGCGTGTTCTCTGCCTTTATTGTTGCCCTATTTACTGAAATGTATGGCTTTCCTTTAACTATCTATTTTCTGTCGGGGTGGCTGACGGAGACCTATCCAGAAGTAAATTTCTTTGCGCATGAGAATGGGCATTTATTACATACTTTCTTTGGATTTCAAGGTGATGCCCATTGGGACCCATTTCATATAGTGAGTATGGTGTTTATTGTTGCAGGTTTCTTTATGTTGTCTTCAGCATGGAATGTATTGCATCACGCGCAAAAACATCATCAATTGGCTACAACTGGATGGTATGCAAGGTGTCGCCACCCACAGTATGTAGCTTTCATTCTAATCATGTTCGGCTTTTTATTGCAGTGGCCGACAATCCCAACACTTGCGATGTTTCCGATCTTAGTCGTTGTTTACGTCAAGCTAGCGAAACGCGAAGAAGCACAAGCGATTGCTGAGTTTGGTTCGGAGTACCACAGGTATATGGAATCGACACCAAGTTGGATCCCAAATTTTAATAAAAGTGTAGAAGGTAAAAATCATGAAAACGTTAACTAAATCAATTTTATTTATTAGTTCACTACTGATAACCACTAGCTCATTTGCCCAAAACAATGAGCATAAACATGAAGGTGCGAACAAAGCTGATATGCATCAAGGCATGGCAATGTCGCATGAAAATATGGAAAAAATGCATAAAAAGATGATGGAAATGAAAAAAGAAGTTTTAGCAATTAAATCTGAACAAGATCCTGAAAAGCAAAAAAGAATGATGCATAAACATAGACGTTCAATGATGAAAATTATGCAGATCATGCATCGAGATATGGAAGACAAACCTATACATAAACAAATTGCAATGGCTGAACATCATCTGGAAATGATGGAAAACATGATGCCGCAGATGAACCGGAAAATGGAAGAAATTAAAGATAGCAATCAACAGCATTCACACAAACATTAGGAGAAAAATTATGAGCGATTTAAATCATAGAGTTGGCGTTAGAGAGCAGAATTTAGTTGTTCGAAATCTAAAGCTTAGCAATGTCACAGAAGAAAGCTGTGACGAGTTAGTAAAAGAAATAGATCAGCTTTTTGGTATAGATGAAGTTAGTTACAACATCAAAGAAGGTGAAATACACCTTGCCTATGATGCCGCAAACGTAAGCCTTGATGGGATTGAGGAGGTAATCCGTAAGTATGGCGCAGATGTTCATAATGATTGGTGGACACATACTAAAGAAAGTTACTATAAATTTGTTGATCAGAACATCAAAGATAACTCTGTTCATAAGCCTTGGAGTTGTCATCAAGCACCTTCGGGGGCTGGCCGGAAAAACAAATGAATTCATAAAAAAGTGTATAGATAATTAGTTAGTCAAATGAGGTAACAGTGATGAAAACACCCTATATAAAAGCTCTTTTATTGCTTACATTCGGTTTATATTTAGTGGGTTGTTCCAATACCACTTTTTATCATAAATACATGGTGAGAGGTCAGGTAGTAGAAAGTTCTGATAATCGAACTCTAATCTGTATTGGTGCTAAGCATGGCGCAGAGGTTGGGCAAAAATACAGTGTTATTAGATTCCATGAAAGAATAGTATTGAGTGAAGGTGAAGATCCCTACACTATCGAAAAGGTAGGAACGGTACAAATTACTAAAATTGTGAATGATCATTTCGCAACTGTAAAGCTAGTGTCTGGTGACATTGCAGCGAAAGATATGGTGGAACTTGAAAACTAATAAAGTGGTGGCGAAAGCCACCACAAGAGCACAACAATAAAACTTAATGAAAAAACTTTAGTGTTATTTTGTACAACCTTTGAGATTGCTTGCTCAGTTCTGGTTATCTTGATGCCAGTACGACAGAAAAAATGTTACATATGAATTAGAAAGGTATGGGCTGGCATCCTAGGTCTAATCTTAACAGTTAAGGGGCCGCCGAATAGAGCTATACCTTTACATCAGCAGCATAATCAATGCTCCCGCGATCATAAATAAGTTTTCAGATAGCGATACAAATCCAAGTGGCACACTGCTATCGCCGCCTACACAGGCACACTTTAACTGGCGTTTGTCGATGTAAACGGCTTTGAAAACTGAAATTGCTCCAACTGTGCCGATAAACAATGAAAATGGTGCCACTGCGAGAGGCTGTAGTTGGGCAACCATACCAATACCTGCATATGCTTCAATGAAGGGATAAATATAACCATATCTTATCCATCTCATCGCTAGTAAATCATAAGTAATAAACGAATTTGTGAAACTGTATAGGTCTTTCAGTTTTTGCACCGCTAAGAGCGTCATTGAAAAAGCTATAAATAGCATCAGTGTTCTGATGGAGATAAATGAGCCGGAAGCAAAATGTTGAGATGCGACAGCAAGAAGTGCAGCTATCGAGAAAATGGCTACAACGGGCGTGTAGGTTGTGCCAGTTTGACCTGCTTCATCTTTACCAAAATACTCTCTTAAGTCATCGTATCCTCCGACACGCTTTCCTTCAATAAAGGTTTGTGGCGTAGTTTTGACATCATGCTTAGCTTTGAAGTCATCAGCTTGTTGTCTTGACGTGAGCTTATGATCTTCTACATCATACCCTTGCCTCTCCAGCAAATCTTTCGACCTTAAACCATAGGGGCAGATATGTTCGTCAGTGACCATTCTGTACAGGGTAGCTGTCTTAGTCATCTTAGTCTCCTTTGTTCAGTGTGCCTTCAAACTTTGGGAGCGGTCGTTGCTCAGCCTGAGCTTGTGAGCTGACCTTTCCATTTTCAGAAATATCTTTAATCAGCCATTCCATTTCTTTTATTTCTTTTCGTTGGGCTTTAATAATACCATTTGCCAATTCACGCACGCGTACATCCTCCAAAGTTGAATGCTCACTAGTAAGAATAGCAATGGAGTGATGAGGAATCATCGCTTTCATGTAAGCAGTGTCAGAAATTGTGCTTTGAGAGCGAACAAGATAAAGACATATGGCAAACAGTATTGTCGCCAATAGAAAAATAGCCATGTTGAGCTTCTTGTTACTGTACATGCCAAGCATAAAGGCCAGCATGATCATTGCCATACCTGCTCCCATATACAACGCCATATAGATACGCGTTTCACTAAACCATATATGTGATACTGCGTAAGTGTTGAGATACATCATGACAAACATAGCAATGGTTGAGGTGATGATCATTGCAGCAAATCTTGAGTATTTCATAAGTAATCCTTACATTGATAGTGTAAATATTTCCCACTGTTAGCCTATTATTCTCTACATGTGGTCATGTTCTCGAAAAAGTGCAAGTAATGAGCCAGTATCAATAAGAGTATTTGTAATACGATTGACTCAATTTCAGCTTATATCTAAAGTTTAAGTTTTGAACTTATGATAGACACAGGCTAAATTGGCTTTAGTTAACAATCTAATGGGAGAACTCAAAGCACTACAAGCTGAGCTTCAACAAATGGCAAGCTCGTGTACAAGTGAAGCGTGTGAAATAATTAAGTCACTTTATAGTTAGAATTGTCATTCATTTTCTATCCGTAGTGTACGAATTTCTATTTTTTATTACGTTCATGTACGAAATTTATTTAATATACTTTCGTTCATTTAATTGTTAAGGTGTGCGAAAGTTACAGGTTTCGTATATATGAAAGTTGGTTTTGCAAGAGTTTCAACTAAAGAACAAGATTTAAATGTTCAACTGTCCAAGTTGGACGCTCAGGGCTGTGAAAAAATATTCCAAGGCAAACAGTCTGGTGCTTCGATTCGAAATGAAGAAAAGCTTTAGGAACTCATCGACTTTATCAGGGAAGGTGATGAAGTTATTGTTACTCGCCTCGACCGTTTGGGACGGTCGTTAAAATCTATTCTTGAGGCAATTGAAAGCATCCATAAGAAAGGTGCTTGTTTGAATATTATCGACGGCTCTCTCAATACCAAAAATGATAATCCGTTTGCCACTGCCATGATCAACCTATGTGGAGTATTTGTGACTGTGCATAATGATTGAGATTGATCTCATTTTAGACTGAAAGGTTTTAAAGGGATGCCGCCAATCTCTCTTTTTATGAAAGTATGATTTTTTAATCATAATATCTGAGACTCAATCAGTTATATTACGATAATTTGATGCTATTTGCTAACGGCAGCTCCTCCGACATTGCGGACATTAGCATCAATGAATACCTTATGACTTCACTTAGCCAAAAGCGGAAGTTAGCTTTTGAGTTATTAACGAAAATTCAGAGTGTAAAGCAGACGTTGAAGAGTCAATAATAAACTTCAATTTAAACACTCTAGTGCATTAACGGCTGCAACTAATTTTGTCGTTCTAGAATTGGCGGAATTTTGCTGTTCCATATGAGAAGTAAACACACCAGTCACCATTCAATAGTTTGGCAAAACCTTGTGTGACTCATACTTGTGATACCGCTGACATGAATTTGTCAGCATTTCTTCCGTTTTTATCTGTCCACATTTAGGACATGCAATAGTCGATTAATGTTCTATATTCTGCCCGTATGCCTCTAACAGAGTTAACTATCTAGTGACTTAATGATCCCGCATGCTTCAATAGTATTGTTCGAACCACAAGCACTAGCCATCTGTTGTAATTCAGCTTTAAGCGCCCTTAATTCTTTCATGCGTTTATTCACTAGTGCAAGTTGCTGATCAATTAATGCATTAACGCTAGAGCAGCTTTCTTCTGGCTTATTTTTTAATTCGATAAGACGTTTAATATCATTGAGTGATATATCTAGGCTGCGACAATGTTTTACGAACTCCAATTGTTTAAGTGCTTTACTATCATACAGCCTGAAATTACCTTCTGAACGGTTTGGATTTAACAGTAATCCTTCTCTTTCATAATATCTAATCGTTTGTATTGAACAGCCCGATTTTTTAGACAATTCGCCTATTTTCATCAATTTCCCCCAGACATTTGACTCTATAGTTACTATAGAGTCTATAGTATAAGTATGCAACGAAAAGGATATATAAAAAATGACTGAGAAATATTTAAACAATACGAATATCGTTAATTTTGAACACAAAGATATCCAATCCTTGATCGATCAACGTAGGTGGAAAAACTTGGATAACTTCAACAAAATTGGTGCCGCTTATCAGTTTGTAAAAGATGAGATTTTCTTTGGTTATAATGAAAGCGATGATATTGCAGCAAGCGATGTGCTAGCAGATGGTTATGGACAATGTAATACTAAGGGTAATCTGTTAATGGCACTATTGCGTGGACTAGGCATTCAATGCCGATTTCATGGGTTTACCATAGACCAGCAACTACAAAAAGGTGCTATCCCAAGCTATGTATTTTGGTTAGCACCTAAATACATCATTCATAGTTGGGTAGAAGTTTACTTTGAAGGGCGTTGGATAAACTTAGAGGGCTTTATATTGGATGAGCAATACTTAAGCTCTCTACAGGAGAAATTTGACCAAGTAAAAGATGATTTTTGTGGTTATGGTGTTGCAACAAAGTGCTTTTCATCACCAGATACAGATTGGCGTGGAGAAAATACCTATATTCAAAAAGAAGGTATTCATGATGACTTTGGGCTTTATGATTCCCCTGATGAGTTCTATCTCGAAAAAGGGACTAACTTGTCGGGGTTCAAACGCTGGATATATCAACGCTTGATACGTCACTTGATTAATATGAATGTATCAAAACTAAGAAATAGAAAAGTACTAGAGGTACAAAATGCACAACCATAATCATAGTCATCAACATGGTAAAGATGACCGTATTGGTTGGGCATTTTTCCTTAATGTGACATTCACTATTATCGAATTTATAGGTGGTTGGCTCACTAACAGTACGGCGATAATGGCAGATGCAGTTCATGATTTGGGTGATAGCCTGTCTATAGGGTTTGCTTGGTTATTGAGTCGTTTTTCAAATAAAGAAGCATCAGATAGGTTTAGTTATGGTTATCGTAGACTTACTCTCTTTGGCGCATTGATAAACAGTATTGTTTTAATCATTGGCTCAATTTGGATTTTATTTGAAGCAATTCCAAGGCTGTCCAATCCTGAAATGCCTGTAGTCGAGGGGATGTTAGGGCTAGCGATACTCGGCGTTGCCGTTAACGGATATGCTGTATTAAAATTAAAAGCGGGTGAAACATTAAATGAGAAAGTGCTGACATGGCACCTTCTTGAAGATGTACTTGGATGGGTTGCCGTTCTTATAGTCTCTATCGTACTGTTGTTCGCTGAACTGCCGATATTAGATCCCCTTTTATCAATAGGGTTCACGCTGTTCATCTTGTTTAATGTTTTCAAAAACCTGAAATCAACACTCGTTTTATTTCTTCAAGCTGCACCCGATAAAGAGACTCAAAAGCGTATTAAACTATCACTAATGGAATTTCCTGAAGTTAATGGTATCCACCACATGCACTTTTGGTCACTAGATGGTGAAAGTCACGTTTTAACAGCGCACCTTGAGCTGAGTGACAACTTTGACGTTAAAGAATTAATTAGGCTTAAACAAGAAGTTGCAGCTAAATTATCTTCCTATCATTTATCGCATACAACGATAGAGTTTGAGTTTTTAAATGAAAATTGTCGGGATGAAGCGCAGTAAGCTTTATCAATAAAATGTTGGGCATACAATATAAAAAGCAGCTTAATTAGGCATAACCTAGTAATTAAGCTGCTTTTTTGTTTTTAAATTTCGTCAGATTGCTGTTTACTACTCTCAGCGCCATGCGCCCATTGATATAAAATAGGCAATACAAACAAAGTTAAAATTGTAGAAGATACAATACCGCCGATAACAACTGTTGCTAGTGGTCGTTGCACTTCTGCACCAATTCCAGTGTTTAACGCCATTGGAATAAAACCTAAACTTGCGACCAGTGCCGTCATTAAAATAGGTCTTAAACGAATGATGGCACCTTCAATGATCGCTACGTAAAGGTCGCCTTTTTCATGCCAAAGATCTCGAATAAAAGCCAACATAACCAAGCCATTTAATACGGCAACACCTGACAATGCTATGAAGCCGACACCTGCCGAAATAGATAAAGGCATGTCTCTTAAATAAAGAGAAATTACGCCCCCAGTTAATGCTAACGGTACACCACTGAAAATGATCAATGCATCTTTTAATGAACCAAATGCAATAACCAAAATACCTAAGATAACAATTAGTGTGATCGGCACAACTAAGCTTAATCTTTTACTCGCTGACTCTAGCTGTTCAAAGGTTCCGCCATAATCAAGCCAGTATCCTGCTGGAATTTCTCCTTCCTGATTAATTTTAGCTTTCACTTCTTTGACAAAACCGCCTAAATCTCTACCACGAACATTGACGGTAACCACAACTCTTCTTTTACCTCTCTCACGGCTAATTTGAGCAGGTAAAGACTCAGATTTAAGCTCTGCAACTTCTTCAAGTGGCACATAGTTACCATTCTCAAGTGGAAGCGGCAGATGCTTCAAGCTATCGATATCCGTTCTTATTTGCTCCGGTAGACGAACAACTAACTCAAATCGTCTGTCTCCTTCATAAATGATCCCCGCAGATTCACCGCCAATTGCAGTAGCAACCCAGTCTTGCAGTTCGGTAACGCTCAAACCATACCTACCAAGCGCTTCTCGTTTAGGAATTACTGATAAAGATGGAACACCTGTGACCTGTTCCATTCGGGCATCAGCAGCACCGTCCACGGTTTTCACTATATTTAGAATATCTTTTGCGGTGAGTAATAACCGATCCAAATCATCACCAAATATTTTGATGCCGACATCAGCTCTAACGCCAGAAATCAATTCATTGAAACGCATTTGAATAGGCTGAGTGAATTCATAGTTGTTGCCCGGAATGTTTTTCAGTACCTCTTCCATTTCTTCAACTAATTCACTCTTTGGCTTTGAAGGTTCGGCCCAATCTTTACGTGGTTTTAAAATAACAAAGATATAAGCAATACTCGGTGGCATTGGGTCAGTTGCTACTTCTGGTGTGCCGATGCGCGAGAATACTTTATCAACTTCAGGAAACGCTTTAATACGTTGCTCAAGTACTTCTTGCATTTCTACTGATTGCTCTAGGCCAGTCGATGGAATTCTTAATGCCTGTAGTGCAATATCACCTTCATTTAATTGAGGAACAAATTCTGTCCCAAGCGTAGTTGCTAACCAAAGGCTATACCCCATTAACAGCGTTGAGAATGAAACAATAATCCAACGAAATTTCATCGCCATTTTTAACAATGGTTCATAAATAGACTTGGTTGAACGAATAACTACACTTTCTTTTTCGCTGATTTTACCTTTCATAAACACAGCTACAGCAGCAGGAACCATTGTAACTGAAAGGATCATTGCGGAAATTAACGCCATAACGACAGTTGCCGCCATAGGGTGGAACATTTTCCCTTCAACGCCAGTTAGCGTGAAAATGGGGATGTAAACAACAGTGATAATTGCCACACCAAACAAGCTTGGACGTATCACTTCTGAAGTGGCTTCAAAAACGGTATTTAGGCGTTCTCTTAAGTCTTGCCTATGACCGTTGTGTTGGGCCTGTGCTAACCTACGGACAGAGTTTTCAACGATGATTACAGCCCCGTCCACTATCAAGCCAAAGTCCAATGCGCCGAGACTCATTAAATTGGCAGATACTCCTGCTTGCACCATACCTGTGATTGTCATTAACATGGAAATAGGGATAACAGCAGCGGTAATGAGAGCTGCACGTAAATTTCCAAGTAGAATAAATAACACAACAATAACTAAAAGCGCACCTTCAACGAGGTTTTTGGTAACGGTTGCAATCGCTTTATCTACTAACGTTGTTCTGTCGTAAACAGGCTCTGCGGTAATGCCCTTTGGCAGAGATTTTTGTATTTCGCTGAGCTTATGTTCCACTTCTAAAGCAACGGTGCGAGAATTCTCACCAATCAGCATCATGGTTGTACCAAGCACCGTCTCAATGCCATTACGAGTAGCAGCCCCTGTTCTAAGTTCTTTGCCTATAGCAACATTGGCAACATCACTTATTTTTACAGGAATACCATCGTTCTTTTTGATGATGACATTGAGGATCTCATCTATTGTCGCTAGTTGCCCAATGGAGCGTACTAAAACTTGCTGTCCGTTTTGTTCGATATAACCTGCGCCACGGTTGTCATTGTTTTTACGTAATGCATCAGATATTTCTTCAAAGGTTACCTGATGAAAAAGTAATTTTTCGGGTTTAGGCGTTATGTGATATTGCTTGTTGTAGCCGCCGATACTGTTGACCTCAATGACGCCTTTAACTTGAGCCAATTGCGGTTTAATGATCCAGTCTTGTATTTCTCTTAAGGCAATAGCGGTATAAGGCTCTCCATTAGGCATTTTAGCGTCAGGAGAAGCTTGTACGGTATACATAAATATTTCGCCAAGCCCTGTCGAAATAGGACCCATTTCTGGCTCTAAGCCAGAGGGAATAACGCCTTTTATCGCAGCTAATCTTGCATTGATTAAGTTGCGAGCAAAATAAATATCGGTTCCCTCTTCAAAGATAACGGTTACTTGAGATAATCCATATCTTGACAGGGAGCGGGTGTGAGACAGCTTTGGCAATCCGGCTAAGGCGGTTTCTACAGGAAAGGTCACCCTTTGTTCCGCTTCCAAAGGTGAATAACCGGGGGCAGAAGTGTTTATTTGTACCTGCACGTTTGTTATATCTGGAACAGCATCAATGGGAAGTTTTTGATAACTCCACATGCCAACGCCGATGATTACCATCAGCAGACTTAATACTAAATAGCGTCTATTTATTGCAAGACGCAAAATTGATTCAATCATATTGCGTCTCCTAATCGTCGTCTTCTACTTCAGATTTCAAAATATCCGCTTTTATCAGATAACTGTTTTTGTTTACATATTCAGCGTCTTTACTGAGGCCATCAATGACCTCGATATAGTTTTTGTCTGAACGTCCGAGCACAAGTGGCGCAAACTCGTACTCTTCATCTTCTTTTACAAAGACACCAAATTGTCCTCCCAGTTCTTGTATCGCAACTTTCTCGACGGCTAAATCCACCTCAAATCGGTTTATCTTTACGCTGCCCATTAATAATTGGCCTGAGGTTAGGTTTAGCTCAGTGTTATTTAAACGTACACGTGCTAAAACATAAGACTGATCTTTAGCTGGAATTATATTGGTGATGGTTGAGTTGAATGCCTGTTCACCATGCTCAATATCAACAGGTTGACAGACTTTGATTTGATTATATTGGCTGGTAAACACCTTAAATTCAGCCCACAAGGTGTCAAAATTGACGATTTCAAACAAGCTAGTGTTTTGCGTGATACCGCCAATATTTCCATTTCGCTGTAAAACAGTCCCAGAAACAGGGGATGTTATTTTATAGGTATTTAAGCTTTCATTAGATTCAATAACGGCTAATAGATCTCCTTTTTTTACCTTATCACCAACAGTGGAGTTAATTGTCTTTATAACGCCGTTATATCTAGCGCCAACTTGAAATAATTGTTCAGCGCCTATCGTCGTAGCGCCGTATACAGGGATAGTTTGGTTCAACGTTTTTGAAGCTAAATAGGCTGTTTCAACACCAAGCCTTTTTGCCATGTTATTGTTTATTTTGCTAATGCCTTCTTCGCCTTCATGTTCATCTTCACTAGCGATAACACTTTGAATGGGTGATAGATACCCAATAAAAATCAATAGTGCGAGTAAATAGTTTTTCATTTTGAATTCCTAAACGATTCAGTTAATAACTGAATCAATAAATTGTTATTAAACTTAAAGTGATGTTTATTTAGAGTGACAGCGCTTCGTTTGTTAGTTTTTCTATCTCTGCGCCATAAATTAGGGCAGCAGATGCCGCATCAATGAGGGTTCGCCGAGCATTTAACAGCTCTTGTCTAGCCGATACATAATCAAGATATCCATATCGACCTTTTTGATAGGCGTCTTGAGTATCTTCCAGTGCATCTTCAAGCATTGGGATAACCGACTGCTTTAATGAATTAGCTGTTAATATGGCTTGTTTTCTATTGGAGTATGCTCGTAGTAAGTGATTTCTAAACCTCAACTTAGTCGCCTCTTTCTCTATGGCAACTTGGTCACGCTCTGCTAGCGCACTAGCGATTGCACCAGAATTTCGCTTTTCAGCAAACAAAGGTAAGCTAAAGCCAGCGACCAGTGCCGTATCATTGGCTTCTTGAGAGCGCCTAACACCAACAGACCATTTGATATTGGCCGTTGACTCTGTTTTAGCCAACTGTAATTCGGCCTCTTTTAGTCGCTGCTCACTTGCATAAACTTGAATAGCAGGGTTTTTCTCTAATTTCGCAAAGAGACTACTAAAATCACTATCATTGCCAAACTGAAACAGATCTCCAGTTACTCTAGAGAATGACACTGATGTTTCTCCCCAGTAAGCTGATAAAGAAAGCTTTAGATATTCCAAGCGCTTTTGTTCAGATTGAAGGGTGAGGTTAGCCTGAGCAATAACTGCTTTTGAACGTTTCACTTCAGCCTCAGGAGTAGCACCTGCGCGGTTACGCTGAGATACAATCTCTAACGTTTCTTGTGCTAAGCTCAATGCATTATCTGCCAATATCACTCTTTGTTGGGCTGCAAGTACTTCCACGTACTTCTCAGTGACTTGAGCCATTAAATTAAGCGCAGAGACTTCTTTCTCAGCATTGAGTAGTGCTCTTGATTTTGAAACAAGTCCAATCCGCGCTGAGCGTTTATCTCCCATTTCGATAACCGAAGATAGAGCGACTGTTAATTCAGCACTGTCGAATGCATTAAATTCACCTGAGCCTGCAAAGTTCTCAGCTTCAACTTCTAGTTCATAAGCGGGATTTAAACTTGCTGTTTGTTCTTGTCCTGTTAATGCGGTTTGTTTGAAATCAAATATTTTGAGTTCAGGATTTTGTTTAAGCGTCCACTGAATTGCCTCTTGAAGATTTAACTGCTTTTCAAAGGCATAAACATTAAATGTAAAAAGTGACAACGCGAGAAACGCGATATATTTAAGCTGAGGTGTTACACACCTCAAAATTGCTATCTTGCGATGCTCACAGGTATTAAGTGCCATGTATACTTTCCTATAAATTTATATGTGATATTTAGGTCATTAACATTTGACCTTTCTTAATTTTCTATAAAATTTAGGCGTATTTAGGTGGGCGGAATGGCACCGACATATAGCCTTTTAGCTCAGGAGAAACTAAGGCGTAGGTAAGGAAATATTCTATTTTTTGTAAAATATTACAAGAATAATCTGCATTTAAAAATAAGTGACAACAGCAACAAAAATTACAATTATCAATTAAAGTTTGGCTATTACTCACCTCAAATAAATTGGAGGTTTCTGGAGATTCTAGCGGGGTAATAGACTCAGTTAGTGATGTATTAAAAGAACTTTCAATTAAGTTTACTTCAAGCTCTTCTAGCGAAAAAAACACAGATTGCACCGCGATTAAAATCATTATCACGTATGATATATATGGTTTAAAATATGACGGACGCATTAGGTTCATTGTTATCTAGTTCGCTTCAATCAGTCTGATAGTTCCCAAAGTCGTTGGGACTATGTTTAAATCTGAAACATGAGTAAACCCTGATTCAACCTCTAAAGAAGGAAGGACTCCATCTACATTATCTTTTGTAGTTTCAAAACCATCTAATAACTGAACGACAAAGAACAATATCCGTTGAAATATTGAAGTCGGCTTTCCCCAGTCAGCAATTAATAAAATGCCACCCGGTTTAAGTACCCGACGAATTTCAGTTAATGTCGCACGCTTAGTTGAACGGCTTAAGTGATGAAAAAACAAACTTGAAACTACGATATCAAAGGAATTATCACTAAAAGGCATTTCTTGTCCAAAGCCCTGTCTAAAAGAAATATTAAGATCCTTGCCTATAACTTTTTTCTGTGAAATATCTAAAGCGGTTTGGTCTGCATCTAAGCCTATTACGGTATATTTAGGTGATTTTTCAGCTATTAATTTTGTTAGCGTTCCGGTTCCACATCCAACATCAAGTAGGTTGTTTCCTTTGACGTTGGCAACTTTATCTACAATCAGTTTTTTAAAAAATGCTTCTCTCGTGGTGATAGCAACGAGGCTGTCATAAAAATTAGTTAACCAATGAAATCGTAATGGCGGAATGTAGGCATTGTTTTTCATAACTTCATTTCCCTTTAGCCGTTTGAAGCAGACTTAAACTAGCTATAAAGATGCTATTAATGGTTTTAAAATTTAAATAAATAGCAGCCATGATGAATTTGTTTAATACTTTAGCTGTAAGATACGGCGAGCACCGTTTAAAACTACAACAGCAATAATCAAACCAATCACTAAATCTGGATAACGGCTGCTTGTTACTGTAACTAAAAAGCCAGCTAAGATTACCCCAACATTTGCAATAACGTCATTTGCGGAAAAAATCCAGCTTGCTTTCATATGAGCGCCGTCTTCTTTATTACCAAATATTAAAAATAGACAAGCAATGTTAGCGATTAGTGCTATTCCACCAAATATCATCATTAAAGAAGAGATCGGTTCACTACCGTAAACAAAGCGTCTTACGACTTCGCTCAAAGCACTTAGCGCTAGAATAACTTGAAGCACACCAGATATATGTGCCGCTCTAAGTTTCATGCTGATACTTTTACCTACCGAATAAATAGCCAAACCATACACAGCAGCATCAGCAAACATATCTAATGAGTCTGCAATTAGGCCAGCAGACTGTGCAATCAACCCAGCAATTACTTCTATAAAAAACATGACTCCATTAATGGCTAACAACCATTTTAGGGTTGATGCTTCTTTCATCTCATTTTTTTGGGCTAGATCTTTTGCTTTTGCAGCTTCGGTGCTGCAACTTTCTTTAGTTGATGCCAACTCTGCACCGAGATTGAGTTGTTGTAATTTTTTTGTTATCTCATCTAAATTTTCATCATGAAAAACCTTGACTAAACGGCTAGGAATATCAAATTGCAACCCAACTGAAGGCTCAATTGAGTCAAGTGCTAACCTAATCAATCTCTCTTCTGAAGGACAGTCCATTTGAGGTACTTTAAATGTACTGACAAACGCGCCACTATAGTTATCTAATTGTGTATCAATTTTTACATCTTCATTGGTAGAAGATGATTGACACTGACCACTACATTTTTCTGACATATTTAACATTCCGTAATAATATTAAAATAAGTATAAAATCTATAGTGGCTATAGAGTCAAATAAAAATTATTCAATATGAAAAGTTTGGGAAGTAACTCAAATAGCTATTCCAAGAAAATAATTGTTGGGGGGTAGTGACAGCAAACACTGCTAACATTATTTGGACTGCCCGTTTTATACCGATGTTTATCAAAGATAAAAAATAGAAGAGCTATCTAGATAGAATAAATTAACCGATGATCCTAATTCCACATTAAAGTCGCGTTGGTGTGTTACTAATTGTACAGAGGATCTAAAACAAGATTTAAATTTAAAAGTAAGAGCAACGACTATATTGTTGGAACACTTGTCATGAGATACGCTAAGCCTAATGTCCGGTTTCGTATCAAAGTGAATTTTAGCTGAAGTAATTTTGTACCATCGTTTACGACTGCTTCAGGCTCAAATCTGACGAAGATTTCCTAGTACTCACCCAATCTGGCTTGATGAGAAATAATCTCAAACATTATGCGTAGCCACATATTCGCTCAACTTGAGCGGGATCTTATAAAAGCCAGAACCACAGAAGGTCGTGAAGAGGCTAAAGCTAAAGGCAAACACATGGGCAGATTGCCTTCTTTATCAGACAA
>Ga0228607_1000040_pt1 | contig 22570 bp, 29 predicted proteins | sample 8DmetaG_FD_186032 | JGI IMG/M metagenome (GOLD analysis project Ga0228607, IMG submission 186032) | Seawater microbial communities from Monterey Bay, California, United States - 8D | ecosystem: Environmental > Aquatic > Marine > Coastal | place: USA: California | collected 2016-11-05 | reverse complement strand
GATACCCGAGTATATGTCGGTCATATTATAATAGCCTGAGATTTTATTAATTGACCGGTATTAAATTATCTTCCCAATCCCAGAATGTATATTCTCCCACTGGGATGGTGTGATCGGATGTGATGAGGCATGTCAATTCATCATCGATTTCATCGGTCTTTGTGGCTTTCTGGAAATCTTTGACCTCGCAATATTTGTTTTTATTCTTGATATAGTGAGATCCCGTAACACGTATCTTCTCTTGTAGATCTTCACTATAGATCTCATAATAAGGATCTGCCTTTCTTCCTCGGATTTTCATGGTCGCCGTGACGACGGCGCCATTACTCAACACGTCATCCAATTTGATATCTTTCATCTTAACGACGGTACCATTCTTGAGTTTGATTGGAGTATCTGGAGAAAAGCAGAAAAAATTACGGATTGATCTTCCCACACTCCTCGCTGCACGCGCTACCGCATTTGCTGCTTTTTTCGCCGCATTTGCTGCTTTTTTCGCCGCATTTGCCGCCGCCTTTGCCGCTTTTTTGGCACCCTCTGCCGCTTTTTTGGCCGCTCTCTGTGCTCCTCTCGCCGCTTTCTTCGCCGCATTCGCCGCCGCATTCGCCGCCGCATTCGCCGCCGCTTTCGCTGCCCTCGCCGCCCCCCTTGCGGCTTTCGCCGCTGCTTTTTGCGCGTTTCTAGCTGCCGCTTTTGCCGCCCGGGACGCCAAGCGCGCCGCCGCCTTCGCCGCTTTTTGGGCCCCCTCCGCCGCTTTTCTGGCCGCTTTACTTGCCGCTTTAGCCGCGACCTTTGCGCCCGCCGCTGCGGCCTTCGCCGCTTGTTTGGCCGCCTTTGCTGCCGCTTTTACTGCTTTTTTGGCGTATTTAGCTGGTGGAAGACCTAAACCGAACGGATCGAGCACTTGATCCAACGCGGCGTTCAACATCTTTTTCGGATTTCCCGATAACATGTCCTTTGCGCGATTTTTTAATTTGTTTGACGCCTTGATAGCACCGCGGGTCACGGTTGTACCGAAAATCATTTCGGCAATTTTTTGTCCCTTACGTAATTTACAGTCCGTGAGTCTCCCCCCGACGTGTTTCAATCCCATTTTACTACACCACGAATTGGTGTATATACAAGTACCCGTATCGTGATTGAAGCGAACACCATGGTTATATGGATGTACTCTCTGTCCCGTTTTACTCGATTTTCTCGATTTTTCACAATTCGCGACCAATTGTCCGTAGTATCCACCAAGCATTACTTTTTGGGGAAGTTCTCGGTCGATCATGACGGGCTTTTTGGCAAATTCTTTAGGATTGGCGCGTCTGAGCGCGGCCTGGTTCGTTTCTCTGTAATGTTTTGTATATATGGCCACCATGGGCTGATTGTAGTCTTTTGGTAATTCTTTTGGTTTAAGAGCGTCAAAGTACTGGAAGAATTCATTACGTTTAGAATCGTTCCATTTTTTCATACCGACCTCTGATAACGAGACACCGACCGTCCCGGGTTTAGACATACTGGGGTACATTTGTATTTCGTTTGCCCTAGATCCCAGAGCCGCTTTCATTTTGTCGAAGATGAATTGATCCCGTTTCTTATATTTTGCCTTTGAGACGGAATCATAAACTTTGCCGAATACGTCTCCTGCTTCTTTTGGCATTTCAAAATCCTTACCCGGAATTGGTTCTCCTTTTTCATCGAGTGTTGCTGCGAATGCGTTACCCACCGCTTCAAAGGCGACTTGACGTTTTTTGGATTCTGCTACCGATTCGCCCGGTAATTGACCATCCAGACCCATGGCATCCATCACGTCTTCCATGAAGTGTTCTACCATCATGCCATTAACCTGTCCATATTCTTTGGGGAAAGCCTCCCCGACGGGGAATAATTGTGGATAATCCATACCCGCTTCGCGCATACCCTTCTCAACCATATATTCGATACTGTCACGCGTCGCCGTGTTTGTCGTGTTATGTGTGAATGAAGCATAACCACCGAGATCCATGATATCGACCGCCATACTCAACATATCAAATAACATCATCGCCGCACCGACCGGACCCGCTGATCCATACGCGGCCCATTTTGCCGCCGATGCCGCCAACTTAACCCCCACCTTTGCTACGATCTTTATAGCCATTTTCGCCAATATCTTCGCTCCGAATTTCCCGACTAACTTCAATACCATCTTCCCACCTCTCTTTAATAAAGCTTTTGCCACGACCGTTGTCAGTTCTTCTTTTATTAATTGTTTTCCCATATCCATCATCATTTTTCGTTGTGCCTTTTTTCTGTCTGCCGCACTCTCCACGGGATCACAACATCCCGCATCATTTACTTCCCATCCCGGAAGACATTTGCCATTTACTGCTTTCTTGTACATACATTTCTTTTTGTCTTTGGTTTGTTTTTTCGCATTTTCTAATTGGGTGCGTAATTTAGCCGCTTTTGCTTTAGCTTTTGCCTTTTCTTCGCCTTCAGCTCTTCTTGCTTCTTCTTCGGCTTTCTTTGCTTCGGCCGCGATTCTAGCTTCTTCTGCTTCCATCGCTTTTAATTCCGCGGCTGCCTTCTTTTCTTCTGCTTCTATTTCCAATCGTAACTTCTTTTCTTCTTCGGTTTCTTCTTCTTCGTCGTCTATCTCCTCCTCCTCTTTAGAAGCTGTTTCGGCTTTGATGGCTTTTATTACTTCGTCTGGATCGAGTCCCACTTTTTTACTTTCTTCTTTGAGTTCATTTTGAGATTTATCCATCCGCTGCTTGAGTTCAGAGATAACTCCTTCTGGGGTCGAAGGGTCCGGGGCACCCAACGTTTTCTTGTATACCAAAAAGGCCACGAGAAATAAAAATAGTATCAATACCAATGGTACTATCATTTAATTAAAGACAACAATTTATTTTATTTCAATGTGGTGCTGGCACTGTGTCCATCCAATCGAAGGTGAGTCATTACAACTGCCATACAATTATGACTCAAAGCGGTCTAAGTTCAAATTGACTGGGCACTTTTGTTCATGGAACTGCATGAAATCATACGCGATAGATAAGTATGGCGATACGAGGGGTAGTAGAATATGTAGTAATATAGTGGTAATGAGAAAGAAGTTATTCAATGAGATAGGACCAGTGAAATGTGCACCTTACAGACACAGACTAAACGTATTCGGTGGAGACATGACGATAGAACAATTTAGGGAAAATTCCATAAAAAATCCTGAGACGAGAAATGAAATAGACGCCGAACCCATGCCCGAATTACAGATACCAATCATAAAGAACGCACAGAAGATGGCTGAAATTAGGAATTCGAAAAGTGGCAATACGGATGAACTGAGACTCAAGAGGAGTAAACCTATGAAACGGGACCAAAATAATTTAGAATCGGCATTAGGATTGATAATTAAAAAATGATAATTTGTTGTATTATTTAAATCATTCGTATTAAGGATACCCTTTACTCTTAATATGTATGATGCTGTTTATAGTAATAAACGTTTATGCTATTCGTTCTTCCATTGGAAGCTCGCCCGGCGTTCCAAATTGGAAATTGATCGATTTGGATTGTTCTATTTCTTTATAGTCTCTCTTATCACCAAGATCGATTATACCACCCTCATTAACGAGGGGGTCTAGGAAAATGTATCTATTGGTTTTTCCGATACGGAGAGAATAATATCCCTTGTGTCCGGTGATACTATTGACAATTCTGAATAGATGTTCCGTGGGATAATTTCCTTCAACTTTTATAAAATCCCCAGTTTCCTTGTCTATGGGCCTAGTGAACATATATCTCTCTTTCATTATCTCAAGTCTGAACGTTTCGTTTAGTTCATCATCGTCAGTTTTAGCGGATATACTTCCATAGAGCGAAACGAACCCATCCTTTTCTTTCTTTATCTTATACGGACGACCCTGTCCTGCTAGGTACGTATACATGATGACTTCACCATCCTCGTCGGCGAGTTTCAATATTTCGTCGACATTCGCATCCTGGACTGTGTATCTTTCAAATGGATGACGGACTGTCAGGTAGTAAGTCACGAGTAAAACCAAAAAGGCGACGAGACTAATGATTCTTTCCTGTGCTTTCATTTTATATAAGGGTATATTTTAAAACATGGTATTTTTGTTCAACAACGTGATGACGGCACGTTCGCTATATGAGTAAAATGTAAGTGAGATGCCCAATTCTCTTAAAGATTTACGCATCGGTTTAATGATTTCTTTCCATTGTTCTATGGTAGATACATACCTTCTCGTACCACCACTATTCATTATTTTATTAGTTAAATTTCTATTATTCATTGTATTTTTAAAGACCTGAGCCACTTTATTCAAGTTTGGTAAAGTCTTCATAGGTAGGCTCACACTTTCCATAATATCTATGACATAGTATCCATTCTGGTCTGCGATGATATTTGCCTGCATGTGGGGATATCTACCCACATATGTATTTATATCGTTCATGGTAGGAAGACTAAACGTTTTGGGGGTTTCCTTACCTGCGGGATGTGTATGGTACGATATATACGAATTTAGGACGTTCTGTGGTATCGGACCCGTCTCTACTAACGATATTCCAACCACACGAGTCGGGGAACTGAAACGTACCCCATGAATGGTCCCATTGATATCAATTTTACCGGAAATTTCTCTTTTACGGTTGAACGAATCTTTGTATATGTTTTTTAAAGACGTAATAGTGGATTTTGGGAGTCTTATGTTAATTCTATCCTTACTCGCCGATGTAACAACACTCCCCATCCTGGTAAGATTCGTTCTTTTGTTCGTAGATTTAGATAATCCCGAACTAGCTGGTCTGGATCTCTTTGTGCGCACGGGAGTCCAATCCATGTTTTCTGGTGTTCGTGACATTCTTACTAATAGTGGAGTGAAAAAATTCACAGAACTTGATCAGGCTTGGAAGAATATCATTTTTCCACTTTTCCGTGTTCTTTTGGATTAGATAACCCTTCCTATATACATCGTGTTGTTCAACTAAACGACAAAATGATATATTTGGTACCATCTGAAGGTAGGTTTGACATTGAATTTCTTCATAGTCTCGTACCACGTTAAATAGGCCGTCCATTCTGTTTTTTATTTCCACGATGGTTTTTGAGCCGTTTTCATGTACTTGGAGTCTATCTATCCTACCGACGACCTGATATTTGGTACCCATGATCTCGCATACGTCGAGACTGTAAAATGTATCGTCCCGGATTAAATACGCACTGTCTTCGTCGGCCGTTCTCTGTTCGTTTTGTGTCCCGAAGTTCGTATATAACGTTTTTTTGATATAGTCCTTTGCGGCCACTGTGTCCGGACCACTCAATCCAGATCTTTCAAGATCATAATATGCGCCCCTTAACTTTTTTTGAACTTCGGCTGTCGTATTGGCTTTGAATCCATTTGCGTCGTTTAATATTTTCTCAGTGCTTCCCATTGATGTAAGTACCCCCACCGCAACCTGTTCTTTGGTTTGCTTTTTACAAGTTTCGGGAGAATACTTGTTCCAAAGTTCGTTAATGATTTCATCAGGTTTTCTAAATGGATGATGACCTGTTGCCCCTGCGACATCACTTACTTTTATTATAACCTTATTTATACCGATAGATTTAAGTTCCTTCGTATGATTTTTCAAAAAGGGATAACATTCACCACACGCTCTCGCATCCGCTAAAGAGTTGTGCGCATCCGTAAATTCCTTATTGAAAATTTCCATGTACAAATTGATGAGTTTGATGGGCTTCAAAAACCTGTCTTTGTACATTTTGAGGGTACATTGGAAATCTAACCGCGCGAAACGAGACACATCCAGGTCATGGCGATACATTTCCGATAACACAACATTTTCATCGAATTTGGTGTTATGGGCAACCATTGTATTTGTCTGATCACCTATGAAATCAAAGAAATCATCCAACACTTCCGGGAGAGGCCGACCATGTTCGAGGGCATGTTCTTGTGTGATTCCATGTACCCTAAAAGCTCCTCCATCTTCGCCACCAACCAGGTACCCGTTTGGTTTCACCACGGCATAAAACGAACCAAGTTCCCGTCCCTTCGAACTGAACTTTACCGCGGCGATGGAAGCCATTCTACACGTGTCAAATTTATGAAGATTTTCGCGCGTAACGCTGCCGTTTCTAATTTTGGGTAATCCGGAGGTTTCCGTATCCCAAGCGACATATTGCATTGATTGCATCTTTAATAGTCAGTGATCACTGTCTTTATTATCTATTATGGTGATCGTGAAGGATTCTATCGTGTATTCCACCGACGACAGTTTCCGGTAACAAGAAATGTAATATGTTTTGAACTGTTTCTAATAAAGAATTCATGTTTAATTTTCCGAGGACTTGTGGCTACTTAGGAGATCATTTACTGGTAACATTGTTGTTGTTATTACCCCAGTTCATAGAGGCTTGTCCGGTATTTCCGGAATGATTTTTTTGTGGGAGTGGTTTTTTATTTGAACAATTTGTAGAATTTTTAAAAGTAGAATCGCTATACATAATGACATCACCCGAATTTAAGGATAAATCTACCATAATATTAGGAGCGACATTAAATATTCGTTTCGCAAAGAAAGCTGCCAAAACGCTCGCCATTCCATCGCCTGTCGCAAAAACACGTTTGTTTTTAGGTTTTTTCTTGTTTTGGCTAGCTATTAAAATATATTGTAATCCATCTCCCAGAAACTTTCCCATTGCCGCACGCTCATTCTTTTTTGCTTCCCCCCCGGACGCTCCTAAAGTTACAATCCCATGTCTTTTTCCCGCATTTGCGGGATTTATCTTTAATCCAAAATACGATTTCGGATCCTTACTCGGGGCAGTCATTAGACCTCTCGCGGAAACCGTAAATTCTATGTTTAAGAATTTCTGTTTGTTATGTTTAATATTAATTTTATATGGGTAAACGTGGTATATACTTTTAAAATCGTAACTGTTTTTGTTTGAGTGTATATATTTTTGTAGACCTTTTATTTCTTTCGTAATTCCAATTGGGTGCATTGTACGCCCGGGATCTATTAGAACTCCGGATGTTATATAGTTTCTCATATTTTTAGATTTGGAAATGATAGTAGATAATGTCCGTGTGTCACGTCCTTCTTGATCTAAGCTAACATACATAACAGATGGTGTATTTAAACAATCGGGACCGTCTATTGCATTTTTTGATATACCGAATAATATATCGAGATTTTCTTTCAATATACGTTCATACTTTCCTTTTAAATTACTTTTAGTCTTATATATATGTTCATATACAGCTGGAACCAATGTAACAATTTTTGATATAAGAGTGTTAGTATTCTTTTTGGAAAGTTCTTTCGACTTTTCATTTCGATTTTTCGCTGCCTTAGCGTATCTAAAATTATTAGATGAATTGTACCTGTTTTTGTCGTTAGACCTGAGCGGCTTTTTAGCGGCTGTGACGGTCTTTCGATTTTTGATAAGAGTGTTTTCCATCTTTTTAATATAATCCCGAGCTTTGTTCAGATGATTTGCGGTAAAATATGTTGTACACATGGGGGATTCCAAAAATGATACGAACGACATACTTATGTATTCATCATGTACCGCATCTAACCACATTAAGAACAAAAAATTAACCATATCTTCTTCGGTTATTTCAACATCGTCGTCTTCGAAATTGGGTGTTGATTTGGTTCCTGATTTGTATCTGTTTATTAATACAAGACTTGAATGTAAACGACGCAATTTTCTTTCTGTATTTACCATTTCGTTCATAGATTTACTATTATACAGTGGTCCTGACATGTCTTCAAATATACTATAAAGTATAGCCCAAGCATATGCAGATCGACTAGAGGAAACTTTTTTCGCTTCCGACTCGCCAATACCATGTTTTTCCATTAATGTCCGAACTTCCTTTTTAATATCCGGGTTCTTGGACATTTCGATAATCTTTGACTTGGCTTGTTCATATGAAAGAGCCTGAACCTTATTTTTTGTTTTTTTATTAGCATTGACCTTAGTGGCATTGGCCTTGGCATTGGCATTGTTCCTCCCTTTTGCCTCTAAGGCAGCCGCATTGGCCTTGGCATTGGCATTGGCATTGGCTTTGGCATTGGCCCTGGCCCTGGCATTGGCATTGGCATTAGTGACACGGACAGTCTGAGGTTGTTGTCTTTTAGGCTTCTTTGCTGGTATGGGTGTCGGTTCGTATCTATTGGGTTTTCTTCGTTTTCGTGGAGTTAGCACTCTATTATTCGTCGCTACCGGTGTGGGTTTTTTTATTGTTTTTAGGGTATTTTGAGCCTTTTGGATCGTTTTTCGAATATTAAGTAACGACTTCTTGTTATTTTCAATTTGCTTTTTGCTGTTTTTAATTATACGAGTGGCATTGTTTTTGTTGTTCGCTGTCGCCGGACGGACATTTGGACTGGGTCGGGGTCCAGCGGTGTTTGGTGCGCGTTTAGTCGCCGGCCGGACATTCCTGACAGAGGGTAATTGTTGCTTTATGCGTTTTACCCGGTTCTTCAAATTTTCCACGCGTGGTGTGTATGGTCCCAGGTTGCGTTTAGTCGCTGTTAATGGGCGCAGCTTTGAAGTTATGTTTTGATTATTGTTACTATTTGCCGCTGATGATGCGTTTGAATTATTTTGGAAATTTAAGGTGGTTACAGAATCAACGGGGAGGTTTTTTGGTCTAAGATTTTTATTTCTTACGGCACTCATGACCTTCTTATATTTCCCTGATATTTTATATTGTACCTGAAAAATACCATTTTCAATCCTTTAAATCGAGAAGTGCCTTCGATCGCCACGCGATCACTGTATTCACACTCACACCCAAATCCTTAGAAATATCCTTCAGTGTGAGATGCTTACCGTAATAGTTTTCGAGAATGTATCGACTGACATCATCTAGATCGTCCAAAAGAATGTCGGGCTCTTTGTCGTAATATTCGGGAACATTGTAATAATTAAGTTCCTCGTACACCGGCGTTCGTTCTAGAGAATTGCGACATTTCCAGTAAATCCACGGATATGCGTATGTAGTGAATTTGAAACCCCTTTCCGGTTCAAACTTTTGAGCCGCCCGGACGAGCGCATGTAATCCTACGCTATTTAAATCCTTCTTCGTACGGATACCGCGTTTTCGTGGGTGAGCTTTATAATATACGTCATTTGAAACTTTATAAGCAAGTCTGATATGATTGGCTATCAATTCCTTCTTATAAAGGTTCATCTCCTTATTTTTACATTCTATACTTTATATTTCGTTATGCGAGATCTATGCTCTTATTGGGTTGCATTTCTACATTCATGAGGTCATACACCCATTCACCTTCAACGATTTCGTCTTCCATTAATTTATCCTTAAGTCTTTCCAATTTGAGTCTATTATCTCTCAAACTGGATAACACGGATTCATAACAGTCCTTGACGATCCCTTCTATTTCCAAGTCAATTTGTCTGGCCGCACTCGGGGACATGTTATTGTAGTCGTAACGATGGGTACCGAGACCGTACGTCGTGACCATTTCACGGACTATACGATATACCTGTGAGAAGTCACTGGATGCTCCGGTTGTTACGTTATCTTGTCCGTAAATAACCTCTTCGGCACCTCTTCCTCCCAACAAGACCTTAATTTGAGAAATGAGATATTTCCTCGAATAGAGTGCGACGTCCGCGTTTTCTTCGAGAGGTTGGAAAAATGTAATTCCACCGGCATCTCCTCTCGGGATGATGCTGACCTTTCTCACTTGGTCGTATTCAGGAACCAATACACCGATTATGGCGTGACCGGCTTCGTGATAGGCAACGAGTTCCTTTTTAGCGACAGAAAACTTAGAATCACCCTTGGATCCCACGATGATTCTTTGATAAACATCTTCGATTACTTCATTCGTGATGATACCTTCACTCTCTTCGACGGCTTTGATGGCACATTCATTCATTAGATTTGCCAAATCCGCACCACTGAATCCCGTTGTTTGTTTAGCGACTTCATGTAATTCAACGGTTTCATTGAGAGTTTTATCTCTGGTATGCACACCAAGAATCTTTTCCCGACCTTTCAAGCTCGGGAGACTCACTTGTATTTTCCGATCGAAACGTCCCGGACGCAAGAGGGCTTCATCTAGAACGTCAATTCTATTGGTTGCGCCGATAACAACAATTTGAGAGTCGTTAGAGAAACCGTCCATTTCCGTGAGTAATTGATTGATGGTTTGTTCTCGTTCATCGTTTGATGCGAAACCTCCGCTACTTCTGGATTTACCGATAGCGTCGATTTCGTCGATGAAAACGATACACGGTTGTAATTTTCGTGCGGTGGCGAATAATTCACGCACCCTCTTTGCGCCGACACCGACAAACATTTCCACAAAACTGGACGCCGAACACTGAATAAACGGAACACTGGATTCGCCGGCGATTGCTCTCGCCAATAAGGTTTTACCAGTACCCGGTTTTCCGGTTAAAAGGGCGCCCCGGGGAATACGGGCTCCGGATCCGATATACTTTTCGGGTTCCCGGAGAAACGATACGAGTTCCTCTAATTCGCGTTTAGCGTTATCGATACCTTCGACGTCATCGAAACGGGTTTCGACTTGGGAATCGGTGTCAAATTTCATTGTATTTTCAAACGGATTTGGCATACCTCCCGCTCCACCACCCCCGGATAATAAACCTCTTATGACGGCAAATATCAAGAGTAGGATAAAAAACATAGTGAGCGAATCCGACGCAGTCGCTTCCGTTTTTGTATCGACGGCGATGTTTGATTCGCTATTCATCAATATTTTCCACAATTCTTGATTCGGGGCTATTCGCGTATCCCCATAATTTCCTTCACTATCGAAGAACTTTGCCGTGCCTGCGTTCGGATTTATAACAACTTCGGGTATTTCTCCATTTTTAACACCACTGATGAATTCACTGTAGGTTCGCGGAGAATACTGCTTTTTGGTATCCTGTTGTTTTCCAATTTTTACATCCGGGGCACTGACTGGTAATCCCGCTATCGTTATCGGTGCGTACATAGTATATTATATTACACATAGATCTTTTAAACTACTTTATATCGTGCGAACGGCATTTTTTCTATTTTGTAATATTCCCTATATGCCTCTACTACTGATACATTATGGTAACATTCGGGCATACACTCCGGTATTCCCTCTTTTGAATAAAACGCCTTTTCACTTTTTCTTGGTTTAAAATACGAGGGATGGTGTTCGTATAACCACATTAGATGTTTTGCGCACGTATGAACTTTATTGTATCGTCTCGTGTATTCAAGAGACAAAGCGATACCAATTTTACACGCATACATGTAATTATCGATCGATGATGTGATCCACATCGTCATTGGGTGATTTACATGACACATTTTGTATCCTCGTCTCGTTCCGTTTTTGGTATATGGTGCGTGTTCTTCAACGTATTTTGAATCATTTGACAAATGCCACGCGGTGTATAGCATTTGACAAATTTCTAGTTGGATTTTTACGACATGTTGGTCACAGGAGAGACGGGCAATTTCCGATGGATCGAGCGACAGGAAAAAGATATTCATGACTGAATTTACACAGGATTGCGGGAGACTTAGGAAATAAAAAGAACGTCTTATTATATATGCTTCTTGCTATAACAGTTTGCTTGTTAGGTGTCATGATAGGCTCCGTTGTGTATATAATGTGTAACGGGGTAGGAGGGAAGAATTAGTTATCACAGATCCCGTGTTCTTTTACATATTTCATACATTTCCATTTTAAATCGTACTCGGGATCATTTACCGGTAACAGAGCTTGGAATCCCAAGTCTATCACCATAACTAGGAAATACATGGAGACATACAGACCCAAATACTCACAAAACGTTTTCATCATGTTTTTGTATGATGAAATCGATGATTTCGTAACACTTAGGCGCGCATTTTATAAAATGTAATACTTTTTAGACACCGACGGCGTGTGACCTATGGTATTCGCAGTAGCATCTACGGCCATTTTCTCATCGCCGTTATATTTCTTCAAATGCTTATCGAAGAGTTGCATACTCCCGGCAGTTCGTATATCTTTGATTTGTAGCGTATCATTCTTCATGATCTTTCGTAGTAAATCCCTGACTTTCGTGTGTGATGAATTCCCTGATAATAGGGGTTTGTTTTGTTTGGATATGGCCGAGTGTAATATCTTATCTTTCACTTCATACACGCGCCGTTGTCCGCTTTTAGCTGGGAAATCAAAGGTCATCGTTTCACCGTCGCGACTCAGTTTAACGTGCTTACGTTGAAGAGACATCGCCCCTAACGCGTCTTCGTTATTTCTCGAACCGGAACGAAGATATGCCGTCACTATCATTCTGAGTGTGAGTGCGTCGTCCCACGTCGGAAGACGTCTATCGGCTAATATCCTCGACGTGACACTCTTTATCTTTGCGAAATCTACGGTCGATGCCCTCGCCTTTCGTATTTTTCTTTGTTGATCTAAAAACTTGTCGTGGTAATAATAATGCTTTTTCCCCGTAGCGTCTATGGCGGTAGCTTGGAGTTTTGCGTTTGCTGGATACACCATGACATTTGTATAGACTGGTGGTATGGCTAATTTCCGACACCTTTCCTGTTCTGGTTGAGATACAGGTTTAGTACCTTTATAAAATACACCACGCCTTCGTGTAATCATATAAATTTAGCTAGTATTAAAATTTTTACATGTGGGATACACATCTAAAAATCCAATGCTCCTAATGGGTTTCGAACCCATGACCTCGGCGTGCCTTTATGATTTTTACACCATTATTGTATATCTAAGATATAAGCACCGCGCTCTAACCAACTGAGCTATAGGAGCCTGGTATCTGATACGGGGCTCGAACCCGTGGCCACACGCTTAAAAGGCGTGCGCTCTACCAACTGAGCTAACCAGACGTTATAGCTTTGATTGTATTTTTGTCGCAATGATAGACCATGTGTCTTCACCTACATCGACGTATGCGACTATACTTTTTGGTTGTATTTCTGGGTCTATGTATATTTCTATATCCTCTCCTTTATGTTTCTTTTCGTGTGTATCATCCTTACACACATGAAACACAGAAACCTTATTTCCCGTTTTCCGTGTTCGGTGCATGATATATTATATGGTTTTGTTTTTAATATAATCGGGGTAATATGCCATCGGTGAATACGCACCTTGCGCAAATACGAGCGCGGTTGTGCCGCCGACGACCACGAGTGTCATGATCCATCCCGCCACAGTTTTAGCGAGAATTTTCTTATTTACCCCACCCGTTCCTTCCAATAGTGCCACGCCCGTGGTGGCACCAACCTGACAATGCGTAGTCGATAGAGGCCACCCGAGGCGACTACCCAAAATAACGATACACGCACTTCCCAATTCAATACACACACCTCTACTCGGAGTAATTTTACTTAATTTCGTACCGAGTGCGTGGAGGATTTTATAACCATACGTGGCGAGACCGAGCACAATTCCGAATGCTCCCATGGATAAGATCCAATAGGCGTCATTTCCGAGATCATTCTTTTTAGACGAGACTTCACCCGACTTATAGATTGCCCATATTGTACCGAATGGTGCGATTGAATTTGCTACGTCATTGGCCCCGTGGGCAAATGCGTCACAACACGCCGTTAATACTTGCATATATCTCATGGATATTTCCGTTTTTTCGTCGAATACTTCTGCGTTATTATGAATATGCTGAATATCTTCGTCTTGATTTACAATATCCGCACTTTGAACGTTTAATGAATATTTGAGATAATGTATGATTCTTTTGTACCATCTCATTTTTGAGTATTCAATGATAGGTTCGATTTCTGTAATTTCACTGGTGTTTCCGAGATCATGAATTTTTAGACTGTCGTTATATATTTGTTCCGATTTACGCATTATATAAGGTGTGGCAAAGTAGGATAATATTCCAACTCCACCACCAGAACCAAATGCGATAACGAGCGCTTTCCATAAAACTATATCATCAAGTTTTAAGAATTTTGCGCCCTTGTAAATGATAAAAAATATATTAATACACACCGCCATTCCGAATATAATGGGGAATGCCCACTTGACTCTTTTGAACGAATCGTCACGACGGAGGACTGTCGCACGCATTATATAGAACATAAGCGAGGCAAATACAGCGGAGAATACGGGTGATAATACCCATGAGATGACAATAGCAGAAACGCCACCGACGAATGGAAAGTCATCCGAGGGCGCACTCCATTTCACACAACTGGAACCTCGTGCGGCCATTGTCATGCCTATCATTCCCCCGACACAGCTGTGAGTCGTACTCACGGGCATTTCGAGACTGGATGCCAGCACTAACCAGACAGATACGGCAAAGAGAACGCACTGACAACCATACATGAGTATGGCCGGGTCATGTTGGAAACATGCGTAATCGGCAATTCCCTTTCTCACGGTATCGGTGACATGACTTCCCATCAAAAGGGCACCCGAAAATTCAAAAATCGCGGCGAGCCCGACGGCTTGTTTAATGCTCAGTGACTTCGACCCAACCGAAGTTGCGAAAGCATTGGCGACATCATTCGCACCAATACCATACGAGGCAGTTAAAGCCAAAACAGCACCGAACCCAACTATCCATTCATAGTAACTTAGATCCATTACAGATATTATATATATTGAAATTCTATTCCATAAGTTTATTCACCATCGGAGTAGTATTCTTCCTCCTGGTTTTCAGTGTCATCGATATCATCTTCATCGACTTCCATGTCCATTCCTTCGTCCTCATTTACGTCATCATCCTTTGGTAAATTTTCTTCCAAATTATCTGTTTCTTCCATAAGGATGTCGTCTTCATTTTTGGTTTCTTTTTCTTTTTCCTTTTTCTCTTTTTTCTTTTTTGTTTTTGCGGCACCCAATCCCTCAAATATCGCTTCCATTTTGCTGGCAACTTTCTTACCGTGCTCAATTCTTTTTTCGTGCTTGGTGACCATGTTGCTAATGAATTTTTCCGACATACCTATATTTTTACACACTTGTACCCAAGTTTTAATGGGTTGTGGTTTTTGAGTTGAGTTGAGCTTTGGGCAGTTTCCATGAGGGATGTATCTAATTTTATACGTACTATACCACTTTTCAAATATTTTGGGACAACCCGTATGATGTCGGGATCACCCTGGATAATTTCCGGTGTCTCAAATTTTTTTATTGTAACGGTACTGTCCGGGATGTTCGGATATACCGGATCCAAACCAGCTGCCACGTGTGACTTGTTAAGTAAATTCAAATATACATCCTTCATGTAAATTGGTTGCGACCAAGGCTTGGTCGTGACGTGTGGTACTTTTGATGCATTTATGATATCATAAAGCAAAGTCCCGGGCTTTATATCTCGCTTCCCCGTGTGAGGAAGGGGGTCTTGGCGAGCTCGGATAATGGGACGTTTATACATTATTTCCGACATTCGATCTGAGATTTTTGTCGTCTACACCTGACTTAGGAATAAAATTATCGAGTTCGCACGTGATGATATGTTGAGCCTGTTTCGTCACTAAACTTTCATACGGACCCCACAATTCGATAATTTTTCTAGATTTATCGTACCACATATAATTCATATTAGTAAGACGCGTTAGCCAATAGAATCTTTTTCCGGATTTTCCAATGAAACTGAACAGCGTATCTTCGTCGTAATTGGATACATCCATTTCTGTGTAATGAGACACGGGAGGTTTATACGGAGCCATTTTTCTTATTAATAACGTCTAGTTTTATTCTTTTATCTAACATGACTTCTTTCAATCTAACATGCTTTTGATTATAAAGTCTCTTTTTGTTCTTTTTGTCGTTCTTGGTCACGCGTTTTTTGGGTTCTTGACGATCCATCTTGAATATTCGATGGATTTATCCTTCTTAGGTGATTAATATTCACCTTTAAATTTTTCTTAAGAGCCATGAGAGCCGATTTTTTCATCATATTATAAAGGTCTTTGTCGGTTTTAGGTGCCATTACGGCACATTTTCCCATTTGACGTTTATAGTATGGTTTCAAATTTACCAATTTTCTTGTGGCAAACATTATTAATTTTATAATTCTAATTTTTAAGTTATATGGCTACAATCCCGACTCAGAATAGGGGAACATGGGGATGGAGCGACTCTGTTAGGAGAAGCGATATGACACCAACCATCGCAAGTCGGCCATTTAGCAACTCTGTGTCAGGCTTCCAAAAGCCCTGGACATATCCTTCATCTTTAGGATTCGCCGCTGTTCCGAGGAACGCCAAACTGGCAACAGCGACAGAAAGACCAACATTGTCATGGAACTGGGTACTGATGGAGTTTCCAGTCATAACCTCATCAATCACAGCGGAGGTGAAACCAATCATAGCAGCACGACCATTTATGCGCTCGGCCATAGAAAGAAAGTCATTGGGGCGCTCAACAGGTTTAAGTGGGGGAGCCCTAACAGAAGAAGTGGTTTTCTTCACAGTCTTGGTGTTCTTCGCAGACCTATTGGGTGCGAGGGCGGGCTTTGTGGATGCGTGGATAAGAAGGCTCATTTATGCATAAGATATGATTCGAATCTTTAATATTCTTTAATTTAATGTGTCTTCGTGTATAATGAAATAGACACGAATGATACTATAAGGACAGCTGCGACGAATCCAAGCCAAAATGTCCCTCTGGTAAATATACATTTTTCTTCATGAACCGTACTCTCATTCCAATCGACGGCCATTCATACAATAATGTTATGTTTTTATCGTACAGCTCCTGTCTGCGAAAATAATATAATACACCGTGATCAATGCGAGCGACAATAATAAGGGCTTCGTTCTTTTTGGTAACGCCGCCAATAATAAAACATTAACGAACAAAATATGTAAATAAAAGAATTGCGCATACTCTGGTACGGCTCTCGACCATCGTTTTATGTTCATGTTACCCGGAAAAGACACAAAGACCGCATTTGTTGATGTTTCTCTTTCGCGTGGGCCAAAGTTTTTGAATATTAAATCATTTTCATCCACTTTAATAAAATCATATTTACCGCACAATCTGTTCAGGTTTATCTGGTCGTCCTTACATCCCATGCTAATCGCATCTTTCATCATGAGTTTTAATTCCTTTGCGTAACCCATAAACATACCGGCATTTCCTACATGGGTGGATGTACAGGTACCAAATATATGATTCGTGATATGTTTTCCTAGTACCTGGGGATCTCTAGAAAGTAATACTTTACATTCGCACTGTTTAAACATCTTCGCGACATTTTCTATGCTTTTATTTATCTTTGTATCGAAACCATCGACAAATACGATTATATCCTTGTCGCGTTTGTTTTGTAAGTACTTCAATAATCCCTTCGATTTATCCGTATAACCATGCCATTTTGTACCCCATCCCAATACCTTCACCTTGACACCAAAGTCATTGTTTATAAGGTCTTCAAACATGCCAAATGATTTATTGGCATACGTAACAACTTCAACCATTGTTCTATATTTATACATTACATTTTAATGCGGCAAAGATTAACCACGCAATCACAACGTCTGCGGTGTAATGATCTCTCGTCGCCACAGACATGACCGACGTTATCATGGGCCATATGGGCCACAGTGGTTTTCCCACGAAATATGACGTCACTATATTGAATGCGGTATGTCCTGAAAACATGTGGTCATTACAAAACCCAAATGGAGGTCGAATTTTACACTCCTTTGGACTGGGATATGTAGTTACATATAGTGCCACACACCTAAATAAATACATCATTCCCAACATGAGGACCATTGTTGTTCGCTTATCTAAACTCCACTTACTCCACGACATAACAACAAAAAGGAGCGGAACCGTGAGCATTATGTCATTTATGTATTCGTATTTTGAGAGATCTGGTAATACATTGAAACCAACATCATATATTTTGTCACCCCTCGGTCCTTCGGCTCTCTTGGCTGATACGAAATATCCCATGGCCAAATTAAATATTAATGATAACAACGCAAAAACATATACGAACATTCTTATCATAACGTGACAATTTTTTTGGGGATGGATCTATCTCGGTACCTCGCGCATGCAAAGCGCGCACTCTACCAATTGAGGTATAGACCCTCTTTTGTGATAATCATTCACTGTCTAATGAGGTAATACTTTCACTTTCGCTAATTAGATCTTCATCGTCTAATTCATAGTCGGAATCATCAGCCGACTCATATCTACCGTCTAATGTTTTTTTATACAATCCGGTAGTCTCTAAATCATCTGTATCATAGAAGCCACATATCGTATCCTTTGGGATATGTTCTACGTTTATATTGAAATCATACGTATCGACATTTATTTTTCTCAGGAATTGTACTCCCAGGGTATCATTCTGCTCATATAAAACGCGAGCTATGGACACCATACCATCTTCGTGTTGGACATCGACGAGCATATTAATTATTTAATTATTTAAATCTTTAATAATATTAATGGATCATCTTAAAGAAGTAGGTATCAGCTTACTTCGGAATCGTCCTGTTAATGTCGGGAAAGACGCAGTTATGTTTGATATAGACAGTACATTAATTTTTACGAACGGTAACCCAAATAAACCTATAATCGAATTATTAAAGGAGGCTCTCGCGATGAATTATGTCGTAGTTATTATTACTGCCCGACCCAGATGGATGGAGTCGGTGACGAGGTATGAATTAATGAAATATGGGATTCCGTACGATATTTTGAAACTATGCGAATATAACATGAAGGGTGATATGAAAGAATTATTAGGTTACAATTTCGTTTTATCGGTTGGTGATATATGGGAGGATCTTACTAAAACCAAACATTGGATAAATGTTAGTACGTACCAATATTTATAATTATCAACACTTCCACCTCTTTCCGCAATTGAGACATGAAACAAATGTCGTCATGGGTTCATCCGCAGATCTTGTCTGTAATTGATAATACGAGGTCTTTTTTGACTTGCACTTACCACAAGTGAAAAATCCCTCAACGCCTCGTAACGCCTCGTTTTCTAGTCTTTGTTTTTGTAGGTCTTTGTAGATCTTATTCTCTACCGTTTTGGCATATGGTCCCTGTGCCCATAATTCATTTGGTTCAAAATTCATCAACTCTGTCGATTTAATTTTACCGTTTTTTACACTTTCTCTCAGACTTTCGGACTTTTTAAAGTTAAAACATAACGTTAGAAACTTTTGTCTGTATCTACCAATGAAATTTTCGTTATCCCACGCGGGAACATCCATGAGTGCCCTTGTACGTCGGGTCGTCCAATTGAGTATTGATTTCTCGAGATTGATACATGTAGTATTAGTCTCGGGAATATCAAGTATTTCTGATAACCTTCTGACCACAAAGGCCCTGGTTTCCTCCCCCATTTTTCTTATTTATATAAAAAACTACAACTTTAATTGACTTAGGCGAGCGGGCGACCTTCGAATTGTTTAGTGCTCGTTTTACACGCACTGAAATCCTCCGGGGAACATCCATCGAACGGACCGGATTGACGCTTTGCTGGGTTCGTGTTGATCGTGTCTCTCACATACTCACGTCTATACGGTTTGAATTTGGATTTTTGTTTTTGTATGAGGATCACAGCCAAGAATATAGCGGCACCCACGGACAATATGGTCCAGAAATCTTTGGGTCCTAATTTCGCAATCATATAATTTTTACTAATATTTTTTTATTGAATGAAACTAAGGCAAAGATGGTTTCAGCCGTCCTGATAAACGAAGGATTAAATGATATTCAAGAGATAGATCTTGACATTTCTCCAGAACGGAATGAAATTTACAATATTCTGGGCGGAAGGGCGACTTTCGTGGGTCAATGGGAACAATTAGACGTTGTTATAATTAAGAGAGCGAGTGATGATGGGAGTTTAAATTTAAATAAACTTCCGTCACCATTTTATGACGAGACTATATTCGGTCCTATACTATTAGTTCGTATGGACGAAGAAAGTGAGAACCAGGATTTTACATTACCCGAATATACAGATTTTAGTTTATTCCGACGGGATGTCTGATGAGGGAGCGGGCGGAATCCATGCCTTATGATTAAGGACGGCCTCTGCGTATCGCATTCCTAACGTGAAATGGACAAATGCCCATTCATAGAAATTCTCTAACTTGACGGGTTTGCCGTCAATACGAAGAGGATTCTCGTTTATTATTTTTTTAAAGTCTATTCGTTGATCAATATCTTTGAGCTTCATAGCATTTCCGGCATTCTTGAGCCACATAACATGTTGTTCGTTATTTGGTTCAAACGCATATAGGAATCTTTTTGAGCATTCTCCCTCGTCTGGTTTCTGGACTCGATTCCGGTGTGACATTTATATTACTTGGTATCTTTTTCTATAAGTTGATTCTTATCATCACCATTCATTCGAGTGAGTATTTTGTGTCTGAGACTCCTGATTTCATGTTTAAGAACTTTCATCGTCGAGTGCATTCTACATTTATCATCGAGGTACTGTTGTATCCACTGCCTTTTTTCCATTAGAACTGGTCTGGTTTTGATGTGCCATGTAGATAATTCAAATGTCATGTTTTCACATGAATTGAATGCCTCTATCAATGCGTCATAATCCTCAAACTTACCCTTCTCGATTACGGGCCGGATCTCATATAGATCTGAAATAAGCTCATCTTTCTCGTCACGAAATTCTTTGAGGAGTCTCAATTCCTCTTCGAGCATTCTTATGATTATATAAGATTAATAATATTACACCCATTTCACCTTCATGTTATACTCAAGTGTGTCGCAATACGCTGAAATGTCACCTTCACCATCCACCTCCTGACCACTAAATGTAAGGTTTTCCTTCCCCTGATCTGGAATGTATCCAAAATTATGAACATACAAAAATGATGTTCCTGTGTTTCTTGCCATTATATCTAGAGCATTTCTATTGTATGTCACAATGTCCAGGTATTTCTTTACATCCTCCTCGGTTCTTTTTATGTGTGGCCGAATAGAAACAAATTTCACTAACCCCCGTGACATATCCATGTTTGGCCATTCTCCATATTTAGATCTATATGATGATATATAGTCTATGAATAGTTCTGAAGTTTGACGTTCTTTAAATGCTAAAAACCTACTCTTACCTCTTGGATCGACAATACACAGATGTCCTCCTGTTATGTTTAATGTTACACAGTTAAATTCCATGTTAGTATACGCTGAGACTTCTTTTTTAATTATATTTATTCTTGGTTCCCCCCGAAACTAAAATGTACACTCCTTGTTGGTACGTCCCGACGCATTGGAATTGGTCTTTGTGTGTGGGGATTTTGGTCCCTTCTACTCGTATTATCTGCTACATTGGCGATTGGATTCACTTCTGGGTCATCTAGTAACGATTCTAATACACTTCGGGGCTGAAATGGACTTCTTGTAGGTTCCGCGAGGGGTCGATAAACGTGTTCGAATCTGGATACCCTCGCTCGTAATAACTCACGTTTCAATGTAACCAATTCGTGACGCAATACTTCTATAACTTCCAGTGATTCTAGGTAATCATTCGTCAAGTTTAATAAATAAGTATCTTTACTCGTGTCTCCCGAGGCGTATATCTTTTTCAAATTGTTACATACATCAAGATACACCCCCTCTGGTAAGGCATCTCTGTGTTCATCTAGAGTTGACATCACATGCCGGATTGGATCTGTCATCGTATATATTAACTATATATTAATTTATTACTTTAATATAATACATATGAACACCCCATTAACCTCCGGTCAATTTAGATATTCTCTCTCATTACAGTCCCCAAAACCAATCGTAGTTGTTACGGGTCCGGCGGGCACGGGTAAAACTCTATTGGCATGTGATTTTGCCATGAATGAGATATATAAATATAATCAAGCTCGGAGAGTTTTATTAACTAGACCGATTGTGGCAGCGGACGAATCAATTGGATATCTACCAGGGGATGTTGATAATAAGATGGAGCCATGGACCAAGCCCATGTACGATATTTTTGGCAAATATTTAACAAAAAATCAGATGGACAGGCACATCACCATAGAACCACTTGGTTATATGCGGGGTCGAACCTTTAGTAATAGCATAATTATTGCCGATGAAATGCAAAATAGTACATTCACACAGATGAGACTGTTACTAACGAGAATAGGAGAGGATTCCAAATTAATAATTACGGGGGATTTGAATCAATCGGACTTGGGTTCAGATAATGGACTAGAGCAGTTGTTATATAAAATGGATGGATTGGATCTCGATTACATTACACACGTTAATATGGATACGAGTGATGTCAAGAGACACCCAGCAGTAGAAGAAATTCTTAAGGTTGTGAATATGTGAATCATACACTTAAAGTGATAGCTATATCATTGTATATATGACGAAGAAAAAGAATGTAATTTTGGCTCTTCCGGGCAGATCGTATTCCGGTACGTTTATGACGAGTATGACAGAAACGGTTGTCAATTTAATGCAACAGGGTTATGGTGTTAAGTTGGTAAATGATTACAGTAGTTTTGTAACTTTTAGTAGAATGAAGACCTTGGGTCTCTCCGTTCTTCGCGGGGCG
>Ga0228607_1000028_pt1 | contig 25516 bp, 15 predicted proteins | sample 8DmetaG_FD_186032 | JGI IMG/M metagenome (GOLD analysis project Ga0228607, IMG submission 186032) | Seawater microbial communities from Monterey Bay, California, United States - 8D | ecosystem: Environmental > Aquatic > Marine > Coastal | place: USA: California | collected 2016-11-05 | reverse complement strand
AGCCATTGAAGAAGGTAAGTTTGTTATCGCACAGGCGAACTCAAACTTAACTGAAACCAATGAGTTTGTAGATGAACTTATTCCATGTCGTCACAAAGGTGAATCAACCTTTATGGGTCGCATGGACCAGCAATATATGGATGTATCACCACAACAGGTGATTTCTGTAGCGGCCGCACTTATCCCGTTCCTAGAACACGATGATGCTAACCGTGCATTGATGGGTTCAAACATGCAACGTCAAGCAGTACCAACATTGAAAGCGGACAAACCGTTAGTAGGTACTGGTATTGAGTTAACACTAGCGAAAGATTCTGGTGTAACGATTGTTGCAAAACGTGGTGGTGAAGTAATGTATGCCGACGCAAGTCGCATCGTTGTTAATGTACATGAAGAAGAACGCATCCCTGGTGAAGCGGGCATCGACATCTACAACTTAACCAAGTACACACGTTCTAACCAAAATACATGTATTAACCAAAAGCCGACTTGTATGGTTGGTGAACCGGTTACTCGTGGCGATGTGTTAGCAGATGGTCCTTCGACTGACTTAGGTGACTTAGCCCTTGGTCAAAACCTTCGCGTGGCATTCATGCCATGGAACGGTTACAACTTCGAGGATTCAATCTTACTATCAGAGCGCGTAGTTGAAGAAGATCGTCTAACGACTATTCATATTCAAGAACTACAGTGTATCGCCCGTGATACTAAATTAGGCTCAGAAGAGATCACAGCAGATATCCCGAACGTGGGCGAATCTGCACTAGGCAAGCTTGATGAATCAGGTGTTGTATATATTGGTGCTGAAGTTAAAGGCGGCGATATCCTAGTAGGTAAAGTGACTCCGAAAGGCGAAACGCAATTAACACCAGAAGAGAAGCTACTACGTGCTATCTTCGGTGAGAAAGCGTCTGACGTTAAAGACAGCTCTTTACGTGTACCAAACTCTGTAACTGGTACTGTAATCGACGTACAAGTTTTCACCCGTGATGGCGTTGAAAAAGATAAACGTGCGTTAGAAGTTGAAGACATGCAGCTTCGCGAAGCGAAGAAAGACTTCAACGAAGAGTTCCGTATTCTAGAAGCTGGTGTTTTAGACCGTGCACGCAAGTTACTTGTGGCAGCTGGTTTCGATGAAGACAACTTAGCGTCACTGAATGCTGAAAAGTTACTAACTCAAAGCCTTGCTGAAGAAGACAAGCAAGCTGAACTTGAGCAACTAGCTGCACAGTACGATGAGCTTAAAGCTGAATACGATAAGAAGTTTGAAAACAAACGTCGTAAAATTACCCAAGGTGATGACTTAGCACCAGGCGTACTTAAGATTGTTAAAGTATACCTAGCTGTTAAACGTCGTATCCAACCAGGTGATAAAATGGCGGGTCGTCACGGTAACAAAGGTGTTATCTCGACTATCGTACCAGTAGAAGATATGCCATACGATGACAAAGGTCGTACGGTAGATATCGTACTAAATCCACTCGGTGTACCATCGCGAATGAACATCGGTCAGATCCTTGAAACACATATGGGTCTAGCTGCACGCGGTATTGGTGAGCGCTTAGAAGAAATGATGAAAGAGCAACGCGAGCTTCATGAGCTACGCGCATTCATCAAACAAGCTTATGAGATCGGTGAATCTCGTCAGGTTGTGGATATTGCTAGTTTCTCTGATGACGAGATTCGTCGTTTAGCTGAAAACTTGAAAGGTGGTTTACCGATTGCTACTCCTGCATTTGATGGCGCGAAAGAAAGCGAAATCAAAGACATGCTAGAGCTAGGCGGCTACCCTAGAAGTGGTCAGGTTACACTTTATGATGGCCGTACTGGCGATCAGTTTGAACGTCAAGTAACTGTAGGTTACATGTACATGCTTAAACTTAACCACTTGGTTGACGATAAGATGCACGCGCGTTCTACTGGTTCTTACAGCCTTGTTACTCAGCAGCCGCTGGGTGGTAAAGCACAGTTCGGTGGCCAGCGTTTTGGTGAGATGGAAGTATGGGCACTTGAAGCTTACGGTGCTGCTTACACGCTACAAGAAATGCTAACAGTGAAATCGGATGACGTGAACGGTCGTACTAAGATGTATAAAAACATCGTTGATGGTAACCATAAAATGGAACCAGGTATGCCAGAATCGTTCAACGTATTGTTGAAAGAAATCCGCTCACTGGGTATCAACATCGAGTTGGAAGAAAATTAAGCCAATTAGATGCTGCAGTTAACGCTGCAGCATCTGTTATGGCTGAATAGAATGTAGGGACGAGAACATCCGTCCTCAAGATTAACTCCGACAGGAGAGCTAAGGTGAAAGACTTACTTAAGTTTCTGAAGCAACAAAATAAGACCGAAGAATTCGATGCAATTCGCATTGGTCTTGCTTCACCAGACATGGTTCGTTCATGGTCATACGGTGAAGTAAAGAAACCTGAGACTATTAACTACCGTACTTTCAAGCCTGAGCGCGATGGCTTATTCTGTGCCCGTATTTTCGGCCCAGTGAAAGATTATGAGTGTTTATGTGGTAAATATAAACGCCTTAAACACCGTGGTGTGATCTGTGAAAAGTGTGGCGTTGAAGTAACACTCACTAAAGTGCGTCGTGACCGTATGGGTCATATAGAACTGGCAAGTCCAGTTGCGCATATATGGTTTTTAAAATCATTACCGTCACGTATCGGCTTAATGCTTGATATGACGCTTCGTGATATTGAACGTGTTCTTTACTTCGAATCATTCGTAGTAACTGAACCTGGTATGACAACGCTTGAGCGTGGTCAACTATTAGGTGAAGAAGAATACCTAGATGCACTTGAAGAGCACGGCGATGAGTTTGAAGCGAAGATGGGTGCTGAAGCAGTATTAGACTTACTGCGTGAACTCGATCTTGCTCAATTAATTGCAGAAATGCGTGAAGAGTTACCAACAATTAACTCTGAAACTAAGCGTAAAAAGATCACTAAACGTCTTAAGTTAATGGAATCGTTCCACCAATCAGGTAATAACCCTGAGTGGATGATAATGACAGTACTTCCAGTATTGCCACCTGACTTACGTCCATTAGTACCACTAGACGGTGGTCGTTTTGCGACATCTGATCTAAATGACCTTTACCGTCGTGTTATTAACCGTAATAACCGTCTTAAGCGTCTACTAGATTTAGCTGCACCAGATATTATCGTACGCAACGAAAAACGTATGTTACAAGAAGCGGTAGATGCGCTACTTGATAACGGTCGTCGTGGTCGTGCAATTACAGGTTCTAACAAACGTCCACTTAAATCGCTTGCTGATATGATCAAAGGTAAGCAAGGTCGTTTCCGTCAGAACTTACTTGGTAAGCGTGTAGATTACTCTGGCCGTTCTGTAATTACGGTTGGTCCTACACTTAAGCTTCATCAGTGTGGTCTTCCTAAGAAGATGGCATTAGAGCTTTTCAAACCATTCATCTATGGCAAATTAGAACGTCGCGGCATGGCTACGACAATCAAAGCAGCTAAAAAGATGGTTGAGCGTGAAGTAGCGGAAGTATGGGATGTACTAGACGAAGTAATTCGTGAACATCCAGTATTACTTAACCGTGCACCAACACTTCACCGTTTGGGTATCCAAGCGTTTGAACCTGTGCTTATCGAAGGTAAAGCGATTCATTTGCACCCATTAGTATGTGCGGCCTACAACGCCGATTTCGATGGTGACCAAATGGCGGTACACGTACCGCTAACAATTGAAGCGCAGCTAGAAGCTCGTGCGTTAATGATGTCGACAAACAACATCTTATCGCCTGCTAATGGTGAGCCAATCATCGTTCCTTCACAGGACGTTGTATTAGGTCTTTATTACATGACGCGTGACCGCATTAACGCCAAAGGCGAAGGCGCCGTATTTAAAGATCCAAAAGAAGCAGAAAAAGCATACCGTAGTGGTAATGCCGACCTTCACGCGATAGTGAAAGTACGTATTAGCCAATCAGTTAAAAACGAAGAAGGTGTTGTTGAAGACACTGTAACCGTGATTGATACTACTGTTGGTCGTGCGATTCTGTCTCTAATTTTACCAAAAGGCATGCCGTATGAGTCAATCAACCAAGCCCTAGGTAAAAAGCAGATTTCTGGCTTAATTAATGAGTGTTACCGTCGTCTTGGTCTAAAAGACACCGTTATGTTTGCTGACCAAATCATGTACACCGGTTTCCACTATGCAATGAAGTCAGGTGTTTCAATTGGTATCGATGACTTAGTTATCCCACCAGTTAAAGCATCAATCATTGAATCAGCTGAAGCTGAAGTAACTGAAATCAACCAACAATTCCAATCAGGTCTTGTAACGGCTGGTGAAAAGTACAACAAAGTTATCGATATCTGGTCACGTGTAAATGAAAACTTATCACGTGAAATGATGGCCAACTTGTCAAAAGACACGGTTATCAATGCCCAAGGTGAAGAAGTAGAGCAACCGTCATTTAACTCAGTGTTTATGATGGCCGACTCAGGTGCTCGTGGTAGTGCTGCTCAGATCCGTCAGCTAGCAGGTATGCGTGGTCTAATGGCACGTCCAGATGGTTCAATCATCGAGACGCCAATCACGGCTAACTTCCGTGAAGGTCTAAACGTACTTCAGTACTTCATCTCAACGCACGGTGCGCGTAAAGGTCTTGCCGATACAGCACTGAAAACAGCGAACTCGGGTTACCTAACGCGTCGTCTAGTAGACGTTGCACAAGATTTGGTAATCAATGAAGACGATTGTGGCACAGAAGATGGCTTAACAATGAAACCGCTAATTGAAGGTGGTGACGTTGTAGAAGCACTTCGCGAACGTGTACTAGGTCGTGTTGTTGCTGAAGATGTTGTAATTCCAGGTACTAATACAGTACTTGTAGAGCGTAACATCATGCTTGACGAAAAACTGTGTGACCTTTTAGAAGAGCACTCAGTAGATGAAGTTCGTGTACGTTCAGTTATCACCTGTGATAACGACTTTGGTGTTTGTGCTAAGTGTTATGGTCGTGACCTTGCACGTGGTCATATCATCAACGCGGGTGAATCAGTAGGTGTTATCGCGGCACAGTCAATCGGTGAGCCGGGTACACAGCTTACGATGCGTACCTTCCACATCGGTGGTGCGGCATCAAGAGCGTCTGCTGAAAATAATGTACAAGTTAAAACAAACGGTACATTAAAACTTCACAACGCTAAATATGTATTAAATACAGACGGTAAGATTGTTATTACCTCACGTTCTACCGAGATCACTATCATTGATAGCTATGGTCGTGAGAAAGAACGTTATAAAGTACCTTATGGTGCGGTATTAACAGTGCAAGACAATGCAGAAGTTCAAGGTAACGACATCGTTGCTACTTGGGACCCGCATAGTCACCCAATCGTTCTTGAGCATAAGTCAAAAGTATCGTTCAGCGATATCGATGATTCAAACACTGAAGCACAGACTGATGAACTAACCGGTTTAACCCGTGTAGTTGTTAAAGATCTTGCTAAAGCGAATGCGAAAGAGCCGAAACTTATCATTGAAAGTGATGAGCGTGGCTTGCAAGAAACGCGTCTTCCTTCATTCACCACGATTGAAGTAACTGACGGCGCGACTGCAAACCCAGGTGACGTGTTAGCACGTATTCCGCAAGAAGGTTCGAAAACTCGTGATATCACGGGTGGTCTACCACGCGTAGCCGACTTATTTGAAGCGCGTAAGCCGAAAGATCCAGCTATCTTAGCTGAAATCACCGGTACGATTAGCTTCGGTAAAGAGACTAAAGGTAAGAAACGTTTAGTTATTACACCAGCTGAAGGCGATCATTACGAAGAAATGATTCCTAAGTGGCGTCAACTTAACGTGTTTGAAGGTGAGCAAGTGTCTAAAGGTGAAGTTATCGCCGATGGTCCAGAATCACCGCATGACATCTTACGCCTACGTGGTGTGACTCATGTTGCTAACTACATTGTTAACGAAGTGCAAGAGGTTTACCGTTTGCAGGGCGTTAAGATCAATGATAAGCACATTGAAACTATTATTCGTCAAATGCTACGTAAATGTATCATTCTAGACGGTGGTGATACTGAGTTCTTAGCCGGTGAGCAAATTGAAGTGGCACGCGTTAATATCGCAAACCGCTACCTTGAAGCTCAAGGTAAGATCCCAGCTAAGTTTGAAATCCAGTTAATGGGTATCACAAAAGCATCACTAGCGACAGAATCTTTCATCTCAGCAGCCTCGTTCCAGGAGACAACTCGTGTCCTAACTGAAGCCGCTGTAAATGGTAAGAGCGATGAACTACGCGGTCTGAAAGAAAACGTAATTGTGGGTCGATTGATCCCAGCCGGTACCGGTTTTGCGTATCATCAAGAGCGTATGGCTCGTCGTAAGCAAAAAGACGTTGTTGAAGAGCAAACGGTAAGTGCAGAAGAGGCAACTCAAGCACTAACTGATGCTTTAAACGCGGATTTATCTGGAAATCAATAAACCGAACCTAATAAATAGATTAGAGTTTCGCAAGGCAGTTATCTGCTGCCTTGCGAGCGGTTTAGGTTGACAGGTCAATCTTTGCTCATTAAAATTCCGCCACCCATTTACTTGCACGTTTAAAACATGCTGGTAAAACAAGGGCGGATTTTTTATTTTTTTCAGTAGTAATTTTAATTTCAGGAGCTATTTAAATGGCAACTATTAACCAGCTAGTGCGTAAGCCACGTCGTAGCAAGGTTACTAAAAGTAACTCAGCTGCGCTTAAAGCGTGTCCGCAAAAGCGTGGTGTATGTACTCGCGTATATACAACTACACCTAAGAAACCAAACTCGGCGTTACGTAAAGTAGCTCGTGTACGTTTAACTAACGGTTTCGAAGTAACTTCATACATCGGTGGTGAAGGTCATAACCTTCAAGAGCACAGTGTAATCCTAATCCGTGGTGGTCGTGTTAAAGATTTACCAGGTGTGCGTTTTCACACTGTACGTGGTGCACTTGACTGTGCAGGCGTTAGCGACCGTCGTCAAGCTCGTTCTAAATACGGTGCAAAACGCCCTAAAGGCTAATTGTTTTCCGTTAGTAAGGCCAAGCACTAAATATTATTAATTATTGTTTTGGGTGATTGTTCCAAAAGGACAAACCTGAATAAACCGGAGATACAAAATGCCTAGAAGACGCGTAATAGGTCAACGTAAAATTCTTCCAGATCCTAAGTTCGGATCGGAACTTCTTGCTAAATTCGTTAACATCGTAATGTTAGACGGCAAGAAATCTACTGCTGAAAAAATCGTTTATGGTGCGCTAGACGTGGCTGCTGAGAAATCAGGCAAGTCGCACCTAGAAATCTTTGAAACTGCACTTGATAACATCCGCCCACAGGTAGAGGTTAAATCTCGCCGTGTTGGTGGTTCAACTTATCAAGTACCAGTTGAAGTACGTCCAGTACGTCGCAACGCATTAGGTATGCGTTGGTTAGTAGACGCTGCACGTAAGCGTGGCGAAAAATCTATGGGCTTACGTTTAGCTCAAGAAATCGTTGACGCTGCTGATAATAAAGGCACTGCGGTTAAGAAACGTGAAGACGTTCACCGTATGGCTGAAGCGAACAAAGCATTCGCTCATTACCGTTGGTAATCTGTCCTTAACCTTTAAGAGGATTTTATGGCACGTACAACTCCACTTGAGCGTTACCGCAATATCGGTATTTGTGCTCACGTAGATGCAGGCAAAACCACCACAACAGAACGTGTTCTGTTCTACACAGGTCTTTCTCATAAGATCGGTGAAGTACATGATGGCGCCGCAACTATGGATTGGATGGAGCAGGAACAAGAGCGTGGTATCACAATCACTTCTGCTGCAACAACGTGTTTCTGGAAAGGGATGGACGCGCAATTTGACGACCATCGCATCAATATTATTGATACCCCAGGACACGTAGATTTCACTATCGAAGTAGAGCGTTCTTTACGTGTACTAGATGGTGCGGTAGTTGTTCTTTGTGCTTCATCGGGTGTACAGCCGCAAACTGAGACAGTTTGGCGTCAAGCGAACAAATACGAAGTTCCGAGAATGATCTTCGTAAATAAAATGGATCGCACGGGCGCTGACTTCTTAACGGTTGTAAGCCAGGTGAAATCTCGTCTTGGAGCAACGCCTGTTCCAGTCCAGCTGCCTATTGGCGCTGAAGACGACTTTAAAGGTGTTATTGACCTTATTAAAATGAAAGCCATTAACTGGAATGATGAAGACCAGGGGATGACTTTCTCTTATGAGGCAATACCGGCAGAACTTCAGGAACTAGCCGAAGAATGGCGCTCTCAGTTAGTTGAAAGCGCTGCTGAAGCTACTGAAGAACTAATGGATAAATACTTAGAAGGTGAAGAGTTAAGCGAAGCAGAAATTAAAAATGCTTTGCGTCAACGCACATTAGCGAACGAAATTGTTCCCATGACGTGTGGTAGTGCATTTAAAAACAAAGGTGTTCAAGCTGTGCTTGATTGCGTTGTTGAATATATGCCCTCACCAACACAAGTGAAACAAATCCAAGGTATCTTAGAAAATGGTACTGAGGAAGAGCGTCCTGCTGATGATAAAGCGCCGTTTGCTGCACTTGCTTTTAAGATTGCAACAGACCCGTTTGTTGGCACTTTAACCTTTTTCCGTGTTTACTCTGGTACTGTTAAACAGGGTGACGCGGTATATAACCCAGTAAAAAGTAAGCGTGAGCGTCTTGGTCGTATCGTTCAGATGCATTCAAACTCACGTGAAGAGATCAAAGAAGTCTACGCAGGCGACATCGCGGCGGCTATTGGTCTCAAAGACGTAACAACAGGTGAGACACTGTGTGATCCGAACTCTATCATTACGCTTGAGCGTATGGAGTTCCCAGAACCAGTGATCTCTGTTGCGGTTGAGCCTCGCACAATCGCTGACCAGGATAAAATGGGTATCGCGCTAGGAAAACTAGCGGCAGAAGATCCGTCTTTCCGCGTACAAACTGACGAAGAATCAGGCCAGACTATTATCTCTGGCATGGGTGAACTTCACCTTGATATCATTGTCGACCGTATGAAACGTGAATTCAGTGTTGAATGTAACGTTGGTAAGCCGCAGGTTGCATACCGAGAAGCTATTCGTTCAACTGTTGAAGTTGAAGGGAAGTTTATACGTCAATCAGGTGGTCGTGGTCAATATGGTCACGTCTGGCTTAAACTTGAACCGATGGATATTTCGGATGATGAAGCCCCAATTTACGAGTTCGTTAACGAAACCGTAGGTGGCTCAGTACCGAAAGAATACATCCCTGCGGTAGACAAAGGTATCCAAGAGCAAATGGCTCAAGGTGTACTGGCAGGCTACCCATTACTTGGTGTTAAAGCGACTTTATATGATGGTTCATTCCATGATGTAGATTCGAATGAAATGGCATTTAAAATAGCAGGTTCACTGGCTATGAGACAAGGTGCGCTAGATGCAAACCCTGCACTTTTAGAGCCAGTAATGAAGGTTGAAGTACTCACTCCTGAAGCAAACATGGGTGATGTAGTTGGCGACCTAAACCGTCGTCGCGGCATGATCGAAGGCATGGAAGATGCACTTGGTGGCCTTAAGCAAATTAATGCTGTGGTACCACTCTCTGAAATGTTCGGTTATGCGACTGCTTTACGATCTGCAACACAGGGCCGTGCCTCATACTCTATGGAGTTTTTGAAGTACGCTGAAGCCTCTAAGCAGGTTGCAGATACAATAATTTCAGCTCGCGCTGTAATATGATTTTTAGCTTGTTTAACTTAATAGTGAGTTAGACTTTAATTTCTTTATTAGGAATTTTTTAAGATGGCAAAAGCAAAGTTTGAACGCGTAAAACCGCATGTAAACGTAGGTACAATCGGCCACGTTGACCACGGTAAAACGACATTAACAGCAGCAATCACTAACGTACTTGCAAAAGTATACGGCGGTGTTGCTAAAGATTTCGCATCAATCGATAACGCTCCAGAAGAGCGCGAGCGTGGTATCACAATCTCAACGTCACACGTTGAGTACGATACACCAACTCGTCACTACGCACACGTAGATTGTCCTGGACACGCCGATTATGTTAAAAACATGATCACTGGTGCTGCTCAAATGGATGGCGCTATCTTAGTAGTAGCTGCGACTGATGGCCCTATGCCACAAACTCGTGAGCACATCCTACTTTCTCGCCAAGTTGGCGTTCCTTACATCGTTGTGTTCATGAACAAATGTGACATGGTTGATGATGAAGAGCTACTTGAGCTAGTAGAAATGGAAGTTCGTGAACTTCTTTCTGAATACGACTTCCCAGGTGATGACTTACCACTAATTCAAGGTTCTGCACTTAAAGCACTTGAAGGCGAAGAGCAATGGGAAGCTAAAATCATTGAGCTTGCAGAAGCACTTGATTCTTACATTCCAGAGCCAGAGCGTGACATCGATAAGCCATTCATCATGCCTATCGAAGACGTTTTCTCAATCCAAGGTCGTGGTACTGTTGTAACTGGCCGTGTTGAAGCTGGTATCATCAACGTGAATGACGAAGTTGAAATCGTTGGTATCAAGGACACTACTAAGTCTACTTGTACTGGTGTTGAGATGTTCCGTAAGCTTCTTGACGAAGGTCGTGCTGGTGAGAACATTGGTGCACTTCTACGTGGTACTAAGCGTGAAGACGTTGAACGTGGTCAAGTACTAGCTAAGCCTGGTTCAATCAAGCCACACACTACATTCACTTCAGAAGTATACGTACTTTCGAAAGATGAAGGTGGTCGTCATACTCCATTCTTCAAAGGTTACCGTCCACAGTTCTACTTCCGTACAACTGACGTAACTGGTGACGTACAGTTACCAGAAGGCGTAGAAATGGTAATGCCTGGTGATAACGTTAAGATGACAGTAACTCTAATCGCGCCAATCGCGATGGACGAAGGTCTTCGTTTCGCTATCCGTGAAGGTGGCCGTACTGTAGGTGCTGGTGTTGTAGCAACTATCGTTGAGTAATAATTAACTTTTAAGTTAATTGTTAGAAAAAGGTCACTTCTGTGGCCTTTTTTAATGTCTGCGATTTACGTCATGTGAAGGTGGCGCTGTTACCTTAGGCGTAGGTGCTTTGTAGCAACTATCGTTGAGTAATAGTTAGCCTAAGCTAATTAATACTAAAAAACCCGAGCTTAGTCTCGGGTTTTTTAATGTCTGCAATAAAGTACAGGTTTCAGGTGCGAGGTTTCAGGTTTTAGGTAAAGCAGTTAGGTGTTAATTTTAACACTGTCACTTGGGTTGAGTTTTATCTAACCCATATGATAAAGCATGAAGGTGGCGCTTTTACCTTAGGCATCGGTGCTTTGTAGCAACTATCGTTGAGTAATACTTAGTCTAGCCAATTAATACTAAAAAGAACCGAGCTTAGTCTCGGGTTTTTTAATGTCTGCAATAAAATACAGGTTTCAGGTGCGAGGTTTCAGGTTTTAGGTAAAGCAGCTAGGTGTTAATTTTAACACTGTCACTTGGGTTAAGTTTTATCGAACCCAGAGGATAAAGCATGAAGGTGGCGCACTTACATCAGGCATCGGTGCTTTGTAGCAACCATCGTTGAGTTTTCAATTGCTGTAATGCTGCAGGTTTCAGTGAGTGAAGTTTGGCGTTCCTGTTGTTGTGGTAACGAAGTTTAAAACAGCATTGATACCGCTGCTTAAAAAATAACTAGGCTATTTTAAAGCGTGTTTATCGTTATTTAAGTTGGAACGTTGTTATAATAGGTAATAATTAAATAGTCAGTAGCGCAGAGAGTCCTATGGAACTTGAACAAGATAGCAATTTAACCCTTCCTTTATTTATTCTAGATGAAACACTCAGTACTCGTGACTTAGCGCAGCCTGACGTGGAAATTTCAGTTATTTTAAGCGATGAACTACTGACTCAGCTATGCCAAAACCCCAGTGCTGATAGTAGTATTGGCATAAGCATTACGGAATATGAGTTGAATACTATCAATTCAAGCTTTTCAAGCGTAGAGCAAAGCGAGCATGACGCTCAACTAACGCTTACTCAAGGCCCTCTATTAAGCGCTGCAGTGACTACTGCTGATGATCTAACGTTTGTGTCACCTCAAATCGATATGATGCCAACATTCGATTTAGGCGACGAGGCAGAGTAATGAAGAAGGTCATTATAAGTATCTTTGTGCTGATTATTTTAAGTGGCTGTGCCTACTTAGGGAATGCGCATTATAACGAGCTGTTTGGTCCCGAAAAAACACAAGCGCGTATTGTTGACGCTAAAAGTGGTGAAGGTGCCGAATTTCTTCAGCATGTAAAGCCTGTAATAGACACTCGCTGCGTAGTTTGCCATGGTTGTTATGATGCGCCTTGCCAATTAAAGTTGTCGTCTCCTGAGGGGATAGATAGAGGGCTGAGTAAAGAGCTGGTGTACGACGGTACTCGGTTGTTAGCCTCAACGCCGAGCCGATTATTATTTGATGCAACCACCACTGAGCAATGGCGTGAAAAAGAGTTTAGCCCGGTATTAAACGAGCGAGCACAAAATGAAGAAGCCAATTTAGCCGGTAGTGTGTTATTTAACACGCTGGTATTAAAGCAAAGTTCACCTTTGCCAGAAGATGAAGTATTAGATGAACGCTTTGATTTTTCGCTTAGTCGCAACCAAAGTTGTGCGACCATGGGTGAGTTTGACCAATTAGCGGATGAGCAACCGCATGCGGGTATGCCTTATGGCTTACCAGGGGTGTCGGCTGCTGAATTTCAGCATCTACAAAATTGGATTAAAAAAGGTGGGAAAATGGCGCATATCAAGCCGCCATCAGCTGCTGAGCTTGCAAAGGTAAAAAACTGGGAAGCATTTTTAAATCAAGATGGTTTGAAGTATCAGTTATCAGCGCGTTATATTTATGAACATTGGTTTTTAGCGCACATCTATTTTAGTGATGCGCAATCACCAAACTTTTTTAAGTTGGTGCGTTCAAGCACTCCTCCTGGGGAAGATATTAAGTTAATTAGCGCTCGTCGCCCTTATGATAACCCAAGTGTTGAGCGTGTTTATTATCGATTGCTTCACGACCGTTCTACTATTTTGTCAAAAACGCATTTGCCACTTAAGTTAACGGATGAGAAGTTAACGCGCTTATATCAGCAGTTCATCGCACCAAAATACACTGTATCTAGCTTACCAAGCTATGAGCCAGCACTTGCATCAAACCCATTTAAAACTTTTGAAGCACTGCCTATTGATGCTAAGTATCAATTTATGCTCGATGAAGCTGAGTTAATTATTATGGGCTTCATTAAAGGACCTGTTTGCCGTGGTCAAATAGCACTGAACGTGATTAATGACCATTTTTGGGTGGCATTTGCCGATCCTGAAAAAGTGGCGACTCCAGAGGTTGGTAAAATGCTAATGCAACATGAAGACGCATTAGAGTTACCAGCAGCCGAGGAGAGTAATGCGTTACCTATTTCTAACTGGGTAAAATACTCAGTTCGCGAAAAACGCTATTTAAAAGCCAAGGTAGAGCTAGCTAATAAAATGTTCAAAAATGGCGAGCACTTAACTACTGATTTACTGTGGAAAGGGGAAGGGCATAACCAAAATGCGGCGCTGACAATTTTTCGCCATTTTGATAGTGCAACAGTTGTAAAAGGGCTTGTTGGCCAGCAACCTAAAACGATGTGGGTACTTGATTATGCATTGTTTGAGCGTATTCACTACTTACTAGTGGCAGGCTTTGATGTGTATGGCAATATTGGCCATCAATTGATAACACGTTTATATATGGATTTTTTACGCTTGGAAGGTGAGCAAAACTTTCTTGCGTTATTACCAGAGTCACAACGCGAAGCTATTAAGCAAAGCTGGTATCGTAAATCACCGCCAAGTCTATCGACCTTTTTCGAAAATAACCGTGAGTTTAGTCAGCCAAGCGGTATTAATTACCAAACTGATAAGCCACAATCAGAGTTATATGGATTAATTAAACAAACGCTTGAGCCGGTATTAAGTCCTCGTTATGACTATAAAAAAGTACCCGCACCATTAAGTGCAATTAACACCATGCCCGCTAAAGCAATTAACTTACTCCCGCAGCTATCGTATGTGTTAGTAAAAGAGCAAGATGAGCACAAGGCTTATACGATTATTCATCATAACGCGCATTATAATATTTCGAGCTTATTAAACGAAGACGGCCAGCGTGCCTATGAAGAAGATACCGTGACAATTGTGCCAGGTTTTATTGGTGATTACCCATCAGCAATTTGGTATTTAAATAACCCGCAACAAGTTGCTGCATTTGCAGAGCAGCTACCGCTTATGCAAGTAGAGGCGGATTATCGGGCTTTAAAGTCTAAGTTTGCGATTCGTCGAACGCACCCTCAGTTTTGGCAATACAGCGATATATTACATCACGTTGCCCGCCAGTATCGAGGGGTTGAATTTGGTATGTTTGATTATAACCGCTTAGAAAATCGTTAATGATATTGTAAGTAGCCCAGCTTTTTAGTTGGGCTTTTTTATATCTAATAATTAGTGAATTAACTAATTAACTTGCTACAGTTAGACTAAAGTGAAAATAAAAAGCAGCTTGGTTTATGTTTAATATTGTAAAGAGTATTCGCAAACGTTATCGGTGGGCATTAATTGCTATTGCCTTGCTGATCAGCGTATCCGCACTACTCATGCAATACGTCTTTTCTGTGCAAAAATACGATGCGAAAATTATCAATATAGCGGGTAAGCAACGTATGCTGTCACAAAAAATAGCGTGGCATAGTAATGCGCTAATTAATCAAACAGCTAACAACGAACAGCACCTGAAATCGTTAGCCCACTCACTTAGGCTATTCGAGCAAGGACATACTTTTTTACTCACTAAAAATGAGCAAGGTGAGGCGATTTATTTAAATGCTGCTTTAGTTGATTTATATTATGCCGCCCCAAGTAGCTTAGATACCGAGGTATCTAGTTTTATAAAACAAGCAAAAAAGTTACTGACCCAACAAGAACAAGCGAATCCCGTGGTGTTTTCTGTAGGTGAGGTTGAAGCATTATTAAAAAAATTAGACATCGCGGTGAGCTTATTTGAGCAGCAAGCGGTGACAAAGGTTAATTGGGTTGCCAATATTGAGCTGTTGTGTTGGTTTTTGACTCTAGCGTTATTGTTTCTAGAGTTAAGGTTTGTGTTTATGCCAATGGAAAGGAAAGTTTTGCAGACTCTGCTTGAGTATCAACAACAAAAAGAATTTGCCGAGCAAGTCAGTCAGAATAAAGAACATTTTATTGCACGCGCCAGTCATGAGTTTAGAACCCCGTTACAGGGATTAATTAGTTCTATAAATGAATTAACCATTCCCAGCTCGCAACAACAAATTAAGCGTCAAGCTCAGTATTGTTCTGTTAGGCTGCTAGCGATGTTAGATGAACTTCAAGATTTGCAAGCGCTTAGTTTAAACCGTTGGTCGTTAAAGCCGACCTCAGACAACCTACTAACAACTTTAAACAAAATACTGGCTGTGTATCAATATGGCTGTACTGAGAAAGGGTTAAAGCTAATTACCGAGTTAGCGCCGAGCTTAGATTGCGCGGTGATAATAGATCACGCACGCCTGCAACAAATTGTTTCTGAACTACTTAATAATGCATTAAAGTTTACTGAGCAAGGAGAGATCAAAGTCATTGCTACGCTCAATAACCATCAGTTAAAGTTGAGCATAAAAGACAGTGGCTGTGGCTTTAGTCGCCAAATTGATCAGCTCGAATTAAACAACAATCAACAAAGTAACCATTTTCAAGGCCTTAGAACAGGGCTTACCCGCGTGCAATATATTGTTAATGCGCTCAATGGCGACATTCGTTTTGATAATAATCATCCACAAGGCACCATTGTATTTTTAACCCTACCATTAGAGATGGACACAAGCGAAACTAAGCCAACGCGTTTGCCTGATGATCTTAAGTGTTTAGTGGTTGAAGATAACCCGCTCAACATGTTGGTACTAACAAAGTTATTAAGTTCTTTGAACATACAGGTTGAATCGGCTGAAAATGGCAAGGTTGCCTGTGAAATGGCAGCTGAAAATAGCTATGATGTTATATTTATGGATTTAAATATGCCGGTTATGGATGGCTTTGAAGCTACTAAAATCTTGCATGAAAACGATAAAACACTGCCGATTATTGTGGTTACCGCAAACACCTCCGATAGTGATCTTGCTCGCGCTAAAGCTTGTGGAGCAATAGGTCATATTCATAAACCCATAGATCAGCAAAGCATAATCGCGGCGCTAAACGATGCTTTTCTACCTGAGGTTGATTAAATCTCACTTGCTTAATTATTCCTTATTACGTTAGTTTGAGTTTTTAGCTCTGTTATGGGATCTAACGTGCGCTCAATTTTACTACAGCAATTTAGTGGTTATTTATCTACCGATGACAGTGTTCGGTATTATATCGACGATTTAACTTGGCAAGTAAAACAGGGGGAACACTGGGTATTACTTGGCGGCAATGGCGCCGGTAAATCTGCGCTTGGGGCTACGCTTATAGGTGAAGCCAAGCAACACAGTGGCCAGCGACATGCTACTTTTAATAATCCACAGTTAGTTTCAAGTGATTTACAAAAGCAGTTATTGAGCGCTAATCGCAAAAGTGATAAACCACAAAAAGTAACCGATATACTCTTTTCTGAACCTGAAATAAATAGCGATTTATGCCAACAGCTAATTACGGCTCTTAATTTTGATGCCTTACTTAATCATAATTTTTCTGATTTATCGACCGGTGAAACACGTAAATTATTATTGATTAAAGCACTGTCTGCTAACAGTGATTTAGTTGTGCTAGATGAACCATTTGATGGTTTAGACGCTGAATCGGCTGGGCAGTTAAACCGCCTATTAAAGCAGCTGAGTACGCACACTTGCTTTGTGTTTGTACTAAACCGTGTTGATGAAATTCCTGCGTTTGTTGATCACTTTGCTTATGTGAGCAAGGGGCTTTTACAACATAGCCTAGCAAAACCATTTGCAGCAAAACGAGCCGATTTATTTAAGTTACTGCATTTAGAACATACACCTATAACTATTCCCAACTCACCCGAACCCGCTTTTATTTCAAATGCAAATGCGCCACTCGTTAAGCTTACTGATGCGCATGTACGTTATGGTGAACAGACTATTTTTGAGAACTTAAACTGGACAATTAAGCAACACCAACACTGGCAACTTACCGGTAAGAATGGCTCAGGAAAAACCTGTTTATTAAATTTAATCACCGGTGATAACCCTCAGTGCTATAACAATGAGATTGAGGTGTTTGGTTTCAAGCGTGGCACAGGAGAGAGTATTTGGGATATAAAACAGCATATTGGTTATATCTCTAATACCTTGCATTTACAGTATAGAGTGAGTATTTCGGCGCTCAATACTGTTATCTCTGGGTTTTTCGATAGTATTGGTTTATATCAACAAGCCAGTGAGCTACAAATGCGGTTAGCGAAACAGTGGCTGGCATTAATTGGCCTAAGCGATAAAGCAAATTGCGCTTTTACCCAACTATCGTATGGCGATCAGCGCCTATTACTTATTGTACGCGCAATGGTCAAACACCCCGCCTTAGTTATTTTAGATGAGCCATGTTTAGGGCTTGATGAGGCAAATCGTCAACGCGTTTTACTGCTGATAGAAAAGGTGTGTGCGGCAAAAACGAGTACCGTTATTTATGTAAACCATCATGCAGCAGATACCATTAAAGGGATTGAACACACCCTAAAAATGGAAGATTTTAAACCAACTTACTATGAACAGCATACGGCTCATAGTGAGTCGATTATATAAGCTTGTTTATAACTGAGTCACCGTGAATCCTTGGTCACGCAGTTGTTTAATTAAGCCATGTTGCTCAACTAAATGCAGAGCACCTACAGCTATAAAAATATTGCCTTGTTCAAGTTTTGGGGTGAGCTGAGTGACCCAATTATTATTACGCTCAATTAGCATCACTTGTTCGCTTTGTTGGCCGTATTGGCTGTTATCAAAACTGGTGTGGTAGTAGCTGGTTAGGGTTTTCATATCGCCCTGTTTCCATGCATTTACTAGAGAAATAAAGTAGGTATTAATATTACTGAGTTGTTCAAAGGTTTCTGCCATCATAGCGTTGCTTAATGACTCTAACCCATTAAACATTTGTAGTTGCTGCTCTATGGTTTCAAGCTCTGCAATTTTAATATTATGCTGTTGGGCATAATCTAATATTTGCTTATCAATGCCATTTTTATCTGAATATCCTGCGTTTTGAAACTCAATTTGCATCATGGTCAACATCACAGCCCAAGGTTTAAAGCTGTTGAACATGGCAATATCAATCGACTTTTTAGCAAAGTAGTCTTTCAGGAGTTGATAATTTTTTTCTGAAAGCTCGCTCTGTAGTGTGCGCCCGTTATTAAGCAGCATATACGGCATAGAGCGTTGCTGCATTTGTAGTGGAGAGAGTTTACTAATATCCACTTCAACAACAATTTGATTACTGTCATCCAATGCACGAGTTACCTTTTGTGGAAGGCCTTTCATGCTGGCATCACCTACATGCACGGTGCCAAATAAATACGAGCTTGCGCCTTGTTTTTCTATTTTGAATAGAGCAGGAGCTGCATAGCCATTCACACTAAATGCTAAAACAACGAACGCCATCAATATATGACTGATACGCAATGACACTTTCATAAAAAATCCTAACCAAGTTTAAGTTGTTTTATAAATATTAACTTAGTTTACTTTATAGGTAACGTAAAAATGCCAGATTAAAAAACGCTATTGGTACCAATTATTGCTGTAGGCCATGTTGCCATAGTTAGCCAAAGCGCGTGCTTGTTTAATAAGCTGGCTATCATCACTGCTAGCGTGTAATTGTTTATTTTTATAAATATAGCTGGTTGCTGGTTTGTTTGGCTGCAAAATCACGACTTTATCATTGAGCATATATGCAAAGTTTTTATCATATTGCATCATTGCACGTTGCTTGCTTTTAGCCACTGGTTGAGTGAGGTCATGACCAATCATCGGGTGCTCACCGCTGGCGCCAATAAGCGACACTAAGGTGGCGGGAATATCTAGTTGACTGGCTAATTGATGATCGCGTTTGGGCTTAATGTCTTTACCAAAAATAACTGCAGGAATTTTAAAGTGATCAATCGGTACTAGGCTCGAGCCCATCACCCGCGAGTCATGATCAGCAATAACAATAAAAACCGTATTGTCCCAATAGCTCGACCTTTTCGCTTTTTCGATAAATTTACCCAGCGCATAGTCGGCATACTTAGCGGCGTTATTACGGCTTTGTTTTGGTTGTTCAAACAGGGTTATTTTGTCATCTGGAAATTCATAAGGGCTGTGGTTAGAGCTGCTAAAAATCAAACTAAAAAATGGCTTTTGCTGTTGTTGCAACTTATTCAGTTCTTTATCTGCTTGAGTAAATAAATCTTCGTCGGATGCGCCCCATGAGCCATTAAAATCGATGTTATCGAAGTTTTCACTATCCACAATATCACTAAAGCCATTACCTAAAAAAAAGCTGCGCATATTGTCAAAATGGCTTTCACCACCGTAAATAAATTGAGTTTGGTAATCTTGCTTTGTTAAGAAACTGGCTAAGGTGAAAAAGTCACGTTGTGATTTATCTAGTTTTACAACCGCACGAGAGGGAGTGGGTGTAAAACCGGTTATCACCGCCTCAATACCTCGTACAGAGCGAGTGCCAGTAGCGTATAAGTTGTCAAAGCCCCAACCTTGCCGATAGAGCGCATCTATATTCGGTGTTAAAGGTAAGCCTCCTAAGGTGCCTACATAGCGAGCCCCCAAGCTTTCTTGCAGAATAATAACCAGGTTTTTCTTTTTACCTCGGTAGCTTGCCTGATGAAAAGTGCGGGTAGGGGCATTTGGATTATTAAATATTGCTTGAGGATTTTGCATGGTACTGCGCACTGTGGCGAGTAACTCATCTTGAGGAACCTTACCATAATATGCCTGACTTGATTGCTCATTGGTGAGTTGTTTTAACGCAAATACTACGCTATAGAGTGAATTAAGCGTAAGGTCATTCAGCAAGTGGTCGGTCGAAAATGCCACCATAGCGGGGTTTAATGGACGATGCCCTAATGAGTTTCGAGCGCCTAACAGTGTTAGGCTACATATAATAACAGCTAATAGTGATAGTTTTATTGCCCCTAATGAGGAGCGGTTGTGCCATTGCTGAGTAAGAATTTTGTTAGCAAATTTAATAGTGAACACGAGCGCTAAAACAGCAAAGAGGACTTCGAGTTTGTACCCTGAAAAAATCATTTTAGAGACTTCTTTAGGATAAATAAGGTATTCAATAAATAGACGGTTAGGGCGTAAGTCGTATTCGTTAATAAACGTGGGTGTAATAACCTCAAAAAAAACTAACATTGCAGCCATTATCACTAAATACCATTTTACGACTCCTCGAATATAAGCGGTTAATTTGAGGGCATGTGCTGCAAGTATTAGTAATAAAGCGGGGGTTATTATGTAGCATAATGTTGCTATATCAACACGCAAACCGCCTATAAAAACAAAGTGCCAGGCGCCTTCGGTAAATACACGATCACTTTGCCACAAATTTAAACCTAATCGCGCAAAAGTTAGCCAGCATAGGGATGCGAAAAAAAATACCGCTAAAAGCCACAGTGGCCCCAGTACTTTTTTACTTTGATTAATTAAGCCCATAAAACAGACCACCAAAGCAAAACAGTAATGAGCATGGCGATAAATACACTGGCAGAGGCGATATCTTTGGCCAGCCCAGAGAGCTCATGGTATTCACTGCCAATACGATCAACTACCACTTCAATGGCGGTATTAACTAGCTCGGCAAATAACACAAATAATAGGCTGGCAAGTAAAATTAATTTATTACTCAATGTAATATCTTGTATTAACGCAAATACGGCTAATAAGCTAAATAGAAGCAACTCTTGCTGAAAGGCGGCTTCAAAGCGGCTCATCCATTTTAAACCATTAAACGTGTGTTTTAGGGTAAAAATAACACGCATTAAGCCTTGGCGTTTTATTACGGTTTTATTATTCATAGGGTGTTTTCGCTATTCTTAGTGCTGCATGCAGCAAGTATGTCTTGTGAGTGTTGGTAGGTTTTTGTATTGATCCCCACCATGGTTAATAAAGTATGAAAAACAGCATCATGCGACAGCAGCTGCGAGTGATTTAAGCTGTTTAAACAAGTAGGAGTAATACCTTGGTTATGTTCATCAGCCCAGATGTAAAGAGGCACATGGGTTTGAGCTGTTGGTGCAAATGCATAGGGAAAGCCATGTAAGTACGCGCCATTTTCACCGAGCGACTCGCCATGGTCCGACACATACAGTAATTGCTTATCAATATTGGCTGGTAGTGCCTTTAACTGTTCAATAACTTGAGCGTTGATAAAATCACTATAAGCAATTGTATTGTCGTAGGTGTTAACCAGTTCTTCTGCGCTACAGTTTTGAATATCGCTGCGGTCGCAGGTTGGACTAAACTGTTTAAATTTTTTAGGGTAGCGCTTAAAGTAAGTAGGGCCATGTGAACCCATCATATGCAGCACTATAAGCGTATTAGCCTGACTCAAGTTAGCAAGCTTGTGCTTTAATGGGGCTAGCAACGCTTCATCAAAACAGTATTTACCATCACATAGTTCGGATGCTTTGCTATCAATATTAGTGGTAGGTACGCGCGAGCAGACGTTTTTACAGCCACTGTTATTATCAACCCATAAGACATCTGCGCCTGCTTGCTGTATCAAATCAATCACGTTTTGCTGATTATCACTGTCTAAACGAGAAAAATTGGCATGAGTTTGCAGTGAAAACATACACGGTACTGACACTGCTGTGGCCGTGCCACACGACGATACATTATCGAAATAAGTGACATTATGTTTTTGTGTGTATTGGTTGGTATTGCGCTCATAGCCTTGGTAGGAAAAATTTTCAGCTCGTGCGGTTTCACCTACTACTATGACAGTAACTCGTGTTGTACTTGGCGATGCTAAAGTTGGTGTGGTATCAATATTTTTAAATTTAATATCGCTGTAAAGCAACTGGTCACGTGCATACTTATAGCCACTAGAAAGGTATTGAAATGGAATGATTTCTTTTTTCAATATACGGTTATTTCGACCTGTTGCCGCGTAATCGGCGTAAAAGTTTACTACCACTAAAGCAATCAAAGCACCGCATGCTAGTAACAGTTTAATACGACTGAGTATTTCTTTGTGTGGGCGGGCACAGTTTACGTTTATACGACTCAAAACAAAGGCAGGTAATGCGCCAAAAAGCAGTAAAAAGCCAACAAGTTGCAAGTTTAAATAGCTTAACGCTTCACTAGAGTCCGTCTCTGCTGCGTTTTGTATCATTGAGTAATCAAATACCACTCCATAGTTTAATGAGCCGTAAAGTGCGGCACTTGAAAGCACGAGTAGCAAGTAGTTGATGGGTTTTAATAGCCCTCGAACAGACACCAAAGAAAAAAATATAACTAATAAACATACAAGTAGTAGCGGTACAGAAAATAGAAATAACCACGAAAATGTGTGCAGCGAAGTAATAGCGCTAAACGCACCATGCATAAATGGAATATTAATGATTAAGCCGTAATAGCATGCCATTAAAATAACAAATGCATTAGCGCTGCAGTTAAAGTAAAAGCGCTTTTTGGTGTTTGCTTGCGATTGCTTACTGAGTTTGAAAATTGAATTCATAACACATCTCTTTTTAGTGAACGTTGTTATGCTAGGTCGTCACACTTAAGAAACACTTAAGAAGTCAATTTATTTTATTTTGTGAGCTATAAAATACAGCGGTTTGCTAAAAATTAATCAAACCATAATTCACCGTTATAAGAATAGTGAATTTCCTGAGTTGAAATGAAGGGATAAAAAATTCACTTTGTTTAGGTTGTTTGAATTTTAAAACCTAGGCCGGCGTGTTTTTATAATTATTTTGGATTGAATTTGATGTTGACTTAGCGCCCTGAGCGCGGTACTAATATAAAAAGACAGCGAAACAAGAGTTTCGTAATTACAGAAATTAAATGGTATTAAATTTTATGCTTAACAATGCACTTAACCTAGTCCTGATTATTATCGTGGTGATTATTCCCGCGAGGGCTTCGTAGTGCTTTAAAAAACTAAGCATTGAAAAGCCCTCCGCACTTAACCGTCCGGGGGGCTTTTTAGTTTTAAGATTAAATTTTAACGGGTTGTCACACAGGAATGAGGATTTACTAATGACAGGCGCAGAACTAACAATTGATTTACTCGCCAAGCACGGCGTAGATGAAGTATTTGGCTACCCAGGTGGTGCTATTATGCCCATCTACGATGCCTTGTATGGTGCGCCTGTAAAACATTACCTCACTCGCCATGAACAAGGCGCAGGGTTTGCAGCTGTAGGTTATGCACGCAGTACTGGCCGCTTAGGTGTATGTTTAGCAACATCAGGCCCGGGTGCTACTAACTTAATTACCGCATTGGCTGATGCCATGATGGACTCAGTGCCTTTACTTGCCATCACCGGGCAAGTACCAACCGCAGCTATTGGTTCTGACGCCTTTCAAGAAATAGACGTGTTGGGTATGTCGCTTTCATGTACAAAACACAGTTATATGGTTGAGCGAGCAGAAGATTTAGCCGAAATATTACAAGAGGCGATGCATTTAGCACAAAGCGGTCGACCAGGCCCTGTTTTGGTTGATATCCCCAAAGACATTCAAATGGCGCAAGTGCCTTTTAAACCTTGGTTAGCGGTAGATGAATATTTGCCTCAACTAGATCTAAATCAAGTCGCTATTGCTAATCAATTACTCAGTGAAGCCAAACAGCCTGTTGCCTATGTTGGTGGCGGGGTCCATGCCGCTGATGCGCAAGCGCAGTTAATGCAATTTTTAAATAAAACGCAAATGCCAGCGGTTTCAACCCTTAAAGCATTGGGCAGTGTATTACCTGATTACGAATATGATTTAGGCATGCTAGGTATGCATGGCGGTCAAGCGGCTAATTTAGCGGTGCAAGAATGTGATGTCTTAGTGTGTATTGGCGCACGCTTTGATGACCGTGTAACGGGCAATTTAGCTAAGTTTGCTGCAAAAGCAAACGTAATTCATTTAGACATAGATGCAGCCGAGATCGGAAAACGTAAACCCGCAAAAGCGTCATTAATTGCTGATTTAAAAACTTCTCTCCCTGCACTTGAGTGCGTGGTTACACCAAAAGCGTGGTGCGATCATAGTAAACAAATGAAGGTCAAACACGCGTGGCGCTACGACTACCCTGGTGAAAAAGTATTTGCTCCTTACTTACTTAATCAACTTAGCCAGCGTATGCCAAGCACTAGTGTGGTGTGTTGTGATGTAGGCCAGCACCAAATGTGGGTAGCTCAGCACATGAAGTTTAGCCACCCTTGCAACCATTTGAGCAGTGGTGGTGCAGGCACTATGGGATTTGGTTTACCCGCGGCTATAGGTGCACAGATAGCGCGTAAAGATGACTTTGTGATCACCGTTTCAGGCGATGGTTCAATCATGATGAACATTCAAGAGCTTGCCACTATTCGCCGTAATAATTTACCAGTAAAAATACTGATACTTGATAACCAGCGCTTAGGAATGGTGCGCCAATGGCAAGAACTATTTTTTGAAGGGCGTTACAGCGAAACTAACCTATCAGACAACCCTGACTTTGTACAACTTGCTGCTGTGTTTGGCATTCCTGGGCAAACAATTACCCATGCCAACCAAGTGGATGATGCAATCACTGCCTTATTAAATAGCGATGGACCTTATATTGTTCATGCTTGTATCGATGATAAAGAAAACGTATGGCCACTTGTTCCACCTGGGGCTGCTAACGATGAAATGATGACGGAGAAAGCACAATGAAACACAGTTTAACTATTGCCTTAAAAAGCCAAAGTGTCGCAATCGAGCGCTTTTTACGTGTGGTGCGTCATCGTGGTTTTGATTTAACTCACTTACAGCTCAATATGGACGATGGTCAATATAATATGGCAATGACGGTTGATAGTGATAAACCAATTTACTTGCTTACCAGCCAGTTAAATAAATTGGTTGATGTGAAACATGTGACGCTACAAAGCTTACAGCAACAGGCTGTATAAAATAAATTTAACGAATTTTACGAGTAACTGATTATTTGGTTATTCATCAATTTTTAGAATGAGGAATGCCCGCATTAATTGCGGCAAACACTGAGGTAACTATGGCTAAATTAAGAAGTGCAACTACCACTGAAGGGCGTAAACGCGCAGGCGCAAGAGCATTATGGCGTGCAACAGGCATGACTGATACCGACTTTGGTAAGCCAATTATTGCTGTTGTGAACTCATTTACGCAATTTGTACCGGGGCACGTGCATCTTAATCAGCTTAGTGAACTGATGGCTGAAACCATTACTCAGGACGGTGGTGTAC